>Ga0222714_10000269_pt1 | contig 62052 bp, 59 predicted proteins | sample C33_3DmetaG_FD_165048 | JGI IMG/M metagenome (GOLD analysis project Ga0222714, IMG submission 165048) | Estuarine water microbial communities from San Francisco Bay, California, United States - C33_3D | ecosystem: Environmental > Aquatic > Marine > Unclassified | place: USA: California... | reverse complement strand
TGTTCTTGGCTTGGCGATAGACCAAGTTTCCAGGTTCCAGAGTTAACGATGCACTAGCGGTTCCAGCGGCAATTGTTATCGTGGTCGCAGTTGAGCTCTCCTCGAGATAGTTTGCATTACTTGCAAGACTTGATTGAACTACGCAACTTCCAGTTGCAGTTGGGGTTAATACCGCACCGACTAGCGAGCAATTTCCAGAGAGCTTGGTGTAGCTATAGGTGCCGCCGGTGGAGCCGCCAGTTGATGCAAGAGTTAAATTGGTGCCATACGTAGCAGCCGCGGGCGTGATCGTGATGGCAGATTGGGCAATTCGCGAAACTGTAATCGTTACCGAATTTGTTGATGCTGTGGTCAAATAGTTCGAATCTTCGGCAACTGACGCCGTAATTACACACGTGCCAGTTCCGGCTGAAATAGTGACAAGGCCGCTTGATGAATTAACAGAGCAGGCGGTAGAAGATCCTGCCGAATATGTGATTGACCCACTGCTTGTACTCGTCGCAAGGACTGTTTGAGTCTGCCCGAAATTCTTAGAATATGCCGTCGTAGCGAATGAAATATCTGCGGAAACTTTTCCTCCTGCTGAATAGCCGGTGATTGTTCCATCAGTCGTAGCAGAAATTTGCATTGCAAATGCAAAACCTGCAAGGCCGCCTCCATCATAAACTTTAAAAACTATCGTGTTTAAACCAGCTTGGAATCCCGTTGTTCTAGTTGCCGTGTTAGTGCTGTTATTCCCACCCGAGTGAATTGAGTTTGGAATTTGTGTTCCATTTAAATAAATTGAGCCAGAATTATCTACAAGCCACTTGATTGTGAGCGAAGGGGATGAGTAATCCGATGGCATGTTGAATCGATATCTGAAATACCTCGTCGTGTTTTGGCAAGTCTGTCCTTGAGTGGTGTCACATGCGATCCAGGTACTTGAAATAGCACCACCAGAAATTGATGTTGTTCCCCACCATTGAGTGGCACCATATGCGGATGCCCAACTCGTTGCACTTAATGTGGTTCCAACTTGAAAGTTAGGATCAACAGCAGCATTTGCGGTTGTAGATGCTAAATTCAAAGTCGAAACAGCGGCATGTGCAGGTGCTGAAATAAACACCGATGCAAGCCCAGCAAGGATTACCGAAGTAATCGCGGATTTAACCCTGAGCCTCACGTGTTGAGTTTAGACGAACCTAGATTCAGTCGTCATCGGACCCAATACCAAATGATTCCGGGGTCTTGCCCGCCTGTGCCTTCGATCCAGGGGGCCGGGGTCCAGCCGCACGTCGAAACAATTGTTCCCCACCACCAATTGTCGTTTGTGGTCGATAGAACGTAGCACTGCCCAGGTTGATAGAAAGGCATTCGCGCTTCAATTCCGTTATCAATCGGATACGTCCACTCGGTTGGGTTGAATTGTTCATTCAAAGTAATGTCCATATTAAATTCAGATTCACTAACAAAACTATACGGTTGATTCGCAGTCCAAATTCCGCCCCACTTGTAAGACCTGATCCTTTAGGCTGAATTCTCCACCAGCCCTTCTTGAATTGTTTCAAAACTATCTCCCTTATCCCAATAACTTAAACCAGATCACAGATAGGTATATTCCCCTCTGAAGACAAATTAGGTATCGTCCACGCTCACGACCAAGGGTTTCATAATCCAACAAATCATTCACCCATTCAAAATTTAAAAGGTGAATAGGTAAATAAATGAAGGGCTAAAAAGCTCGAATTGGACGAATGTAGAAGGGGCCGTTCTTGCCAACGGCGGTTGGGCTGACCTGGGAGAAGTTATGGGACCACGCATTGGACGCATTGTACTGAGATGAAGACCAGTAGTAGTAGTTCGCAAAACCACCAACAGTTACTCGCTTATCCCGAAGATTATTTAGTTCATTCTTTGATGGCAGATACCAATCGTCATAGACAACATCGGAAACTGTGACCGTATATGCATCGGCTAGTGCTGCAGCAGAGGTGGCAGTATCGGTATTTCCTTGCAAAATAATTGCTCGGGTATTTTGAAAACCCAGACCGATTCCAGTTTCAGTTCCGCCGACGGATGTAGTGAAATAAGTGCTTTGAGCCCAAGTTAGACCGGGGTCTGCCCCACCAGCATTCCAGAGAGGCGGTGCTGCCTCTAGGTAATTACAACTTAAGTTCAGGGTTGGACCGCAAGAAAATGATGTATCTGCAACATAGAAAATCTTTCCACCGCCTGGACCCGTATCTCCTACGTTATAAGTGATTGCCGTATGCGCTGCGCTCTCAACAGTTACTTTATTGACAGCACTTGATGGGGCAACTGGGGCTGTGAAGGTGAGGGTAAATGATGATGCTGAGTTTGTTGCAACGCTTAGCCCGCTGCCACCGGTTCCGACTTCAAATGCGTTAGTACTTGTCATATAAACAACGGCTCTAGTACTTGAAGTATTAAAGATCGCTTGCGCTGCGCTTGCAGCAACGTTGTTGTAGGCAGAGAAGGTGAAGTCGGTATCTTGACAGCTAGTTGGGATGTTATCGACTGTTATTCCGGAGAACTTATATGACCCTCCGCCACTTGCATTAACAAAAGTTGAGAGTGGAGTTATTGTTAAAGATTGTGATCCCGAGCAGGCAACGGTCTGGGTAATACCTTGACCAAATTCAACTGAGCCTGAGTTAAGTGAGATATTTGCAGCAAGAGTAGTTTGAATATATAAAGTGCCACCAATTAGCGCTGCGATAAGGGCTAGAACTCCAGAGATGCGCTTCTTCGATTTTGGGCGTTTGAAGTCGACTGGGTCATCGTTGTAGAAGTCGAGGTTAGACACTTAGCTGACCTGCCTAACTAGCCCTGGGCTACAAAACTGAATAAAACTGTATGGTCGAGTCTAAAGGTGACAGAGGGGCAGGTAAAGCAAAGGTGTGTGGCTAATCTGGAGATAATTCATATATGTAGAGATTCTCACGCTCCATTTCCATTAATATTTGGAAAGAACAATCCCCATGGGACGCTTGCGGAAGTATTCGAACGGATTGACATTGTGGGGGTCACTGGTTCGATCCCAGTATCGTCCACCATCTGAACGCGAAAATCACTTCGAAATCTTGGAGGCGATCTGATCCTTTAAGAGTGAAGTTGTAGCGGTTAGTGAAAAAAGGAACAAAGCAACAATCGTCAGCATGACAAAGAATCCAGGATCATCTGCTTCAGGAACTAGCATCAGAAAAAGAACAGCTGGTATCACCGATGCGACTTTGAAACACATCAATAGCCGTGCAATCCAATTGAGATTCTGAACTAAATAAAACTGCTGTCGCCGCATGCTTTCCACAATTTGCCACAAAAAATATAGAGCTACCTGTCCGCAGAGTATCCAAAGTCCAACCACGATTGTTAGGGCAACTTCAATAAGCAGAGAGATACCCTGAGTCCTGCGCATGTGTTCAAACTGACCAGGAAAAGAAAGAAATTGAACGAGCGTTAAACCAAGAAAAAGCAAGAGGAACCCGGCTTTAACAACGATAAAGCGAAACTCACTCATTAGTTCAGTCTACTGAGGTGATTAATTGTTGGTAACAACCTCGATCAAGGCTTGTATGTAGCCGATTGCATGCGCTCTGCCACGGTGGCCATAAGAACTATCTCCCGTGAGCGTTGTTGGACGCTTTGACGGCATGACTGAGGCTTGGAAATCCAAGTCCTACAAACATGTAACTTCCATTCAGGAATTGGTAGAGGATTTAAGAAGTTTTGAAAATAGGCCCAAAGTAGATGGCAGACGGAAGAAATAGCCCAAACCTGCCTCCAATCTCGGAATATTTGGGATCCAAGAGGTATTTGTCTGCGTCATGGTGTTAAATGTGAACCAAGTAGGAATTTCTACTAGTTGTGGAACATGATCTATATGGTCACTGGTTCGATCCCAGTACGGTCCACCAAAATAGCTCTGTTGTAAGATTTCCAAATGAGTTTGGAATCAAACAACCGCGATGCAGCATGGGTCTCTAATTTTTTAGCTTCTCGCAGATCGACTCGCGATTTTCTTCCTACTCCGGTTCCACAGGACATAATCGATCAGATTCTGACTGATGCTCTGACCGCGCCAAGCTGGTCAAACACAAGACCATTCAAAATTGCAGTGGCTACCGGTGATGTAAGAGATCGGATCAGTGGCGAATTTCTTTCTCGTTGGACCGTGCTTTCAAGACTTATGCGCAAGGGCTTAAAGAATAAATTGCGCCTTGTTTATTCACGATATGGATTGCCAACTAGCAACCGAATGATTGTTAAGCCGTATGTGCCAGAACTTCGACCAAGAGCCCAGAGAGTTGGTAAAGAACTCTATGAACTGTTTGGCGTAAAACACGGTGATCGTGATGCCAGAGACAAGCAATGGGGCAAGAACTATTCGTTCTTTGGTGCACCGGTCGAAATGTTTATTTATATCCACAAAAGTCTTAATGTCTACGCGGCATCAGACGCAGGTTTAATGATGGAGAACTTGATGCTGTCTGCACATGGTCACGGGCTTGGCACATGCGCACAGGGTGCAGTCAATATCTGGGATGACGTTGTAAGAAAAGAGTTTGAGATTCCAAAGGATTACCGACTCCTCTGCGGAATGGCTATCGGATATCCGAGTGATTCACCTGTGAATTCTTTCAAGGCTCACCGCATCGGTGCTGATGAAGTTTTGTTCAAGGCCAAAAAGCGGAAGTAACTGGACTTAAACGTTATGCTTCTTTGAAATGAGAGTTGGGACAGTATGAGCAAGAAAGTTTTGATTACTGGCGGGACCAGCGGCATCGGTCGCGAATTTGTGGATGTATTCGCCAAGAATGGTTTCGAGGTTTGGTTTACCTATTTCTCTGAGGGCGAAAAACCAGCTGAAGTAACAGGGGCATATCCAAAGGGATCTGTTACTGGATTCAACCTAGATCTTGCCGACTATGCATCTATTGAATCTCTTACATCTGCGCTTCCTTCAACTCCTGATGTTTTGATTCACAATGCTGGGCTCGGTTCAAAGACAGTCGAGAAGGTATCCAATACTCCACAAGGTCAGGCCGAAGCGCTGATTAAAGTGAATGCGATTGGGACTCTTTGGCTCAACAATCTGTTGCTACCAAAAATGCTTGAACGAGGAAGCGGAAAGATTATTTTGCTCTCATCCGTCGGCGGCGGAGTTACCCAATTTCCAGGATTTAACTATGCAGACGGCATGAGCAAAGCTGCGATTGCATTTTTGGGAAGAACTTTGGGAGCAGATCTTGCGCAGACCGGGGTTGATGTCTTCACTATTTGTCCTGGTGCAACCAATACGCCAATGTTCCAGGCAAGCACACTTAATCATTTAAACGATGAAGAGCAGAAGAAAGTCATTGCTTCGCTTCCTAAATTCCGTTTGATAGATCCTCGAGAAATTGCTGAACTGGGATATTTCCTTACAACTGATGCAGGAAAGTTATTGCATGGGGCAGTTCTTGATGCCTCAATGGGACTCGGAGTGAACCCAGGGCTACTACTGAAGTAGAGTTCGACCATGTCTCCAAGGATTCAAGAAGCCACCATTCGTGAGCAACGTCAGATGCGCCAGCGCCAATTGATGGATGCCGCACTTAGTCTTGCGATGGAAGATGGAGTTGATTCGGTAACTGTTTCTGCCGTAGCAAAGCGAGCAGGATTAGCACGCTCTTCGATTTACGAATACTTCGCATCGTCAGCTGATTTGATTGCGGATTTAGTCATGGAAGAGATGGCTTATTACAACAAGCGTTTACTGAAAGCAGTGGACAACGTTGAAGATCCTTTCGAGTACATCAAGCTTTGGATCGAAGAAGCGCTTCAATACGTAGTTGATGGCCGACACTTACTTGTTAAAAGTTTGAACACCGTCACTACCCCGAATTATCGCAAGTCAGATATTGCGCAAGGCCACCGAGATTTAATGGGAACAATCATCAGGCCACTAAGTGAAATTGGTTTGCCTGATGTGAAATTGGGACTCGCCTATGTTCAAGCTACAATCGATGTTGCATCTGTTCGAATTGAATCGGGCAACGACGCAGTTCAAGAGATTAAATATGCACAAAAATTTGCGATTACCGGTCTGCGCGCTCTACTCGAATAAAGATAATTATTTAGATTTAATCATTTGGATCTAGAGGGATTCGGTATTGAATTTTCCCCGAATCCAACGAATAAGAGTCGTAAAGCTTTCGAGCTGTTGTATTTGTTTCGTCGGTATTCCAGTAAAGGCGCGATGATCCTTCGCCCATAGCTACTTCCTTAACTGAGTCAATTAACAGTCTGCCCAAACCTTTGCCGCGCTCGGCAGGATCGGTGAAGAGGTCCTCAAGATAGCAATAGTTCTTTGGAGCCCAAGTCGAAGTTTGAAAAGAGTAATGCGTTAATCCTCTAACTACACCATCGACTTCAACAACTAAGCAATGAAGATTGAATTTCTCATCGAGCAATCTTGCCCAAGTGAGCTGAGTTTGTTCGTCACTTAACTCGGTTTTATAGAACTCTAGGTAGCCATCCCACAATAGAAGCCATTGACTCTTGTCTTCAGCTCTTAATGCTCGGACTATTGGCATGTCGCAATAATAGAAGCCTCTCTGCGATTTCCCAAGTATCCTTATTCGATGCTCGCAATCATTCCGGGATTTCTAGCCGGACTTTCACTGATTATTGCTATTGGTGCCCAAAATGCTTTTGTAATTCGACAGGGTCTGACTAAGAAATATGTTTTATTAACAGTTTTGATCTGTGCATGTTCCGACGCTTTGTTGATTGCTCTTGGAGCCAGCGGACTCGGCGCTTTGATTAAGTCGAATAAAGATCTTCTGGAATTCGTTCGCTGGTTCGGAGTTGCCTACCTGTTGTGGTTCGCATTCAAGTCAGCAAGATCTGCATTTAAACAAGAATTCTTGAACTCTGCGGGAGAAGCTTCTGCCAACAAGAAGAGCGTAGTTCTAACAGTTTTGGCCTTGACCTTTTTAAACCCGCATGTGTACCTCGACACCGTAATTTTGCTTGGCAGTATCTCGAATCAATTCGGTTCTGATAAGTGGTTCTTTGTTACAGGCGCAATAATTGCAAGTTTTCTCTGGTTCACATCTATCGGTTTTGGGGCTAAGTCAGCCTCGCGGTTTATGTCACGGCCTATTTTCTGGAAAGTACTTGATTCACTAATCGCCGCAATCATGCTTTCAATCGCGGCGTTCTTGGCGTTTTACAATTTCAACTAACTAGCTATTTTGTGGGAAACCTAAGTTAATTCCGCCGTGGCTTGGATCTAACCAGCGGCTTGTAACAACTTTGCCACGTGTGAAGAAGTGAACTCCTTCTGTGCCGTGTGCGTGAGTGTCTCCGAATAGTGAATTCTTCCAACCACCGAATGAGAAGTAAGCCATTGGGACTGGGATTGGAACGTTGATTCCAACCATTCCTACTTCTACTTCATTCTGGAATCTACGTGCAGCACCGCCGTCGTTAGTGAAGATTGCTGTTCCGTTTCCATAAGGATGGCTATTTACAAGTGAAAGCGCTTCATCATAAGTATTTGCGCGCAGAATGCTTAGAACTGGTCCAAAAATTTCTTCTTTATAAATGCTCATGTCAGGTGTTACGTTGTCGAAAAGTGTTGGTCCGAGGAAGAAACCGTCACCATCCACTTTAACTTTGCGACCATCTTCGACAAGAGTTGCACCAGCTTTTTCACCAGCTTCAATATATGAAGCAACTTTGTCGCGGTGAACTTTGGTAACAAGTGGTCCCATATCTGAACCCTTAGTTCCATCACCAGTTTTGATATCGGCCATTCGTGACTTTATTTTTGCTACCAAGGCATTTGCGATTGGTTCCACGGCAACGATTGCTGAAATTGCCATGCAGCGCTCTCCTGCTGAACCAAAGCCAGCATTAATTGCAGCATCTGCTGCAAGTTCTAGATCAGAATCCGGAAGAACGACCATGTGGTTCTTTGCGCCACCGAGTGCTTGAACGCGCTTGCCATGCTTGGTTCCGGTCTCGTAAACATATTTCGCGATTGGTGTTGAACCTACGAATGAAACTGACTTGATTCCTGGGTGCGTTAGAAGTGCATCGACAGATTCTTTGTCGCCATGAACAACGTTGAAGACACCGTCAGGAAGTCCAGCTTCCTTCCAAAGTTCGGCTAAGAGCATTGCAGCACTTGGATCTTTCTCTGAAGGCTTTAGAACAACTGTATTTCCGCAAGCGATTGCAATTGGGAAGAACCACATCGGAACCATCGCTGGGAAGTTGAATGGTGAAATAATTGCGACTGGCCCAAGAGGTTGGCGGATTGAATAAACATCGACTCCGGTCGAAACTTCCTCGGAGAAGCCGCCCTTCAGTAGATGCGGGATACCACAGGCAAATTCAACAACTTCAAGTCCACGAGTAACTTCGCCTGCTGCATCACTTAAAACTTTTCCGTGTTCGGCAGTAATCAGTGCCGCAATCTTCTCTTTGTTCTGCAGAACTAATTCACGGAAAGCAAATAAAACTTGGGTGCGCTTAGTTAATGAACTGTGACGCCAAGAGACAAATGCATCGCTGGCAGCCGTTACTGCCTTATCAACCGTCGCAACATTTGCAAGCGCTACATTCGCTGAAACTTGGCCAGTCGCCGGATTAAAAACCTCGCTGGTGCGTTCAGTTTTTCCGGTATCTAGTGCGCCGTTTATCCAATGTGTGATGATTTTCGTCTGAGTCATAGCGTTAATCTACGGCAGAGGAATATGATGGCGCCAATCAATGACGGCTGTTATGTCCAAGTCGTCCAAATGCTAGGGGCAATCGGTGAGCACAGGTTCAAAGAGCAACGCTGAAGTAAGCGCAGCAGACCACAATTTTGTTTTCCACTCTTGGTCGGCCCAAGGCGCGATTTCACCTATCCCCGTCGCAAAGAGTTCGGGTTCTAGATTTTGGGATCATGATGACAAAGAGTATTTAGATTTCTCTTCCCAATTAGTTTTCACAAATATTGGGCACCAACATCCGAAGGTTGTCGCTGCAATTCAAGAGCAAGCTGCAACATTGACTGCGCTTGCACCACAACATGCCAGCGATATCCGAAACCAAGCTGCAGAGCGCATCGTTGAACTTGCTGGATCAAACTTTGCGAAAGTCTTCTTTACTAACGGTGGTGCCGACGCGATTGAGAATGCCATCCGCATGGCTCGCATTCATACTCGTAAACACAAGGTGCTTTCAACTTACCGTTCCTATCATGGCAATACCGGAGCTGCGATCAATGCAACTGGCGATCCCCGCAGATTCCCGAATGAATTTGCATTTGGGCATGTGCATTTCTGGGGTCCATATCTTTATCGCTCATCTTTCTGGGCGTCTAGCCAAGAGGAAGAATGTGAACGTGCTCTGCAACATTTAGAGCAAACAATTATCTTCGAAGGTCCACACACAATTGCTGCTATTTTGTTAGAAAGTGTTCCGGGGACTGCTGGAGTTCTTGTTCCACCAACTGGATACCTCGAAGGCGTTCGTGCGCTCTGCGACAAATACAAGATCCTGTGGATTGCAGATGAAGTTATGGCTGGTTTTGGTCGAACCGGAAAATGGTTTGCATTCCAATCATCGAAGGTTGTTCCTGATCTAATCACCTTCGCGAAAGGCGTGACTTCAGGTTATGTCCCTCTCGGGGGTGTTGTGATTGGCAACGAAATTTCAAAGACTTTCGACGCACAAGTATTTCCTGGTGGCCTTACATATATGGGACACCCACTAGCAGCTGCCACTGCAGTTGCAACAATTGATGTTATGAAAGAAGAGAAAATGCTTGAGAACGCAACATTTATTGGTGAGAAAATTTTCGGTCCTGGTCTACAAGAATTAGCAAAGAAACATAAGGTAATTGGCGATATTCGAGGCGCTGGTGTTTTCTGGGGTGTTGATCTAGTTAGCGATCGCAAAACACATGAACCACTTGCACCTTATGGTGGATCCAGTCCCGCGATGAACGAACTAGTCGCTGCGTGTAAGGCCAACGGAATGATGCCATTCACTAATTTCAATCGGATCCATTTATGTCCACCTTGCAATATCTCAGAAGCAGATGCCCGACTTGGTCTAGAAATTCTCGACAAATCCTTGGCCGAAATCGGAAAGTATTACACTGGCCAATAAAGTTCGTGCCGCGCTGATCTTTCAGCTCTGGTTATGACAAACTGCCGCTATGGCTCAACTGATTTATTACTGCGGAACAATGGATAGCGGAAAATCCACATTGGCTCTGCAGACCGCGCATAACTATGAAAGTCGTGGCCGTCACGGATTGGTTTTCACAAATCGAGATCGCGCCGGCACCGGAATAATCTCTTCAAGATTGGGGCTTCAAAGCCCAGCTATAGAAGTCGGTAGCGAGATGGATATCTTTGCTTTCGTAGAAGAGCATCAGAAGAAGAATGGCGCTTTGGACTATTTGATTTTTGATGAAGCTCAATTTTATGAAAGTGAACAGATCGATCAACTTGCTCGAATCGTAGATATTTTGAATGTAGATGTATTCGCCTTCGGAATCCTTAGTGATTTCAGAACTACCCTATTCCCAGGTTCGATGCGGCTTATTGAATTAGCAGATCGGGTGAATCCATTGCAGGTTGAAGCGCTCTGTTGGTGTGGGCATCGTGCAACACACAACGCTCGTATCATTAATGGGCGAATGACTCGTGAAGGAGACCAGCTTGTTCCAGGTGACACCTCACCAGACGCTGAAGTTGTCTACGAAGTTTTATGTCGAAAGCACCACATGGCAAATATGAGCTCTAAAGATCACGACGGAAACGGGTAGGTTTGCCTGATGAGCGATTTATATTCCGATCCATTAGGCACTGCAGTTCTGGCGGCAGCAAAGATTGCTGAGATAACCGGAAAACCAAAGCACGATGTTGCACTTGTAATGGGATCCGGGTGGATGCCTGCGACTGATGCACTCGGAAAACCGACTCACGAATTTGCAGTAACCGATGTTCCGGGATTTCCAGCTCCGACAGTTGTCGGCCACGGTGGATTGATTCGCTCTTATGAAATCGATGGCGCAAATGGAAAAATCCAAGCACTCGTCTTTCTTGGTCGGACCCACTTATACGAGGGTAAAGGTCTAGAACCTGTTGTTCATGGGGCGCGCACAGCGGTAAAAGCTGGTTGCAAAGTAGTTGTGTTAACCAATGCCTGTGGTGGAATAAATCGGGATTACAAAGTCGGACAGCCTGTTCTGATTCGGGACCATATTTCGATGACCGCAACGAGCCCACTGATTGGTGCTGACTTCGTAGATTTAACTGACTTGTATAGCAAGCGAATTCGCCAACTTGTGAAGAGTGAAGATCCATCGCTAGCTGAAGGTGTTTATGTTCATTGGCGCGGGCCAGCCTATGAGACACCAGCAGAGATAAATATGTTGCGAACAGTTGGCGCAGACTTAGTTGGAATGTCTACAGTCCCTGAAGCGATAGCAGCACATGCGCTAGGCGCTGAAGTTTTGGGAATTTCACTTGTTACAAATGCTGCTGCCGGCGTCACCGGAGAAAAATTGAGCCACACTGAAGTTATGGAAGCTGGGCAAGCAGCTGCTGGGCGAATGGGTGAATTGCTTGCGAAGGTTCTAAAACAACTGTGATTGAAGAGCAGTTCCGGCTAGAGGTTTTAGATTGGATTGCAAAGGATCCAGATTCAGATACTGCTTCTCTTCTCACTAAATGGCTCTCTGAAAATAACGAGACTGAACTTCGCAAATCATTTAATGGTTTTCTAGAGTTTGGCACTGCAGGATTACGTGGACCAGTTCGACCAGGCCCATCAGGAATGAACCGCGCAGTCGTTGGACGCACCGCTGCCGGAATCGCTGCATTTTTAATTTCTAGAGGTTTGTCTAAAGTTGTTATTGGCCGAGATGCAAGACATGGTTCAGCAGAATTTATGCAAGAAAGCACCGAGATTCTGTCGGGTGCGGGCCTAGATGTTTACTTACTCCCCCGTGAACTTCCAACACCGGTATTAGCTTTTGCAGTAAATGAAATGAAAATGGATTGCGGAATCATGGTGACTGCAAGCCACAACCCAGCAATTGATAACGGATACAAGGTTTATCTTGGTGGAAACTTCGATGGCGTCGACTATCGAGGCAGCCAGATAATCGCCCCAATCGATAAAGAAATTTCCAAGTTGATTAGCGAGGTTGCGCTTCCAAGTCCACGTGGATCGAACTGGAAGATAGTCGGCGAAGAAATAATCAATAGTTATGTTTCAAGCTGTGTCAGTGGCTCTCTCGAAGCTACCCCTCAGAGGATCGTTTATACCGCCATGCACGGTGTTGGTGCACAAACTTTGCTATCGGTATTTCAAGCAGCGAACTTCTCAAAACCAATCTTGGTCGAACAGCAATGCGAGCCAGATCCAGATTTTCCGACAGTTGCATTCCCCAATCCAGAAGAACCTGGTGCAATGGATTTGACAATGAAATTGGCAATTTCGCAGAATGGGGATTTGGTTATTGCTAATGACCCCGATGCAGATCGTTGCGCAGTAGCAGCAAAAGATTCAACTGGAAACTGGAGGACCCTGCGAGGAGATGAACTCGGAATCATCCTTGGCCATTACATTTCAAAGAGCGAAAGCGTTGCTGGCAGAACCTTTGCTACAACTATTGTTTCTTCAAGTGCTCTGGCGAAAATTGCTAAAAACTGTGGCGCTAATTTTCAAGAAACGTTAACTGGCTTCAAGTATTTGTCCAAAATCAAGAATCTAGCTTTTGGCTATGAAGAAGCGATTGGATACTGCGTCAATCCTTCGAGGGTAAATGATAAGGATGGAATTTCTGCCGCCTTGAAAATCGCACAGATTAACTCTGAACTTATTATTCGAGGTTCAAGCTTGCTTGCCTACCTTGATGAAATCTGGAGCGAGATTGGCTATCACCGCACCGAACAACTTTCGATTAGGTTTGAAGAAATTTCAGAGATCTCCAGAATCATCGCAGCACTTATTGCGAATCCCCCTCAACAAATAGCCGGCCTTGATGTAGAAAGTTTTGAGGACTTAAGTAAGAGTTCGGCCCCAACTGTTGGCCTGCGAATTAAATGTGGTGACAACGCGAGAATCATCATCAGACCGAGCGGAACTGAGCCAAAGCTAAAGACTTATATCGAAGTCATCGGTGAAGTTAAATCTGCTGATGAATTGGTCGAAAAAATCAAAGAAGACTTTAAGAAATTATTCGCTAGCTATGGCTAAATATCCCGGTTTTACAACTTCCTCGATAATTGCCAGACGTTCCTCAAAGGGAATAAATGAGCTCTTTAACGCATTTATAGTCACACGTTGCAAGTCTTGAAAGGTCCAATCAAAAGCCTGAACAACTTCAACCATCTCATTAGTCATTGAAGTGCGGCTCATTAATCTGTTATCGGTGTTGATTGTCACTCGGAATCTTAACTTTGCAAGGGCGCCGATTGGATGAGTTGCAATCGACTTAGCAGCGCCAGTCTGTAAATTGGATGTAGGGCATAGCTCTAGCGGAATACGGCGATCCCTAATATAGGCAGACAGTCTTCCGAGTTTTGGTATGTTGGCAGAAAAATCTATGTCATCAACTATCCGAACGCCGTGTCCTAATCTTTCGGCCCCACACATTTGAATCGCCTGCCAAATCGAAGGCAATCCGTAGGCTTCGCCAGCATGAATAGTGAAGTGTGCGTTCTCTTGACGAAGATAATTAAAAGTTTCTAATTGATTCGTTGGCGGAAAACCATCTTCGGGTCCAGCAATATCAAAGCCGACAACACCAAGATCGCGATACTTGACTACCTTTTCGGCAATTTCTTGGGCAATCGAATTCTGGCGAAGGGCGCATAACAAAGATTCAACCCGAATTTTGAATCCTTCGGCTGCTGCAGCTTTCTCGCCTTGGCGATAGCCCTCAATAGTTGCCTCGATAACTTCATCCAGTGTTAAACCTTGACGAGTGAAAAGTTCTGGTGCACCACGCACTTCTGCATAAACAACACCGTCGCGAGCTAGATCCAATGCACATTCGCTGGCGACTCGAATGATTGCTTCACGGGTCTGCATCACGGCTATAACGTGCTCGAAGGTTTCGAGATAAAGCTCTAGAGATCCAGAATTGCAAGAATCGAAATACCAATCAGCAAGATCCTCCGCGTTGTCCTTTGGCAGTCTGTAATCAATCTCTGCTGCTAAATCAATAATTGTCTGCGGCCGAAGACCACCATCTAAATGATCATGAATCAGCGCCTTTGGTAACCGCATAATCTGCTCTGCCGTTGGAATCTTTGTAAGCGTCATCTCATCCCTCAATTTTCTCAAGTATAAGAGGCAATCGAGGTGCTACCGAACCATCTTGGCTAATAACAAATGAATTTTGCAGCGCGCTCTGTGCTCGTTCGAATCGTGCAGATTCATCAGTATGTAGCGTGTAAATCAGATCGCCCTTCTTAACCTGTGCACCTGGTTTTGCATGTATTTCGATTCCGGCACCAAACGAAACCTGCTCACCTTGTTTGGATCGACCAGCTCCTAAGCGCCAAGCTGCTATTCCAACACTCATTGCATCCATTGATGAAAGCGTTCCATCTTTGTCAGCAAGAATCTTTACATTCTCTTTTGCCACCGGAAGTTTCGCTTCAGGATCTCCGCCTTGTGCGCGAATCATTTTCTTCCAACTATCCATCGCGGCGCCATTGTTCAAAGCATCAGCTGGATCCATAAGCTGTTTGATTCCCGCCGCATCTAACATTTCGCGAGCCAAAACTAGAGTCAGCTCAATAACGTCGGAAGGTCCTCCGCCTGCTAAAACTTCAACGCTCTCTCGCACTTCCAGTGCATTTCCTGCAGTTAAACCAAGGGGAACATCCATCGCAGTAACAAGTGCTCGAGTCTTTACTCCAGCCCGGGTTCCTAAATCAACCATAACTGTGGCAAGTTGACTAGCCTTCTTTGGGTCTGACATAAAAGCACCAGAACCTGTTTTAACATCGAGAACCAATGCGCTAGTTCCTTCGGCAATTTTCTTACTCATGATGCTTGATGCAATTAGAGGAATTGCTTGAACTGTTCCGGTCACATCTCGCAGCGCATAAAGTTTTTTATCGGCTGGTGCTAGGCCCGCACCCGCTGCGCAGATAACTGCGCCACAACTTTCAATAACTCGTAGCATCTCAGTATTGGTTAGTGAAGCTCGCCAACCGGGTATGGATTCCAATTTGTCTAACGTTCCACCAGTGTGGCCAAGTCCGCGACCAGAAAGTTGTGGGACTGCTCCCCCGCAAGCTGCAACTAATGGTGCAAGGGGCAAAGTAATTTTATCTCCGACTCCTCCGGTCGAATGCTTATCAACAGTCTTACGATCAAGCATCGACCATTCCATACGTTCGCCGCTGTTAATCATCGCATCAGTCCAGCGAGAAATTTCACGAGAGTTCATACCGTTTAACAAAATCGCCATTAGAAGCGCAGACATTTGTTCATCCACCACAACGCCCTTTGTATAGGCGTCAATTACCCAATCAATCTGCGGATCACTTAACTCATTGTTGTCGCGTTTTGCGCCAATTATTTCGACCGCGTCAAAGACCTCGCTCATTTTTCTAAATCATCCGGACCAAAAGCCCAAGGCAATACCACTGACATTGGCGATGGACCATCTGGTGTCATCAATAGCATCTCATTTCCGCCATGTTCAAATAACAATTGACGACAGCGACCACACGGTGAAAGAAAATTTCCATCTGCGCCGACACAAACTGCAGCGATTAAACGTCCGCCACCGGTAGAGATCAAATTCGAAACTAGACCACATTCGGCGCAGAGCCCAAGGCCGTAACTAGCATTCTCAACATTGCATCCAGAAACAATTCGGCCATCGTCTACCAGTGCAGCAACGCCAACTGGAAACTTTGAATAAGGCGCATAAGCCTTCTTCATGATTGATTTAGCTTCGCCGTGAAGTAGTTCCCAGTCAATTTCCATAATTAGTGAGCGCCACCGCGGATATATGGAATGCCATCAGCCGCAGGTGCTCTTACTCTGCCAACCAACCCAGTCACCGCAATAATTGTTGCGATGTAAGGAACCATTAACATAAATTCTGATGGGATAGCTACTCCAATAATTGAGAGTGTGCTCTGTAAGTTAGTTGCGAAACCAAATAAGAGCGCCGCAAAGAGAGCGCCTATTGGACTCCATTTGCCAAAAATTAGAGCGGCAAGTGCAATAAAACCGGCACCTGCTGTCATCTCTTTACCAAAAGCACCAACTGAGCCAACCGTATAAAAAGCACCGCCAACTCCTGCAATCATTCCAGAAAAAATAACATTTCTGAAACGCAGTTTATTGACGTCAATTCCAACGGTATCTGCTGCAGTTGGGTGTTCGCCAACCGCTCTTGTGCGCAACCCCCACTTAGTTTTGTGGAGTCCAAAGGTAACCATTGAAACAATCGCAACCATTAGATAGACAACAATTGTATGTGTAAAAAGAATTGGCCCGACCACTGGAATCTTAGAGAGTATCGGAATTGGAACTACTTCAAGAAGTGGCGGTGAATTCCAGGTATTTTGTTGTGGAATTAGGAGCTTCTTATATAAATAGTCAGTTAACCCAATAACTAAAACATTAATTACGAAACCAAGAATAACTTGATCGACTGAAAACTTGATAGCGAAAGTTGCCAGCAGATAAGAAATCGCCGCCCCTGCAAAAGGAGCTGCCAGCAAGCCCCACCAAGCAAGATCAGTAAGGCTTGCAACTACGGCAGAAACAAAAGCACTGGCCAAGAGTTGGCCTTCAATCGCGATGTTAATCACTCCTGATCGCTCGCAAACTAAACCTGACATAGCACCAAAAATCAATGGGATTGAAAGCAGCAATCCGCCTTGCAACAGTCCAGTGAAAGGAATAAATTTTCCAGATGCGATCCACGTAAGGAAGGACATAAGAATTCCAAAACTTGCGACCGCAACTGGGACCGATATCGACCGACCCTTTTTAAGTGCTAATACTGCGATTGCGCTAGCCAGTAGTGAGGTTATTGAGAAAATTCGGGCACCAGTCTGTGATGAAATCACCCAATCTTTAATGATTACCCACTCATCGTTCAATACAAAGCCAAAAGTTGTTGCTTCTTTACCAGGCTTTAGAATTCCAAAATACAGGAACGAGAGCGAGGAAAGAGCTGTAATTATTGCAATCCCTTGAAGTCTTCGCTTCTCTACATTTGAACGAATCTTCATTACCCATTCCATCCCTTTGATGTGAGGGCTGATGCCACATTCAATTTCTTTAATCTAAATATGTAGCGGACAAATACTGGCGCAGCGATAAATAGAACAATTAATCCTTGAGTAACAACCACAATGTCTAGTGGAACACCGGTATTTGATTGCATCATTCGACCACCAGTATGAAGTGCACCAAATAAGAGTGCTGCAAAAACTGTTCCGAGAGGTTGTGCCCTGCCCAGTAGAGCAACTGTTATTGCATCGAAGCCAAGTGAACCAGCGATACCTGCGTTGAGCGCATATTCGCTACCCAGAACATGGACTGCACCACCAAGACCTGCAAGTGCACCACAAATCATCATGGTGGCAGTGATTACAAAGGGAACTGATATTCCTGCAGTTCGAGCAGCTTTGCTATTTGCACCTACTGCGCGAAATTTATAACCAATAGTTGTCTTTGTTAACAACCACCAAACAAAGAGGGCCGCAGCTAATGCGATAAAAATACCGGCATGTATCCGAAATTCTGATCCCGCTAAGAGCGGCAACCTTGCACTTTCTTTTACTTCAGGTGCAAGCGGGTCAAGACGCCCTTTCCGCAAGAAAGTGGGTGTTTTCAATATCCATAAAATGAAATAAGCCGCGATGTAATTCATCATGATTGTTAAAATAACTTCATGGGCGCCAGTCTTTGCCTTCAAGAAACCAACGATTCCACCCCAGATTGCTGCAAGAAACATTCCGGCAATCACCGCGGCTAAAATATGAATTCCTACCGGCAGATCAAAGCGGAAGCCTACATAAGAAGCGCCTATTGCGCCAAAAATAAATTGTCCTTGTGCGCCGATATTAAACAGTCCCGATTTGAACGCTAATGCAACAGATAGTCCTGTCAAAATTAATGGTGTTGCAGTGACTAGAGTTTCAAAGAAAGGATAGAAGCCTTCAAAGAAACCACTTTCTGCCAATCGGGTATCGTAAATTGAACCTTGGAATAGTGCGAGATAAGCATTGCCCACACTTGAGCCTGCACTCTTTAAGAATTCTATTGGTGATCCAATTTTCCCCATGACTTTTGAGTCCGATAGCGCAATAATGATCCCGGTAATTGTAAATGCCATTAAGAAAGATAGCCCAGGAAGTTTTAATGAGTGACCTATTTGTGAAATCCGGTTGAGCATTAGGCGCTTGCTTTCGAAGATGAAATTCCAGCCATAAGTAATCCAAGTTCTTCTCTTGTTACTTTTGAATCCACAATGTCTAGAATTTCACCGCGATACATAACCGCAATGCGATCAGCAAGAGCGATCACCTCATCAAGTTCAGTACTAAAAAGAACGACGCCACGACCGGCATCTCTTTCAGACAAAATTCTTTCGTGGACAAACTCGATAGAACCAACATCTAGACCACGGGTTGGTTGTGAAGCCACAAGAACTTTGATTGGTCTTGAAAGTTCGCGGGCAATTACAACTTTCTGCTTATTCCCACCAGACAATGTGGAAACCGAGTCCATGATTGATTGGGCGCGGATATCAAATTCAGCAACCCTTTTGTCCGCCTCTTCCTGCATCACCTTTGCTGAAATATTTATACCTTTTGAATAAGGGGCCCTATCATGCAAATCGAGAATAAGATTTTCGGCTATCGAGAAGCTTCCAATTACTCCATCTAGCTCCCGAGACTCTGGGATAAATGCGATACCAGCGTGCAACGAATCCTTAATGCTTGAGCCTCGAATCTCTCTTCCATCCAAAAGGACTGAACCTTCGATGTGCTCCTCTAGGTTAATAAGCGCCCGAGCAAGTTCAGATTGGCCATTTCCTTGTACTCCTGCAACAGCAAGGACCTCGCCGGCATTTACATGAAAATTGACACTTTTCACTACCGCAGTCCCCAGTGCATCCCGAACCGTTAGGTTCTTAACTTCTAAAATTGCACTGCCCATCTCATGCGCATATTTTTCGGGAGCCAAATCCACGGCTCGACCGACCATCATCGACGCTAACTCACCTTCCGAAGCTTCCGGAGCAACCGAGGCAACCACCTTGCCACGACGGATAATTGTTATTTGGTCTGCGACCGCGCGGACTTCCCGTAACTTATGGGTGATAAAAATTATCGATGTTCCCTTGTTCTTCAGATCGCGCATAGTATTTAGAAGCTCATCAGTCTCTTGTGGAGTGAGCACCGCAGTAGGTTCATCCAAAATTAGAACTTTTGCCTCATGAATTAGCGCCTTAATAATTTCAACTTTTTGTTGGATTCCAACCGGAAGAGTTTCAACAATTGCATCTGGGTCAACTTGCAAACCAAAATCTTCCGAAATAGCACGAATTGCTTTACGCGCTTCATCTAAATCTAGAACCCTGAACTTGTTAAACTTCTCGTGTCCCAACATTATGTTTTCAGCAACACTAAAGACTGGAACCAGCATGAAGTGCTGGTGAACCATTCCGATACCTACGCTTAGAGCATCACTAGGGCCCGAAATGTCTACGCTTTTCCCGTCAATCAGAATCTCACCTGAATCAGCCTTAAGTAGGCCATACACAATATTCATTAACGTGGATTTACCCGCGCCATTCTCGCCCAAAATGGCGTGGATTTGGCCAGTCTCAACTTTTAAGTTTATGGAATCATTTGCTGTAAATGAGCCAAACGTTTTGGTGATTCCCCGCAATTCTAATGACACTCTCGAATCCTATCGACTATTAGTGCAAAAAACAGGAGGCCCAATTGCTCGGAGCCCCCTGTTTTTAAATGCGTACTTATCAGTTTATCTTCAAGGTTCCTGCCTTGATTTGATCTCTAATCTTGCGAACTTCAAGCTTTAATTTGCCTGGAACTCGTGGACTTAGATCGTGGTACGGAGCAAGTGAAACACCCCTGTTCTTAAGTGTTCCGACATAAAGGCTTCCGTTGAACTTCTTAGCCGCAACATCCTTAGCAACTGATTTAATTGATGCGCCAATTTCCTTGACGACAGTTGTTAGAAGTGTTGATTTTCCAGCTGGGAGTAGGTCGTAACCATCTGAGTCAACCCAAATTGTTAGCGCCTTTTTAGTCTTCTCGTTAGCAGCGGCGTATGCCGATCCAAGGTTTCCGCCGACCGGAAGAATGATGTCTGCTCCCTGTTGTTCAAAGCCCTTTGAAAGAGTTAGCGCGGCATTTTGGTCGATAAAGTTACCGACGAAAGAGCCAGTCTTAGTTTTAGTATCCCAACCTAAAACCGAAACATTCGTTCCTTTGAGCTTGTTGTAGTAGTCAACTCCACGAACATATCCGTCCATGAAAATTGTAACTGTTGGATAAGGCGCGCCACCGTAGGTTGCAACCTTACCGGTCTTCGTCATTCCTGCAGATAAGTAACCTGCCAAGAAAGCAGCTTCATCTGTCTGAAAGGTAAGACCCTTAACATTCTTTACCGGCTTGCAATTGAAGTTTTCATCGCAATCTGCGCCTGCATCATCAACTACAGCATATGAAATTTTCGGGTTAGCCAACGCTGATTTCACAATCGCACTTGAAATAGCAAAGCCAACTCCGATGATTAATTGGCATTTCTTATCTACGAAAGCTTTGATGTTTGGCGCAAAATCGGCAGGTGTAGCTGCTGCCAGATATTCTGCTGTTGCAACTTTAGAAGCCTGAGCACCTTCCCATGCACCCTGGTTGAATGAACGATCGTCTACGCCGCCAGTGTCTAGAGCGAGACATAATTTAATTTTCTTTGCTTGTGCTGAAGGAGCAACTGCAACACCTGTAATGAGTGTCAGAGATGCGGCTACTGCAATTAGCTTAAATGACTTTTTCAAAGCGCCTCCTGGATTAACCCTTTTTAAAGGGATTGATTTGGGAGAAACCCTACTCTTTCGCCAATTGCTTGCAAGCTTCGCTGACTGATGTTTCGATAACAAAGTCTCAACTAGAGGTTTAAAGTTAAACGAAATCGGAGCAAATAAACGGATTTATACTGCCGTAATGCAAGCAACGCGTCATTTTCAGCTGATCGCACTCCTTGCAATCGCGGGATGCATTCGCGCTCCGATTACAAGTATCGGCCCTCAAATAACCGCCATTAGCAAAGGCCAAAATTTAGGAATAGTTCAATTCGGTTTTCTCACGGCAATTCCAGTTATTTGTTTTGCAGTTGCGGCGCCACTTCCAAGCCTTCGAATCTTCAGCAGAATCAAGACCGAACAACTCATAGTTTTCGCGCTCCTCGCCCTTGCCGCAGCCACTATCTTGCGATCTCTTGGCTCGAACTCTTTGCTCTTTGGATCAACAATCATCCTCGGTATTAGTATCGCAATTTTAAATATCGTTACACCAGCACTTGTTCGACGAGATTATCCAAAGAAGATAACCACCGTCATGCCGATTTATTCTGCAGTTCTTGCGCTAATGGCATCACTTGGTGCTGGCCTCTCGATTCCAATCGCGTCTTACTTCGGAGACAATTGGAAAATTGGAATTTCAGTTTGGGCAATACCGGCGATATTAGTGGCACTCATTTGGATTCCACTGCTTCCAAAAGCGAAACCAATGCCCGATAACCATGAGAATCATTTCAAAGAATTGTTACGGTCAAAGAAGGCTTGGTTGGTCTCGTTTTACATGGGAGTTCAATCCGCAATCTTTTATACCCAGGTAGCGTGGATGCCGAAGATATTGATTGATAAAGGTTATTCAGCCGCAGAAGCCGGCGCGCTCTTTGGCCTTTCAACTCTCTGCGGTTTTGCTTTAACCCTAATTCTGCCTTTGGTTTTTAGTCGTGGCGAAAATTTGAAACTAGCGATTCTCGCAACTTCAATTCCGGGAATCATTGGGTTCTTGCTACTAAATCATCTCTCAAATAGCTGGTCCATCCCGGCCTTGCTTTTGATTTCGACAACCCACGCAGCACTTCCGCTGGCACTTGGCCTAATTGCAATGAAGTCCCCCAGCGTTGGGGCCACTAGTCATCTATCTTCGATGGCCCAAGGAATTGGTTACTGCATCGCTGCCATATTCCCAGTCCTGATTGGTTATACCTATGAAGCTTCAAATAGTTGGCTGATTGCAACGTATTTGATTGCTGCTCTTATTCTGGCGCAATCGATTATTGGCATTAAGGCCAACCGCTAAATGTCAGTGCGCCTCATTAGTATTTTCAAATGGCAATTCGAATGACACCTAAAAATCAAGCCTCGTTAGCTGAGATCACATTTATAGTGTTGGATTTAGAAACAACAGGGGCCTCCCCTGCCAATGGTTGCACCATAACTGAAATCGGGGCGATCGCAGTTCGTGGTGGCGAGATTCTGGAAGAGTTCTCAACCTTTGTTAATCCGCAAGTTGTATTACCGGAATACATAGTTAATTTAACTGGCATAACCGATGAAATGTTAGAGGGTGCCCCGCTTATCGACCAGGCCTTCCCTGAGTTCATCGAGTTCATTAACCGCCATGAAGATGTCCATCTGGTTGCCCATAACGCACCATTTGATATCGGTTTCTTAAAAGCGGCAGCACAGTCGCTTTCGCATAACTGGCCCAAGTATGAGGTTATCGATACCGTGAAATTGGCAAGGCGTGTGATTGATCGAACTGAAATCCAGAATTATAAACTTGGCACACTTTCTCAGTTTTTCGATACCAAGGCGCTACCGAATCACAGAGCTCTAGACGATGTGAAAACAACGATTGAGGTTCTACATCGATTGATAGAACGACTTGCTGGTTTTGAAGTTTTCAGCATCTCGGAGCTGAAGAAATTTATGCGCTGATTTCTGCCTTATTCTTAAGCAACTTCGCCACTTTTGAGGCGAGAGTGAACGGGTCGATGGGATGAAGAATCGCATCATCTGCCTTCGACCAGGCAGCTAGCCAGTTGTCTTGGACCCGACCGGTAATGACTAAGACTGGTGGGCAATTAAAAACCTCATCTTTTAACTGGCGGGCCAGGCCCAATCCACCTTCAGGGACTGCTTCGCCATCGAGAATAAAGAGATCTGCGCTCTGCTTGGAATCTAGATAAAGCCGAAGAGCTGGGCCGGTGGCAAACTCAACAATCTTGTGTTCTGGCAGATCGGCTGAAACCCGACGGCCAAGTGCAGTGATTATTGATGAGCGGACGGATGAGTCATCCGAATAGAGCGCGATTATCAGTTTGGCCAGATTTTTCTCAGAAGGCATGGCCATAATTCTAGCCGCCAAAGCGCCAATAAAATCCCAGAAAGAGCTTTAACCAAGGATGTGAATTGGTGATGAGATTCACCAGAAGTGAGTGCCGTCCTGGCCTATAAATATCTCATTTCCCCCACGAATCGGGAATAATCGCCCCCATGACAACTGCCGTTCTGCCACCCCAGAAGATAAACCGTCCTAATCTGGTTGCGGTCGGAACAATTGTCTGGCTTGCAAGTGAGTTGATGTTCTTCGCCGCGCTCTTTGCAATGTATTTCACAACGCGCGCAGTTCAGGGTCCACAAATTTGGCTTGAATCAACTGAGCTATTAGCTATTCCTTTTGCTGCTGCGAATACAACAATCTTGGTTCTTTCGTCCGTTACATGTCAGTTTGGTGTTTTCGCTGCTGAACGTTTCCAAGCTAAGCGAACTGGTTCGATCTTTCAATTTAGTAAGTGGGGAATGCGTGAATGGTTCGCGCTGACATTCCTTATGGGAGCCTTCTTCATCGGTGGTCAAGTTTATGAATATGCACACTTAGTCCAAGAGAACTTAACACTCTCATCAAATGCTTATGGTTCGGTTTTCTATATGACAACTGGTTTCCATGGGTTGCACGTAACGGGTGGCTTAATTGCATTCTTGATCGTAATGATTCGAACCTTTCGCGCCCAAAGATTTGGACATAAGCAAGCGCAAACAGCAATTGTGGTCTCCTATTACTGGCACTTTGTTGACGTTGTTTGGATCGCGCTATTCGCAACGATTTATCTGATTAAGTAATGGACTAGGGTGAAATAACGAGAATGGAAAAAATGAATTCAGGAATCAAGAAGATCTCCAGATATCGCCGCCATCGCTTTGCTGGCCCAGCGCTTTTAATTGTTGCGCTGATAACTCTTGGAACTACCTTTCAAGTTGCCAGTGCGGTTCCTAGTTCAAGCGAGAAAGAGATTGCGCCGAAGTCAACTTTGATTGAAGAAGGTAAGCGAATATACAACTTCGGATGTTCGACCTGTCACGGATTAAACCTTGAAGGAAGTGGCATAGCTCCATCTTTGATTGGCGTGGGTGGCGCATCTGTTGATTTCCAAGTGGGAACTGGCCGTATGCCAATGGCCGATATGAGCCAACAGGCTATGCGTAAAGAGCCGGTTTACACCGAAGAGGAAACCGCTGCACTTGCTGCATATGTTGCATCACTTGCTCCTGGCCCTGCTGTAATTAACGAAGCACAAATAACTTATGAGCGCGATGGAAATACTGCAGAGGGTGGCGAACTATTTCGAACCAACTGCGCAATGTGCCACAACTTTGCTGGTCAAGGTGGCGCGCTTACTCAAGGAAAATACGCCCCAACTGTTATGGGAGTTGATGTTAAGCATATTTATGAAGCGATGATTACAGGTCCACAATCGATGCCAGTATTTAGCGATAAGACCATCACCCCCGAAGAGAAGTTGTCAATTATTAAATGGATTAAAGCTGCAGAGAATGAACCTAATCTAGGCGGTGCATCGCTGGGTCGTGTTGGCCCAGTTACTGAAGGACTCTTAGTTTGGACACTTGGTCTTGGTTTACTAATTGGAATAGCCGTCTGGCTAACAGTGAAAGCGAAATAGGGTAGCGAAAAATGTCTAATGAGATTCAGAAGTTTCAAGACCCTGGCCTGCCTGAACATGTTCATCGCAAAACGGATGTAGATCCAAAGGCCGCAGACCGAGCAGAGCGCCAAGTATCAATTCTCTTTGTTCTATCTGCCTTATCTACCGCTTTAGCAATCTACGCATATGTTTTTATCAGTGATGAAATTTTCTTCTTCCTTCCAATAATGGGTGACACAAATGCCCACCAACTATTCCTCGGTCTTGGCATGGCTTTCTCACTTTTATTTATCGGTCTTGGTTTAGTTCATTGGGCAAAAAATTTGATGCCCGATACTGAAGTTATTGCTGAGCGCCATGAATTTCGTTCTCCCGATGAAGATCGTGCAGATTTTGTAAGAACTGTCAAGGAACAAGCTGGTGCTGCAGGATTAGGACGCCGCTCTCTAATCAAGCGGACTCTCGGATTAGCGCTCGGCGCCTCTGCCCTTACCCCAATTGTTTTACTTCGTGATTTAGGCCCGTTGCCAGGAAAAGAACTTGAGAAAACTTCCTGGAAAACCGGAACTCGTTTAGTTACAGATCCGGGCGATCGACCTATCCGTCCAGAAGATTTAGAAGTTGGTGCTGTCGCGCAGGTTCTTCCTGAGTTAGAACCTGGCAAGGTGCGCCACTTGTATGACATCGCAAAAGATGCGGTTCTACTTATCCGACTTCGCCCTTCGGAATTTCAATTAGATGCCGAGCGGCTCTCATGGACGTATGACGGAATCATTGCATTCTCAAAGATTTGCTCTCATATGGGATGCGCCGTTGCACTCTACGAACAACAGACAAAACATTTACTCTGTCCTTGCCACCAATCAACATTTGATGTGACGCGAGCAGCGAAGGTTATCTTCGGACCTTCCGCAAGGCCGCTGCCACAACTTGCGATAACCGTGGATAGCGATGGAAATCTAGTCGCACAAAGACCATTTAACGAACCTGTCGGACCTAGCTTTTGGGAGCGCTCATCATGAAAAAAGCAGAACGTATTGGCGGCAATGTTGCGAGCTATGTAGATGATCGCACAGGTGCTGCGAAGTGGCTTCGCAAGAATTTAACCAAGGTCTTCCCAGATCATTGGTCCTTCATGCTCGGCGAGATTGTTCTCTATTCTTTTGTGATCTTGCTTCTTTCAGGAACATTCTTAACTTTCTGGTTCGATCCCTCCCAGCGCGAAGTAGTCTATGAAGGAAGTTACGAGCCGCTTCAAGATATAAAGATGTCAGCAGCATACGCATCCGCGCTTCACATCTCCTTTGATGTTCGCGGTGGTCTGTTAATGCGCCAGATACACCACTGGTCTGCGCTCCTATTCATGGCTGGAATGATCGCCCACTTGATGCGCGTCTTCTTTACCGGCGCTTTCCGCAAGCCTCGTGAAGCTAACTGGTTAATTGGAGTTGGCCTTGTAACACTTGGAATTGTTGAAGGATTCCTTGGTTACTCACTTCCAGATGATTTACTTTCAGGAACTGGCGTCCGAATCGCAGAAGCAATTATTCAAGCACTTCCCGTTGTTGGTTCCTACTTGGCGTTCTTTGCCTTTGGTGGTGCCTTCCCAGGCGAAGCGTTTATTCCTCGAATCTATACGGTGCATGTGCTCTTACTTCCCGCAGCGTTCTTGGCGCTAATAACAATTCACTTGATGTTGGTTTGGTATCAGAAGCACACCCAATATCCAGGACCTGGGCGCACTGAAAAGAATGTTGTTGGCTATCCGCTAATGCCGATCTACATGGCGAAAGCCGGTGGCTTCTTCTTCATAGTCTTTGGTGTTACTGCCTTACTCGGCGCACTTGCATCCATTAACCCCATCTGGCTCTATGGACCGTACAACCCCGGGCAAGTATCTGCCGGCTCACAGCCGGACTTTTATATGGGTTGGCTCGATGGTTTAGTTCGAATGTTCCCCCCACTCGAGAGTTACGTTCTCGGCTACACAATTTCCTGGAACATTTTAATTCCAGGCCTAATTATTCCTGGCATTTTATTTACCTTGATGGCGCTCTATCCATTTATCGAATCTTGGATGACCGGAGATAAGAGCGAACACCACTTGCTAGATCGACCACGCAATAATCCAAACCGTACTGCTATTGGCGCGATGTCATTGTCCTTCGTCTTAGTTACCTTAATTAATGGCGGAAATGACCTTCTCGCCACCCACTTTGACCTCACTATTAATCAGATCATGTGGTTCAGCAGAATCGGTGTCATCGTAATCCCACCGCTGGTCTTCGTTATAACTAAGAGAATCTGTCTATCACTGCAGCGTGCTGATCGCGAGAAAGTTCTGCATGGCCGCGAAACTGGTCGCTTAGTGATGCTCCCTCACGGTGAATTCGTTGAAATTCACGAAGAGTTAACTGCAGCTGAGAAGTTCACGCTTACCCAACACCTGCAACCAAAGGCACTTGTTGTTCCGGATACCGATGCGAATGGTGTAAAAAACCCGCAGGGCATTAAGGGCAAGATTCGTGCACGATTTAGTCAGGCACATGTCGAACAGATTCCGGCGCCGACTGAGAGTGAAGCGAAAGCGCTAGGAAGCGGACACCACTAATACTTAGGATTTAATACTTAGGATTTAATTAGTGAGCGTTGTTAGATGGTTTTTCGTATTCAAGGACGAAGCCAAAAATGCTAACAACTAATCCACCTACAGCTATAAGCGTTAACCACCAACCGATTATCAAGCCTAAGCCTGATAGCACCATGAAAAATGCCAACGGAAGTGGCCACCATGAATGTGGTGAATAGAAACCAAGTTCACCAGCAGAATCTGAAATTTCGGCAGTGACGTTATCTTCTGGCAGAGTATTTCCAAGACGCTTATCTGTAAACCAGAGGTAGAAACCAATCAAACCAGCCAATCCACCAGATAAAGCCATGGCTGTAATTCCCACCGCTTCGCCACCAAGTAACCAATAAATTACTGTGACGATTGCGTAAAAAGCTGCGAGCCCATTAAATAACCAGTAACCAGTTTTCATACTTAATGTCCTTCAGTCTTTATGTGAGGGTAATTGAGATCGAATGCTGGGCGCTCGCTGCGGATTCGAGGCATTGATGTGAAGTTGTGTCGTGGTGGTGGACATGATGTCGCCCACTCAAGTGAAGCACCATATCCCCAAGGATCGTCCACTCCTACCATCGGAGACTTTCTAGTGATCCAGACGTTCATAAAGAATGGAATCATTGAAAGTGCCAAGAGAACCGAGCCTATTGTTGAAATTGTATTCATTGTTGTAAAACCATCGGTAGCTAAATAATCTGCATAACGTCGTGGCATTCCCTTAATTCCGAGCCAGTGTTGAATAAGGAATGTCATATGGAAGCCGAAGAACAGAGTCCAGAAGTGGATCTTTCCAAGGCGCTCGTTCAACATCTTGCCGGTCATCTTTGGCCACCAGAAATAGAAACCAGCAAACATCGCAAAGACCACAGTTCCAAAGAGAACGTAGTGGAAGTGAGCAACTACGAAGTAGGAAGCAGAGACTGCAAAGTCAAGTGGAGGTGAAGCGAGAATAATTCCAGTAATTCCACCGAAGAGGAAGGTAATCAAGAAGCCCATTACCCAGAGCATCGGGGTTTCGAATGAAACGCTTCCGCGCCACATCGTTCCGATCCAGTTAAAGAACTTAACGCCAGTTGGAACACCGATTAGAAATGTCATGAATGAGAAGAATGGAAGCAGAACCTGCCCGCTAGCAAACATGTGGTGCGCCCAAACTGATACTGAGAGCGCAGAGATTGCGATTGTCGCTGCGATAAGTCCTTTATAACCGAAGATCGGTTTGCGGCTAAATACCGGAAGAATTTCAGTGGCAATTCCGAAGAATGGAAGCGCCAAGATATAAACCTCGGGGTGCCCGAAGAACCAGAAGAGATGCTGCCAGAGCATCGCTCCTCCGTTAGCCGGATCAAAGATATGCGAGCCAAATAATCTGTCAGATTCCAGAGCTAAAAATGCTGCTGCTAGTGGTGGGAACGCGAGCAGAACTAAAATTGAAGTCAGAAGAACGTTCCAGGTAAAGATTGACATACGGAACATCGTCATTCCAGGGGCGCGCATTGTAAAAATAGTTGTAATGAAGTTAACGCCACCAAGAATTGTTCCAATACCGCTAATTGCTAATCCAACAATCCATAAATCCCCACCGATGCCTGGTGAATACTGTGCATTTGAAAGTGGCGCATAAGCAGTCCAGCCAAATGACGCTGCTCCGCCTGGTGTTAAGAATCCGGCAAAAGCCATTATTCCTCCGAAGAGGAAGAGCCAATACGAGAGCATATTCATTCTTGGGAAGGCGACATCTGCTGCACCAATTTGCAGCGGCATGATTACATTCGCAAAACCAACGAACAATGGTGTTGCAAACATAAGCAACATAATCGTTCCGTGCATAGTGAATACTTGGTTGTATTGCTCGTTAGAAATAAATTGCAGACCAGGGCGTGCAAGTTCGGCACGCAAAATTAGCGCCAATAGTCCAGCGATTAGGAACCAGGCAAATGTTGTATATAGGTATAGATAACCAATCATCTTGTGATCAGTAGATGTGATGATTTTTACGAAAAGCTGACCTTTAGTGAGCTCTCTCTTAACTGGACCACCTTCAACTGCTGTTCTGGTTGCGTATGTAGTCATATTAAGCCACCTTCAAACTCGATATATATTCTTGATATTCACTTGGGGTTACAACTTTCACGTTAAAGCGCATTTGAGAGTGGGCACGTCCACACAAAATATTGCAGAAACCCGGATAGGTGCCGAGTTTATTTGCGCTGAACTCAATATTGTTGGTCACTCCAGGAAGATTTTGGATCTGAATCATGAAGGCTGGAATCCAGAAACCATGAACAACATCCGTTGAGGTTATTTTAAATTTAACGCGCTCACCTAGAGGAAGTACTAGGGTAGGCGGCTCTGCCGTAGTTCCAGTAACTATCGGAGCCTCAGGATTATCACGATAGGTGAACTGCCATGACCATTGAAATGCATTCACATCAATTAAATGACTGGCTTGACTATCCGGTGTAACTTTTACAATTTCAGATTGCTTAACTGCGGTGAAGTAGAATAGGACTGCAACAATAATGAATGGAATAACTGTGTAAGCAACTTCGACTGGCACGTTGTACTGAGTCTGCTTAGGAACTTCGTCGCCCTTGCGGCGATGTCGGAACACTGGCCACATAATTAAGATCGCAGTGAAGACTCCAACAACAGCGGCTGCAATCCAAGCGCCCTGCCAAAGCGGAATTGTTGTGTCATTGACGCTTGAAACACCCTTAGGAAATCCCATGCCAGATATGTTCCCTGTTGAGCAAGATGTCAGAAAGGAAATCGACCCGACTAAAATCCCCGTGAAGAGGGCTCTGGCTAAAGATTTCTTGGTGGGTTTAAAACTCATTGGATAAGAATATCCCTCGGATTCGCCTCTTTAACCATGCGGGAGTAGCGTTCGATGCGTGGTTTCCATCACCCCAAGTTTCCAATCCCAATCCCGGCTCCATGATGCTGCTCGGATGGCACTCCCCCATATTTTTGAGGTAACTTGGCCAGATCCATCAAAACTTGGCGCCGATTCAAGGAGCGCTGCCCTTCTTTTAAATGAAGCCCGAGAAACCTTTGCCAGCCATCTGGGAATGCGCAGTGATGAAATCCATTTTTTGGGCGAAACCAATCTAGGTTTTCACTTGGGAATCAACGGCTTGATGTCGGGCCAGAGAAGATTGGTTTATAGCAACATAGATCGGATGGAAGTTTTTGCAGTAGCCGCGGGCCATCCATCCAAGATGCTAGATGTTGACCCAAATGGTCAGATAGATTTTTCAGAATTAAACAATGGTGACGTTCTGGCTCTGCAGCTTTGCAATCGCGAAACCGGAATCATTCAAGCCGGAATACCAGATGGGCCAGATCAGTTGGCTGGTTTATTTGTCGATGCAACTGCCTCCGGCACCAGAATTAAACTTCCCGCAAATTGGAGCACCGCGCTCTGGGATTCGACCTCATGGGCTGGACCAAGTGGGCTTGGAGTATTTGCTGTTTCAAAGAACGCTAACTGGAGCAACCCACTCCCTCATTTAGATGGCCGAGTCAATCCCGGACCGGCATCTCTTGCTTTAATTGTTGCCAGCGCACTTGCGATAGATAGTTGGGTTGCAGATGAGAAGAATCTGGCATCGAAAATTGCGGCAATAAATAGCGAGATTCGAAGTTACATTTCAAGCAATATTCCAGATTCAGATCTTGCACCCGGTGGCGCCGACCATTTAATTAGCGCCTCATTCCTGTATGTAAATGCTGAACAGCTGGTGACAAAGCTTGCGGACAAGGGCTATCCCGTGGATTCAGGCTCTGCATGTAGCTCAGTCAATATGCAACCAAGTCATGTTCTGGCTGCACTTGGCGTGCTGACTCAAGGGAATATTCGACTCACAATTCATCATGCAATTACCTTTGAAGAGGTCCATGCATTTTTAGATATTTTAGCCGATACCATTAGTGAATTGCGGAGCGAATAATGATTCTAGATTGCTTAGGAAAACGCTGCCCGCTGCCAATTATTGAACTTGCAAAAGCTCTGGCAGATGAGTCAATTGGTTTTAAGTTAACGCTCTTGAGCGATGATCCAGCCTCCCAACCTGACCTGATTGCATGGGCGCGGATGACCGGAAATTCTGTTGAAACTAGCGAGGCAAACACTTTTCAGATAACTAAGTTAGCCAAATAATCTTGGCTCAAGCTTCGCGCTTACTTCATCGGCAGCAACTCGACCATAGGCCTCGGTAAATCTTGTAATAAATTTATCTTTTGTAAATCGATATTCCTGGGTCCCTTTAATTTCAATACAGAAAGTGGCGAGCATCGAACCTATTTGGGCACATCGTTCATGGCTAAGGCCCCATGCAAGTCCGGCGATAAAACCTGAACGGAAACAATCACCAACCCCAGTCGGATCAATCTTTACCTTCTCCTTTGGAACTCCCACAGATATTGGCTCTTTGCCATGTTCTTCAACTTTTGCCCCATCAGATCCAAGCGTGATAACACGAACCGCAACTTTGCTAAAGATTTCGGCATCGCTCCAACCAGTTTTTTGAATAGTTAAAGCGAGTTCGTATTCATTCAAAAATAAATACTGTGCGCCTTCGATTAACTGCTTAATTTCTTCGCCATCCATTCGAGCCAATTGTTGAGATGGGTCGGCAGCGAATGGGATCCCCATTGTTCGTGCGCTCTGGCTGTGGCTCAACATCGCATCCGGATCATCGGGTGAAATTATTAGTAAATCAAATTTGCCAGTTCTCTCAACTATTGGTGCTAACTCAATCTCTCTAGCTTCACTCATGGCACCAGGAAAGAAGGATGCAATCTGATTTAACTCTTTATCGGTCGTGACCATAAAAGAGGCGGTTAGCAGTTCCTTAGAGACTTTCACGTGAGTGGTATCAACGCCATGCCTTGTCAGCCAAGAATCGTAATCCGACCAATCAGTTCCTACTGCAGCAATGAGATATGGGTTTAGACCTAGCGCACCGATTCCAAATGCAATATTCGCCGCGGTTCCACCGCGTCTGATATCAAGACCATCGACTAGGAAAGAGAGTGAGACTTTATCGAGTGAACCAACTACCAAAGAGTCAGTGAACTTTCCAGGAAAAGTCATCAAATGATCGCGCCCAACAGAACCAGCGCAGGCGATCTTCATTGCTTTTTTAAGTAACTGTTTAGTTAGTTAAAGGAGTCGCCACAGGCGCATGAACCCTGGGCATTTGGATTGTCAATTGTGAATCCTTGTTTTTCGATAGTGTCAACAAAATCAATTGATGCGCCCATCAAATAAGGCGTGCTCATCTTGTCGGTAACAACGCTTACTCCACCAAATTTAGTAACAGTGTCACCATCTAATGAACGATCATCAAAATAGAGTTGGTATTTCAGGCCGGAACATCCACCAGGTTGCACTGCAACGCGCAGGCTTAGGTCATCGCGACCCTCTTGAGCTAGAAGCGCAGCAACCTTTGTGGCCGCTACATCGGTGAGTCCAATTCCAGTTGCTGGCGCATTGGTAATTGTTACCTCTTGTGAAGTCTCTGTGCTCATCGTTCTCCCCATCTAAATTAGATAATGAGTAAAGGCTACTCCATAATGTCCCTATGGGCTCATCAAGACTTTCAGAATTGCTCTTGCTCGGCCAAGGTGCCGATCCGAAGAGCGAACGTGGAGTGTCCTGTGATGGCGAACTGCCCACAGCAAGTGACCCACAATTAGTAGAGCGAGCTCGGGCAGCAAGAGCCGCACTTGGCAATCGTGCGATGGTGCTAGGCCACCATTATCAGCGAGATGAAGTAATCCAATTTGCCGACATAACTGGCGATTCATTCAAGTTAGCTCAGGCCGCACAAGCCAATGACTCTGCCGAATTTATCTTCTTCTGTGGCGTGCACTTTATGGCGGAAAGCGCCGACATCCTTACATCGCCAAATCAAAAAATTATCCTTCCCGACTTAGCTGCGGGTTGCTCGATGGCTGATATGGCAACCGCTAAACAAGTTGACGATTGCTGGAAAGCCCTGGAGAAAGTTGGAGTAGCAAGCAAGACAACTCCAATTACATATATGAATTCATCGGCTGCGATTAAATCCTTTACCGGAAAAAATGGTGGCGCGGTCTGCACATCCTCAAATGCGATGCGTGCACTGAACTGGGCTTTTGAGAAGGGCGAGAAAGTCTTATTCCTCCCCGACCAACATCTGGGACGCAATACAGCAGTGTTAAACCTAGGATTGAAACTTGAAGATTGTGTTCTCTGGAATCCCTGGAAACCAAATGGTGGCCTTAGTGATGACCAAATTATCGCGGCAAGGGTAATTCTCTGGCGCGGACATTGCTCGGTTCATGGAAGATTTTCACTTGAGAATATAACTCAGATGCGGGCGAGAGTTCCTGGAGTTCAAATTCTGGTTCACCCTGAATGCCAGCATGAAGTAGTTTCAAATGCCGATGTTGTTGGCAGCACTGAGATGATTATTCAGACCATAGAAAATTCCGCCCCAGGCAGCAAATGGGCGGTAGGAACCGAATTGAATCTGGTCCAACGACTCGCAAATAGATTTTCGGATCGCGAAGTCCATTTCTTGGATAAAACCGTCTGCTATTGCTCGACCATGAACCGGATCGACCTACCCCATCTGGTTTGGGTAATGGAGTCCTTAGTAGCTGGACGTTTGGTTAACCAAATCTCAGTAGATTCGCAGACCGCCACTTACGCAAAAGTTGCGCTCGAGCGAATGCTCGCCCTACCGTAGTGACATGACAAAAGCCGACGATAAGAATCCTGCAAAGAGCCCAGATAAAAAAGGCAAGGCGACGCCTAAACGAAAAGATGCTGTTGCTGCAACAAAGGTGAATTCAATTACTGCTCCGGTAACTAAAGCTGATCGCTCAAAGAACCGCTCAGCACTTAAGGCTGCGCGAGCTGAAGCGCGCGCTGCCTATATGCGTGGCGACGAGAGTGCAATGCCTGCTCGAGACCGCGGACCGGTGAAGAGATTTGTCCGTGACTATGTAGATTCCCGACGATCACTTGGTGAATATTTCTTACCACTCATGATTTTTGTCTTAGCGCTTACGCTAATTCCATCTCAAGAAATTAGAACGCTCGCTATTTTCGTAATGTATGGCGCAATGCTCTATTCAGTTATCTATGGATATTTCGTTAGCAAAAAAATCAAGATACTTGTCGCCGAAAAATTTCCTGGCGAATCAACTAAAGGCATCGGTATGTATGGCTGGCTACGCTCTACTCAGATGCGCAAATTGCGAGCACCAGCACCACAGAAAAAACTTGGTGATCGCTTTTAACTAAGCTCTCGGATTTGGGCTCTCTGTTCGTTCTGGATTAGTTTCCGGAATCGAACCGAGGGCCTTATCTATTTCAGCAAGAGTCTGAGGTGAGAGCTTTACTCCAGAAGCTTTAACGTTCTCTTTTACTTGTCCTGGTCTAGAAGCACCCATAATCACTGATGAAACATTTGGATTGGCCAGCGCCCAGGCAAGGGCGAGTTGTGACATTGTTAAATCTAGGCCTTGTGCGATTGGCTTTAATTTCACGACTGCTTCGAGAACTTCATCGCGCATCCAACGAGAAATCATTTCGGCGCCGCTCTTCTTATCAGTGGCTCGTGAACCGGTTGGTGGCTTCTTGCCTGGCAGATACTTGCCAGTTAAAACTCCTTGAGCTACCGGTGACCAAACTATCTGGCCAATCCCCTCTTCGATGCAAAGTGGAACGACTTTCGATTCAATTACTCGCCAGAGCATCGAATATTGAGGTTGGCTAGAAACAAAGCGATCAAAGTTACTGGTTTTCTGAATCTTTAGCGCTTGATTTACCTGAGATGAGGTCCATTCCGAGAAGCCAATGTAATTAACTTTCCCTTGGCGGATTAGATCGTCGAATGCACGTAACGATTCTTCTAATGGAGTTTCATAATCAAAGCGGTGCATCTGATAAAGATCGATGTGATCGGTATTGAGACGCTTTAATGATGCATTCACTGATTCCATAATGTGTTTGCGGGAAAGACCGCGATCGTTCTTACCTGGCCCGGTTGGCCAATAAACTTTTGTGAATAATTCATAGCTCTCACGTTTAACACCTTTAAGCGCTTTTCCGAGAACGCTTTCGGCCTTGGTTCCAGCATAAACATCAGCGGTATCGAAAGTTGTTATTCCAGCATCCAGCGCAGCGTGAACGCATTTGATGGCTGCATCTTGCTCGACTTGCGAGCCATGAGTAATCCAATTGCCATATGAGATTTCGGAGACATACATACCTGACGAGCCAAGGCGACGATATTCCATAATTAAAAGCCTAGTCTCTGGTGAGCGAATTATTCGCCTTTGGCGCCGGGCAAATGATTCCCATCGGACTCGCCAATTCGATTTACTGCTGTTCTGGCATAAAGTCCTGAAGTAGTGCTAATTTTGCGGCGCTGAGAAAAGCCTCGTGCTTGACCAGTAGTAATGCGTTTAGCGAAGTCCGGTGAAAATCCGGCGCTGTCCCGCAACTGTAGAGATTTGATTTAAAGCAATTTAAGTCCAAATCCGAGCCAGGTCGCCTGACACATTATTGATGTATCCGACCTCGGAGGAAGGTCGGGCTTCTAGAGAATTTATTTTCTACTTTGCCCAAGCTTCCTCCCTCAAAATCTTGAGGGAGATTTTTTATGTTTCAAAACAGAAAGTTTTTAGCCAAATTGGCCATAGCCACAATGGCGCTCTTATCCATAGCAATTAATCCATCACAAGCAGCACCAAATATCCCGAAGCGAATTATCTCACTTTCACCTAGCGCCACTGAAATTCTTTACGCAATTGGTTCTGGGGAGCAAGTCATCGCGGTGGACGATCTCTCAAACTATCCAAGTGAAGCTCCGATGACAAAACTCTCAGCCTTTAATCCAAATGTTGAGGCGCTCTTAAACTACAAACCAGATTTGATCATCCTGAATGCGGATGCCACAAAAGCTTTAGAAGTTAAGGCAGCACTTGAGCAATTAAAGATAAAGGTATTCCTAGAACGGGCGCCAAAAACACTACGTGAGGCCTATCGTGAGATCACTGCACTGGGCAGAGCTACCGGAAAAATCTCTGGTGCTCAGAGCATCGTGTCAGATATGAAGAGAAAAATTGCTGCGGCAGTTAAGAGTGGAAGAACTTCCAAGAAGATCTCTTTCTTTCACGAATTAGATAACACCCTATATACCGCGACGTCAGATACATTCATTGGCAAGGTATACAGAGACTTCAAACTGATTAATATCGCAGACCCCGCTGCATCAGTAGATTCTGCTGGTTATCCGCAGTTGCAATCTGAATATGTAATCAAATCAAACCCAAAAATAGTATTTCTTGCAGATGCGCAATATGGTGAATCACTTGCCACGTTAACTAAGCGACCTGGCTGGAGTGGAATTTCAGCAGTGAAAAAACAGAACGTGGTTTCACTGCCGGAAGATATTCCATCTCGTTGGGGTCCAAGGCTTGTTGATTTCTATCAATTCATCGCAGATGCAATTGTGAAGGTTAAGTAGCTCATCAAATGATTAAGAACAAGAGCAAGGGCGAAGATAGCGGTTTGGCTCCAATTTGGAATTGGAAGATAACCGCTTTCGCTGCCGCCCTGCTCTTGTTCGTTGGAATTCTTGCAATAAGTTTTGGGCCAGTTTCCTTGAGCTTTCAAGAGATTATTCGAACTCTGCTGGGATTGCCTGGCGGACTAACTGGCCAAGATCGCACTCTGCTAATTGATCTACGTTTACCAAGAGCCCTTCTTGCCGCAGTTGTTGGAGCTGCACTTGCTACAAGTGGCGCTGTGTATCAAACAGTTTTCCGAAATCCACTTGCAGATCCATATCTACTTGGTGCGGCGGCAGGTGCTGGGCTTGGTGCAACTATTGCATTGACAAGCGCAGGCGCCGATCTTCGTAGTTTGCTTCCAGTGTTTGCATTCTTCGGAGCCATATCTGCGGTTTTAGTCAGCTTCTTTATATCCGGCAAATTCTTCGCCGAACCAAACTCACTCCTTCTTTCAGGTATCGCAGTTGGCTCTTTTGCAACGGCGGTTCAAACTTATCTGCAGCAGCGAAATAGTGCCTCGCTCAGACCTGTTTACTCATGGATACTTGGTGAACTTACAGTTGCCAATTGGCAAGTAGTTACTTGGTCATCGATTTATATTTTTATTGCACTTATTATTTTATTTACAGTTTCCAAACAGTTAGATGGCCTGATGCTTACCGATGAAGAGGCATACTCGCTTGGAATAAACCCGAATAAGTTGCGCGTAATTGCAGTTGTGGCTGCGACCCTAGCGACCGCTACAGCAGTTTCGGCCAGTGGATTGATTGGCTTTGTGGGAATCGTCGTTCCACATCTAGTCCGAGGTTTAACTCATCGCGTCACAAATCGGGGCCTGCTTACTATCGCGTTAGTGGGAGCCAGCTTCCTTGTGCTCGCAGATCTCGGGGCAAGAACACTTCTCTCACCAGCTGAACTTCCGATTGGCGTAATCACAGCCTTTGTCGGAGCACCGTTCTTCCTATTTGTTCTACGAAAGAAAAGGTTGGTAGCGCAGTGATTAATATTTCAGATTTAAGTGTTCGGATTGGTCAGCGCAGCATCCTCTCCGATATAAACATTGAAATTGAAGATGGAAAGTGGACTTGCCTAGTTGGTCCTAATGGTGCCGGAAAGACCACACTCCTTAAATCACTTCTGGGCTCTCTCCCATATTCCGGTTCGATTACTGATAACGGCGTTGAAGTGTTTAGGAATCATGATCGCAATGTCGCTTTTGTTCCGCAACATCCACAAATCCCAATCGGTATGGGCGTGGGTGAATATGTAATGATGGGTCGGTCGAAACGTGACGGTTGGGGCAACGAGAGCAGTCATAGCCGCAAGATGGTTGTGGACATTCTTAAACTGACTGGTCTCTTTGGGATGCAGAGCCAACATGTGTCACTGCTCTCTGGTGGCGAGATGCAACGTGCGCTAATCGCGCGTGCGCTCGTCCAAGAGCCAACACTGATTTTGCTTGATGAGCCGACCAGCGCTCTGGACCTACACCATCAAATTTCAGTCTTGAATAACATCGAAATTCTCAAAGAACGCGGTGTGACAATTATTTCTACTATGCACGACATAACGCTTGCAGCTATGTATGCCGAAAAAATCGTGGTCATGCAGGAAGGAAAAGTTCTTCTAAATGGAACTTCGGATTTTGTAATTCATTCACCAGAGCTAAAGAGCGCCTTTGAAAATCGAATCAATGTCTACACCTTGGATTCTGGGCGCCCAGTCATTGTTGCGAATAAAGATTTAACTAGTTAGCGGACCCGTGGTTCAACGAATGGTGCGCGAACGATTGACGCGCTACTTAACCGGCCGCGAATATCTATTTGAACTTGGTCACCAACTTTAAATTCTGGACTCAACAAGGCAAGCGCTATGCCGACCTTTAGGGTTGGCGAGAAAGTTCCGCTAGTTACTTCACCTATTTCACTGCCCAAAGAATCTAATACCGTCATGCCCGATCTCGGTATGCCCCGATCATTAGATTTAAGCGCCCTAAGAACTCTTGTTGGTCCTTTGCTTTTCTCAATCTCTAGCGCTGACTTTCCACGAAATTCATTCTTTGCAAAAACAACCGCCCAACTGGCACTCGCTTGCACTGGCGTAATTTCAAGTGAAAGCTCATGTCCGTGAAGCGGATATCCCATCTCAGTTCGCAAGGTATCTCGCGCTCCTAAGCCACAAACTCGACCATCGTATCTCGCTATTTTTTCAACCAGGACTTCCCAGACTTTGGTAGCGCTCTCCCATTTGGGTAACAGTTCATAACCTAATTCTCCGCTGTAACCAGTTCGACAAATTATTATCTCACCAAGGTCTTCATCACCGGGCAAAGTTACCTTTCCAAATGACATGTATTCCAAATCCAGATTGATTCCAATATCAGCTAAGACTTTTGAGCTATCTGGACCCTGCAAGGCCAGAACTGCATATTCCTGATGGATGTTTTTAACCGTGATACCACTTGGTGCAACAAAACTCAGATCTGCTGCCACCTGTGAGCAATTTGATGCATTTGGAATTATGAAAATATCATCGGGTGCAAATTGATAAACAATCAAATCATCAATCACGCCACCTGCGTCATTGCAAAAAAGGTTGTATTGCGCTTGCCCAGAAGTTATGCGATTTAGATCATTGGTGACCATTGAATTTACAAAATCTTTTGCGCCTTGACCCTTGACGCTTATTTTCCCTAAGTGTGAGACATCAAATACTCCAACGCGCTCCCGAACTGATGCATGTTCAGCAAGTGTGCCGCCACTAAACCCTGCAATCCCCTTGGGATATTCAATTGGCATATCCCAACCACCAAAGTCTGCCAACTTTGCATCCATGGCACCATGCCACTCATATAACGGTGATTTCATGGGGCAAACTTATCTTAAACTTAGGCAATCCAAGGAAGTTGATTTATAGTTCGACTAACTTGAATTGAAGTTCATCAGGACATAAATAGGAGAATTATGAGAGCGTTGAAGTTAGCTTCTACTCTGGCAACTCCATACGCAGTTATTGGGCTATCCGCAAAAGATGGCAAGTTAAAGATTGAATCCGGAGCTGTCACTGTAAATGAGAAAGCCTTAATTGAAATTCTCAAAAATCTTGGCGCTACTGGAAAAAGTGATGAAATTATAAAAGTTCCCTATAGCAAGCCTCAAACTATTTACTTTACGGGTTTGGGCGAAACTTCAAAGAGCTATGAACCGGAAAATCTGCGTAGAGCCGCTGGTTCTGCCGCCCGTGAATTAGCTGGCCAGAGCACTGCAACTTTTGCGCTACCCGCATCTACCCTCGCCCAGATCTCTGCAGTTGCCGAAGGCGCTGCTCTTGGTGCGTATGCTTTCAATGAATTTAGATCGAGCACCAAATCAGATTTTAAAGAGCCTCTCGAGCAAATTGTTATTGCCACAAAATCAACATCGGATGCTGCTGCAAAACGATTCTTAGTCCGGGCTGAAATAATTGCACGCAATACTGCAATGGTTCGCGATCTGATTAATACTCCCCCAAGTCACTTAACGCCGGATTCTTTCTGCACTCGTATGAAAAAGTTAGCCACGCCGCTTGGGTTAAAGGTTGAAATTCTGAATGAAGCAACACTTAAGAATCAGGGTTACGGTGGAATCATTGGAGTAGGTCAAGGTTCTGCGAATCCCCCACGCCTCCTTCATATTTCTTACACGCCGGGCAAAGCAAGAGCGCGATACGCATTTGTTGGCAAGGGCATAACTTTCGATACTGGTGGTCTGGCGCTGAAGCCTGCGAATGGTATGGAAGCAATGAAGAGCGACATGAGTGGTGCGGCTGCAGTTATTGGTGCGATCTTTGCAATAGCTGAATTGAAGTTATCCGTTGCAATTGATGCCTGGGCGCCATTAGCTGAGAACATGGTCAGTGAAAATGCAACTAGGCCGAGTGACATCATAAGTATTTATGGTGGAAAAACCGTCGAAGTTTTAAATCCAGATGCTGAAGGTCGATTAGTTTTAGCTGACGCAATTGTTAGAGCACAGGAAGTTGCTAAGAAAGCTGGCGGGCTAGATGGCATCATCGATGTTGCAACTCTTACCGGCGCGCAAGTTGTTGCCCTGGGAACTCGAATTAGTGCGGTCATGACAAATGATGTGGAATTTTCTCAACAATTTTTAGAAGCATCTGAGAAAGCTGGTGAAGCCTTCTGGCCAATGCCACTTCCCGAAGAACTCCGTGCATCACTTGATTCACCTGTCGCAGATCTTGCAAACATTGGTGACCGAATGGGCGGGATGTTGGTCGCTGGTCTCTTCTTGAAGGAATTTATTGAGCCTGATATTTCGTGGCTTCATTTAGATATTGCCGGGCCTGCATATAACGAGTCCACTCCACATGGATATACGCCAGTTGGTGGCACCGGAATCGCCCTCCGATCCCTTGTAACCTTGGTCGAGTCGGCTTCATCACAAGCGCCGCGTTCAGAGTAAATCCTCAATCAACCTCGAATTAGGCTCTGGTGGAATTCGTGGCAAGATTGGGCTTAAGTTTCATCGGTTACAAGCGAAAGGTGCTCTGTGTCGCAATTTGATGTAGTGATTCTTGGTGGAGGCAGCGGCGGATACGCCTGCGCCCTACGTTCATCTCAACTTGGTTTGTCGGTTGCTTTGATCGAGGAGAACAAGCTCGGCGGCACATGTTTACATCGCGGTTGCATACCAACTAAGGCGCTACTTCATGCCGGCGAGGTTGCCGATAGCTCGCGCCACTCCGCTGATTTCGGGGTAAATACCCAGTTCATCGGCATCGATATGTTGGCAGTAAATGCTTACAAAGATGGCGTTGTCTCAAAACTTCACAAGGGTCTACAAGGTTTAGTTAAGTCTCGAAACGTTACTTACATTGAAGGCCACGGTCGTTTAGTTTCTAAGAACGAAGTTGAAGTAAATGGCGTTAAATACACTGGCAAGAACATCGTTCTAGCTACTGGTTCCTACCCAAAGACGCTTCCTGGTCTGGATATTGATGGCACCCAAATAATTACCAGTGAGCAAGCGATTGCTATGGACCGCGTCCCAAAGAGCGTAATTGTTCTTGGTGGTGGAGTTATTGGTTGCGAATTTGCATCTGTCTGGAAATCCTTTGGTTCTGAAGTAACAATCATTGAAGGCCTACCCCACTTGATTGCTCTTGAGGATGAATCTTCAAGCAAGGGTCTAGAGCGCGCGTTTAGAAAACGTGGAATTAATTTTGAACTTGGAACTCGCTTTAAGTCTGCGAGCAAAGATGCCAAGGGAGTGACCGTAACTCTTGAGGATGGAAAGACCTTTACTGCCGAAGTTCTACTTGTTGCAGTCGGTCGAGGTCCAGTTTCTGCAAACCTAGGTTATGAAGAAGCTGGTTTAACTATGGATCGCGGATATGTATTGGTTGATGACAAGTGCCGCACGAATGTTCCAGGTATTTGGGCAGTCGGTGACTTAATCCCCACGCTTCAATTGGCACACGTTGGATTTGGTGAAGGTATTTTGGTTGCTGAAGAAATCGGTGGCTTGAATCCGCGCCCGATTAATTACGACGGGGTTCCTCGTGTTACTTATTCTGAGCCAGAAGTTGCATCTGTTGGCCTTACTACTGCGCAGGCCAAAGAGCGCGGACATGATGTCGTTGAATTGAATTACGACTTAGCCGGAAATGGTAAAGCTCAAATCCTAAAGACCGCTGGCGCTATTAAGTTGGTTGCAGCAAAAAATGGCCCAGTTCTTGGAATTCATATGGTTGGCGCCCGAGTTGGCGAACTTTTGGCCGAAGCACAATTAATATGCAACTGGGAGGCAGAAGCTTCTGATGTTGCTGCTTTGATTCATGCTCACCCAACGCTTTCCGAAGCTGTTGGCGAAGCACACTTAGCACTTGCTGGTAAACCACTACATGCACACGGGTAACGGGAGAAAATAAAATGACCTTTTCTGTAACGATGCCAGCACTTGGCGAATCGGTAACTGAAGGAACTGTTACGCGTTGGTTGAAAAACGAAGGCGACATGGTGGCTGTTGATGAGCCACTCCTAGAAGTTTCTACCGACAAAGTTGATACTGAAATTCCTTCTCCAGTTGCCGGAATTTTGCAGAAAATTGTTGTTGCTGTCGATTCAACTGTTGCAGTCGGCGCCGAACTTGCAGTTATTGCCGATGGCGCTTCGGGTGCCACTACCCCAGCACCAGCTGCTCCAGTTGCTGCCGCTGCGGTTACTCCGCCGCCAGCACCGGCCGCGCCAGTTGCTGCCGCTACCATGACTCCTGCTCCAGCCGCTCCAGTCGCAGTTCCATCATCAACCGGAACTATTGTGACGATGCCAGCACTTGGCGAATCAGTAACTGAGGGAACTGTCACACGTTGGCTTAAAAACGTTGGCGATCAAGTAACTGTTGATGAAGCACTATTAGAAGTCTCTACCGACAAAGTTGATACCGAAATTCCTTCTCCAGCATCCGGAACACTTGTTTCAATTGATGTTGCTGTTGATTCAACAGTTCCAGTCGGTGCGCGACTTGCAGTAATTGGTGGATCTGGTGCTGCAGTTGCGACACCTCCTCCTGCGCCAGTTGCTCCAGTTGTTGCAGCCGCCCCTGTTACTCCACCACCTGCACCAATTGCGGCAGCACCCGTAGCACCAGTCGTTGCAGCGCCAGTTGTATCTCAAGTTTTAAACGATGATGCATACGTGACACCTATCGTGCGTAAGTTTGCTTCAGAAAATAACGTTGATTTATCGAAAGTTAAGGGCACCGGTATTGGTGGCCGAATCCGCAAGGAAGATGTTCTTGCTGCAGCTCCTAGAGCAGCCGCTACATCCCAAGGTGCACCTGTTGCTGCTGCGCCAGTTTCACAATCCAGCGCTGCCCCAGTTGCGGTTTCACCATTGCGTGGAACAACAGTGACGATGTCCCGACTTCGCAAAGTTATTGCAGAACGCATGCTCGAATCACTTCATGTAAGTGCGCAATTAACCACCGTTGTCGAAGTAGATGTAACTGCGATTGCTCGTCTGCGCGATCGCGCAAAGGCGTCTTTCGAAGCTCGTGAAGGCACAAAGCTCTCATTCTTACCATTCTTTGCAGTTGCAGTTTGTGAAGCACTTAAGCAGCATCCAGTATTAAATGCTTCAGTAAATGGCGACCAAATTACTTATCACAACGCTGAACACCTTGGAATTGCAGTTGATACCGAACGCGGTCTACTTGTTCCAGTGATCCGCGATGCCGGTGATTTAAATATGGGTGGCGTTGCTCGAAAGATTACAGATGTAGCGGCGAGAACTCGCGATAACAAGATTTCACCTGATGAACTTGGTGGCGGAACTTTCACGATTACAAATACTGGAAGTCGCGGAGCACTCTTTGATACGCCAATTATTAATCAACCTCAGGTAGCAATTCTTGGCTTAGGTGCTGTTGTTAAACGCCCTATGGTCATGAAGGGTACTGATGGCGGAGAAACTATTGCAGTTCGCTCAATGGTTTATCTCGGTCTTTCATATGATCACCGTATTGTTGATGGTGCAGATGCTGCAAGATTCTTGGTTACGCTAAAGGATCGCCTAGAAGGCGGTCGTTTCGAATCTGATTTGGGTCTCTCCTAAGTATGGCCACTCGCCTTCCGCCACAACGCGTAGCGGTTACTGGCGCATCCGGATTAATCGGAACCGCGTTAGTTGGTCATCTCCGCAGCGAAGGACATACGGTCCAAAGACTTGTTCGTCGCCCTGCAATTGCTCGCGATGAAATAAGTTGGGATCCAAAGGCCGGAACCGTTGATTTAAGTGCGCTCGAAGGTGTTGATGCAGTAATCCATTTGGCTGGAGCAGGAGTCGGCGATAAGCGTTGGACTAAGAAATATAAATCAACAATCTTGAACTCTCGCTTACTTGGAACAACTGCAATAGCAAATGCAGTTGCAACAGTGAAGCCTTCGGTTTTCATCTCAGGAAGTGCGATTGGTTGGTATGGCGAAACTGGAAACCGCGCAGTAACTGAATCTGATCGTGGCGGCGATGATTTTCTGTCTGCGGTCTGCCGAGAATGGGAAGCTGCTGCCGATCTTGCCGGTGATGTTCGCACAGTAAAGATCAGAACTGGTTTAGTTCTGGATCCGACTGGTGGCGCACTTGGAAGAATGATTCCACTCTTCCGTTTCGGTCTTGGCGGAAAACTTGGAAATGGAAAGCAGTGGTGGTCTTGGATTACCTTGCACGATCAAGTTCGGGCTATTTGCCATTTGATGGAATCAAAGATTTCTGGACCAGTGAATTTAACTGCACCTAATCCATCTACAAATCAAGAATTTACCGCCGCACTTGCCCGAGCAATGCATAGACCAGCTCTCTTTCCAGCACCAAGTTTTGCACTGAAACTTGCGCTCGGTGGATTTTCATCTGAGATTTTGGGCTCAAAGAAAATTCTTCCACAAGCTTTGTTAGACGATAATTTTGTCTTTGATTATCCACACTTAACAAGCGCTCTAGAAACTCTTGTAGTTCCTCACTAAATAATTGCTAGTGCAGCTTGGCGCCCAGATTTCATAGCGCCATTTTGTGAAGGCACGCTTCTGTGGTCGCCAGCGACATATATTCCACCATTAGTTTTCGGAGCGCGATTCAATTGATCTAAATCGGTTCTAAATGGCAAGGATTGTTTTATTTCATATCGGGCAGCTAAATCCCAATTTCGGGTATCGCATTTCCAGAATCTCGATAACTCTTTTCGGACTTCGCTCTCGGATATCGGCGCAATAGTGGTGCTAGAAATCAGATTCACACCAACTGGCGCATAGCTTCTGGATACCTTAGAAATAACCAAAGAATTAACAAGTGGACTCTTCGAATCTAGCACCAAATAATTATCGTTTATTAAATCTTCGTTGGTTGCGTGATACCAAGTCGTTGAACTCAAAGTCTTTGGAATCTCGCCAAGATCAAGCATCTGTGCCGCCGTTGTTAGATCTGTGGCAACCACTATTTCGTCACAATCGATTCTCCCAAAATTACCTTGAACACTCCCCTGCTTAATCTCATCGACTTGTGAATTGAATCTAATGTCTGAGACTTCAGCCGCAAGATTTTTGCTGAATTCTCCAACACCAAATTGCGGGACTCCAGGCCGCCCAAAAATAAATGAGCGAATAATCTCTCTGGCGATATCAGCGCGGATCAGATCAGGGTTAGTAAGAAATACACCACGCAAAAACGGTGATAGCGCAGTCTCATATAGCCCTTTAAACTTTTGTCTGGAATCTCCTAGTTTTTTATCTCTAGAATTGCTAACTAAAAATTTACCAAATTCAATTTTCTCGCCAAAACTTCCAATGCTCAGAGTTTTCACCAGGTGACTTAAGCCAATTTCGACTTCACCAGATTCCTCGAAAATCCGAAGATTGTTAAAAACTTCGCAGAACTCCAATTCCGAGAGCGCATTAAGCCTTTTGATTTCGGAATAGTTTGGATTTATGACCTGAAAGCCATGATCGAATAGAAAGCCATTAACCGAATCTGTCTTTACTCTTCCCCCTACGCGATCACTACTTTCGAGAACCGTGACGCTTGCGCCTCGGCGTTGCAGGTAGATCGCGCAGGTCAGTCCAGCTAAACCTGCGCCAACTACTACAACTGATTTACTCACTTACCTTGATGCTGTAACTTGGAAGGCCACCAAACTTTTGGCCCAATTTCGTGCACCAGTGCTGGAACCAAAATCGAGCGAACAATCATGGTATCGAGCAGAACTCCAAAGGCAACTGCGAAACCTAATTGGGCAAGGAAGACAAGTGGCAAAACTCCAAGAACTGCGAATGTTGCTGCCAGAACAATTCCTGCCGATGTAATCACACCACCAGTGACTGTTAGGGCCTTCGTCATTCCTGCTCGGGTTCCCAACTTAATTGATTCTTCACGGACGCGAGTCATCAAGAAGATGTTGTAGTCGATTCCCAGCGCGACCAAGAAGATGAATGCGAATAATGGGAATGCCGGGTCTGATCCAGCAAAACCAAAGATATGGTTGAAGACAATTGCGCATGCGCCCAGCGTTGCAAAGAATGACACGACTACTGTGCCCAACAACAGAACAGCGGCATAAATAGAACGTAGCAGCAGCCCGAGAATTATTGCAATCAGGAATAGAACGATTGGGATTATCAGATTTCGATCATGCTTTGAAGCTTGATTGATGTCATAACTAACAGATGTAGATCCGCCCACCAGAATCGCTGGATCCACGCTCTCCATATCCGCGCGAAGCCTTGGAATCATTGCAATGGCCTCTTCGGAATCAGGTGCATATTTCAAAGTTACATTCAGCAGCATATTTCCATCGACTACTTTTGCTGGAGGAAGCGGTTGTCCGGGCACCGCAAAACCCATAAACATGGCCTCAACAGAGTCAACCCCTGGATTTGATTTCAACTTTGCAAGCGCACCTGGTGCCACTGACTCTTTCACAACAACTTGTGTTGGCTGGCCTTGTCCGCCAGGGAAATGCTTAAGTAATTCTTCTTGACCAACTACCGAATCAGTGCGCTTAGTAAATGAATCAATCGTTGAAAGACCTGTTGCATTTAGCGTTGTTGAGAAACCAGCTAAAACTATGAGCAGCGCGGTCGTACCGATCCAATATCTACGAGGCTTGCGCTCAGTAGCTATTCCAACTTTGGCCCAAGCTCCGGTTAATTTCTCGTCAGCCTCGCCGAAGCGTGCAATTTTTGGCCAAAATATCCAGCGGCCAAAAATAACCAATAGCGCTGGCAGTAGTGTCAAAATCGTAATCATTGAACAAATAATTCCAATTGCGCCTACTGGTCCAAGCCCTCGATTGTTATTTAATTGACTAAGGAGCAGAACCATTAGGCCTATAACAACAGTTGTTCCGGAGGCAAGGATTGGTTCAACTACTCCACGCCAAGCAACTTTCATCGCATCGAATCTGGATTCGTGAAGATGAAGTTCTTCTCGGTAACGGGCAATCAAGAGCAGCGCATAATCCGTCGCGGCGCCCAGAACCAGAACTGAGAGAATTCCTTGCGATTGTCCATCGAGTGTAATTACATCATTCTTGGCTAATTGATAGACAACGCCACCGGCAAGAGTGAGCGCTATTCCCGCTGATAGCAAAGGCAGGATCCAAAGGATTGGGGATCTGTAAACAACAATCAAAATAATTGCAACTACAGTTGCGGTAGTAGTCAAAAGCGTTGAGTCAATGCTGCCGAATGCACCAAAAAGATCGGCCAAAATTCCGGCAAATCCAGTTGTATGTGTCACGAAACTATTGCTATCAGCAAATTCGTTTGCATAGTAACGTATCGCTTCGACTATTCCAGGAAGGGCTGGCTCTTCGCTGCCTGGTAGAAATTCAGTAGCAATCTGGACGCTGATCGGAAAGTTGGCAAGAATCGCTTCGCCATCTTCTGAAGGAAAGGCAGATATTGGGGCGCCGTCGATAAAGTAATCTGAGATTGGGATTGAAACGTCATTACCTTCAGTATCCTTCAAAAGTTCGCCATCACTGTGAACTATTGGCTTAGAACCAAGAGTCTGTGCAAACGCCTGAGTCGATACAATTTTTTCTGGAGTAACTTCACCAGTAAAGAGAACTAAGGCTGGAATCTGATCATTCGCGCTATCTGAAAATTTTGTGATTGCATTTGCTGCTCTTGTGGCTACCGAATCTTCAGGCAGGAAAGATGAATTGTTGTTCTCTTGAACAGTCGAAAGTTTGCCAAATAGCGGCCCGGTGAAACTTGAGATTGACATCCATGCAATGACTACAACGATGGCCAGCCAGAGTGGTTTACGACCCTTAATTTTTGAGGTTTTTGATTTAGCGTCTGAGAACATGCCTAGCCTTCCGATTTCAAGCCCTAATAATTGGTTAAGAACCGTAGGTTACCTTAGGCTCAGACCTATGTATGCGAAGACTTCAAGCCTTGAAGTGAATTCTGGCCAGATAGCGGTAGAACACTTAGGACTTGTCGACTACAAAAAAGCCTGGGAATACCAACGTGAAATTCAAGCCGGAGTTATTGAAGGCCGAATTCCAAATACATTGATTTTGGTTGAGCATCCTTCGGTTTACACCGCAGGCCGACGTACCCAAATCGATGAGCGCCCAATTGACGGAACACCTGTTATTGATGTTGACCGCGGCGGAAAAATCACCTGGCATGGCGAAGGCCAAATTGTTGGTTATCCAATTGTTAAATTGCGAAATCGAAATGATGTAGTCGGTTTCGTTCGCGAAATTGAGAACGCACTCATCGATGTCTGCGCAGAATTTGATTTGAAAACTGAGAGATATTGTGAACGGAGCGGGGTCTGGATTCGAGATTCAAAATCTGATCGAAAGATAGCTGCAATTGGAATTCGAGTGGCAAAGGGCGTAACCATGCATGGGTTTGGCTTGAATATAAATCCTGATCTCACTGCCTATGATCACATTTCGCCATGCGGATTCACCGATACTGGCGTTACTTCACTCGCAAAAGAGCTTGGCAAAGATATTTCGATTGAGGAAGTTCTACCTGTCCTTGAACGTCATTTATTGAGTGCACTAGAACGGATTTCAGAATGACGCTTGCACCCGAAGGTCGGCCATTACTTCGAATTGAAGCTCGTAATGCCGCGGTTCCAATTGAACGCAAACCTGAATGGATTAAGACCCGCGCAATCATGGGGCCGGAATACACCGCGCTTCGTTCGTTGGTTGCAAAGGAAGGCCTACACACAGTCTGCCAAGAAGCAGCCTGTCCTAATATTTTTGAATGTTGGGAAGATCGCGAGGCAACTTTCTTAATCGGTGGCGAGAAGTGCACACGCCGTTGCGACTTCTGCAATATCGATACCGGAAAACCTGATCCCCTAGATCGAGATGAGCCTCGCCGGGTTGCTGAATCTGTTCAGACCATGCAACTTAAATATGCAACTATCACTGGTGTTACTCGCGACGATTTAGAGGATGAGGGCGCCTGGTTGTATGCCGAAACAATTCGCAAAGTTCATGAACTAAATCCAGGAACTGGTGTCGAGATGTTGGCTCCAGATTTCAGTGGTAAATCAGATTTATTGAATGAAGTCTTTGAAACTCGTCCCGAAGTTTTTGCACACAACCTTGAGACCGTCCCCCGAATTTTTAAGAGAATTCGCCCGGCATTTAGATACGAGCGTTCGCTCGATGTGATTTCGCAAGCGCGAGCTTTTGGTTTAATTACCAAATCGAATCTAATTCTTGGTATGGGAGAAACCCGCGAAGAAGTAACCCAAGCCCTGGTAGACCTTCATGCTGCCGGTTGTGACTTAATTACGATCACCCAATATTTGCGACCAACACCTAAGCACCATCCAGTCGAGCGCTGGGTCAAACCAAATGAGTTTGTTGAACTTAGCGCTGAGGCAAATGACATTGGATTTGCTGGTGTAATGAGCGGCCCACTTGTTCGATCAAGTTATCGCGCAGGCAGGTTGTATAAGCAAGCGCAAGAAAAACGAGCAAATATCTAATGCGTGATTTCGTCTACCCCCCAGTTGTTGTAGCAATAAAAACGCTCTGGAAATACTTGGGATTGAGATTTGTTTTCAAAGGCATTGAGAACATTCCCGCAACAGGTGGCGCAGTTCTCGCCATCAACCACATCGGATATTTGGACTTCGCTCTTACTGGAACTGGAGTTCTGCCACGCAAGCGATATGTCCGCTTCATGGCAAAGAAAGAGATCTTTGATCACAAAATTGCTGGCCCTCTCATGCGCGGCATGCACCACATTTCCGTTGATCGATCTAGCGGCTCTAGTTCTTTTGTCGCGGCCCTGCGGTATTTGCGAGCAGGTGAAATAGTTGGGATCTTTCCGGAGGCAACAATTAGCCGGAGTTTTGAAATTAAAGAGATGAAAACCGGTGCGGTTCGATTGGCTATGGGATCAGATACTCCGATAATTCCAACAATTGTCTGGGGCAGCCAGCGAATTTTCACAAAGAAAGTAAAGCCAAATTGGAAGCGGAATAAGTTCCCCATCACTGTCGCATTTGGCCAACCTTTTATAGTTAAAAAAGGGCAGGATGTAGATGAAGCTGAAGCGAATTTACGCCAGCAGATGAAGGACCTTTTAACTCAAGTGCAAGATTCGTATCCAGATTCACATGTTGGACAGCGATGGGCGCCTGCTCGTTTGGGTGGAACCGCGCCAACCCCTGAGCAAGTTGAAATAGAATGGGCTGAGCATTTGCTTAAACAAGAAAGAGAGAAAGCAAAGAATGAGGAGAAGGCGTAATGGCTCTATTTAAGAGAAAAGCTAAGGCTGAAAAAGTTAAAGGCGAAAAGCAAGGACAGATGAAGGTCCTAAAAGATGCCTTCGCGCTAGTTCGCAAGCACCAGCCAATTGCATTTTTGTGGATGATTCTTTCCTTCGTCGTAGTCATGAGCATCGGACTTATTCTTGGATTAAATTTTGATCATCCAATTTATTTCTCAATTATTGCCTTTCCAATCGCATTTCTAGCTGCATTCTTCGTCTTTACTCGGCAAGCCAATACCGCAGCATTTTTATCTATCAAGGATCAACTTGGTGCAGGCGCCTCGGTCTTGATGGCGATTCGCAAAGGATTTACAACAACTACAGCAGTCAGTGTCGCTCGTAACCAAGATATGGTGCACCGAAGTGTCGGTCGCGCAGGCATTGTTCTCGTGGGAGAAGGTAGCCCAGCTGTTAAACAACTTCTGCTGGATGAGCGTCGTAAGATGGAGCGATTTATCCCAGGTGTTGCACTAACCGAAGTAATTGTTGGTGAAGGTGCTGGTCAAGTTCCACTTCGTAAACTACAGAAGCACTTAAAGAAACTGCCTAAGAAACTTAATAAAGTTCAGTTACGTGAACTTCGCAGTCGAATAAAGGCTGTTGGTGGATTAAATATCCCAATTCCTAAGGGGCCAATGCCGATCAATCGAAATGCGAAAATTCCTAAACGCTAAATAAGCGCTAATTAAGATTTAGTTTTAGCGTTTCTCACGACCACAGAATTTGCAACCCAGTCATGCAATCCCCTGCCCTCTCGAGTGAAAACTGCTGGGAGCACTAGGCAGATTAGAAACGTTCTAATCAAAACTTTCCGGGCCGGCACAACTCCATAATTCGTAAAATCCACCACTCGCATTCGCAGTATCCGTTGACCTGCTGAAGCCTGCTGCAAAGTCGTCAAAATACTGACCTGGATGAAGAAGATAACTAGCGTGCTGATCGATCTAGATCCGAATCCCACCAGGCTCGAGATGAGCAGACACATCAGCCAATCGATAATCAGAGCCAGAAATCGGCGGCCCGTACCTGCTTTAACCATCCGCCAAGGCTATCTGTTCGCCAGTCGCAACCCCAGCTGAAAGGTGAAACATAAATGTAACAATTCGGTTAACCGTTTTTTACGTTGACCACCTATATTTTCCCCATCACCAACCAGATTGGCAGGCGCAGCGAAGCACCTGGCCAAGTGCGACTAATCCTAAATCGGGAGAGAAATGTTTAAGAATTCTGCAGAAGTTTTTGCTTACATCAAGAAAGAGAATGTAAAGCTTGTTGATGTTCGCTTTATCGATCTTCCAGGTATCCAACACCACTTCAACGTTCCAGTTGAATCATTTGACGAAGCAGTTTTTACTGACGGTCTGATGTTTGATGGTTCTTCAATCCGTGGTTTCCAAGCAATTCACGAATCAGATATGAAGTTGCTTCCTATTCCAGAATCAGCATTCATCGATCCATTCCGTGATGTTAAGACTTTGGTAATTCTTTTCTCAGTACACAACCCAGTTGATAACTCACCATATTCACGTGATCCACGAGGTGTTGTTGCAAAAGCAGTTGAATACCTAAAGGGAACTGGAATTGCAGACACTGCATTCTTCGCACCTGAAGCTGAGTTCTATGTATTCGATGCAATTCGTTTCAAGACTGGCATCAACGAGTCTTATCACCACATCGATTCATATGAAGGCGCATGGAACACCGGCGTTGAATACGATCCGGATGGCACACCAAACCGCGGATACCGCACTCGCGTAAAGGGTGGATATTTCCCAGTTTCTCCAACAGATCAATTCGCAGATCTTCGCGATCAGATGGTTATGAAACTTGGCGAAGCCGGACTTCTTGTTGAACGTTCACACCACGAAGTGGGAACTGCAGGACAGATGGAAATTAACTATCGCTTCTCAGATATTTTGAATGCTGGCGATGACGTTATGAAGTTCAAATACATTATTAAGAACACTGCATGGGAAGCTGGCAAGACCGCGACCTTCATGCCAAAGCCACTATTCGGCGACAATGGTTCAGGAATGCACGTTCACCAATCACTCTGGAAAGATGGCAAGCCATTGTTCTTCGGTGATGGATATGGTGATCTTTCAGATATGGCTCGTTGGTATATCGGTGGCCTCCTAAAGCACGCACCTTCATTGCTTGCATTCACCAACCCAACAGTTAACTCATATCGTCGCTTAGTTCCAGGATACGAAGCGCCAGTAAATCTTGTTTACTCAGCACGTAACCGTTCTGCATGTATTCGTATTCCAATCACTGGTTCGAATCCAAAGGCAAAGCGCATCGAATTCCGTTGCCCAGATCCATCATCAAACCCTTACCTAGCATTCGCAGCAATGCTTATGGCTGGACTAGATGGAATTCAAAACAAGATCGAACCACCAAAGCCAGTTGATAAGGATCTGTATGAACTAGAGGGCGATGAAGCAGCCGCTATTCAACAAGTTCCAGGATCACTTGATGCTGTTCTAGATAACCTAGAAGCTGATCACGAGTTCCTGCTAAAGGGAGGCGTATTCACAAAGGATCTAATCGATACTTGGATTACTTGGAAGCGTAAGGAAGAAGTGGATTACGTCCGCTTGCGTCCACATCCAGCAGAGTTCGAGCTTTACTTCGACCTCTAAGAAGTAGCGTTAAAAAAGCCCCCCAAGAAATTGGGGGGCTTTTTTACAATAAACGAGAGCTGAATCTAAAGCGAGAATCCAACGGGAAGTTCGAGACGGTTCTCGCTTAGTAATTTTGAATCGCTAAGAATCGTCTTGGTATCACCATCAGCAACAACTATGCCACCAGATAAAATAATTGAACGCTCACAGAGTTCGTACGCATAAGGAATATCATGCGTGACCATCAGAATTGTGATTTCCAGCGAACGCAAAATATCTGCCAACTCTCTGCGACTTGCCGGATCGAGATTTGAAGATGGTTCATCCAAGACTAAAATCTCTGGCTTCATAGCAAGAACGGTTGCAACTGCCACTCTTCGCCTCTGACCGAAAGAGAGGTGGTGTGGTGGGCGGTCTTTAAATTCAGACATGTGAACCAGTGCTAGGGCTTGGTCAACAACTGCATCTAGTTCTGAACCTCGGAGGCCCATGTTGTAAGGACCGAATGCAATATCTTCACCGACTGTTGGCATGAATAACTGATCATCGGGATCTTGAAAAACCACACCAACCTTGCCACGAATCCGGCGCAAAAGGGCTTTATCTTTTGTATCAACTACCTCACCAGCAACACTGACACTTCCATGTTCTGCCGGATGAATACCATTCATATGCATTACTAAAGTTGTTTTACCGGCACCATTTGGCCCAAGGATTGCAACACGTTCGCCGCGCTCTACCCGCAGGTTTACGCCAAAGAGCGCCTGATTGCCATCGGGATAAGCAAATGCCAGATCTTCGATTAATAGGCTTGGCGCGATTGTCATTATTTATCCGATCACAATTGTTGCGATAAGTATAGAAAGCGCAAAGAGCGGAAGTGCAAGACCCTGTAACCAAATCTTAAGCGATGCACCTTCGCTCTGGTCATGAGGAAGTACTCCGCTATATCCACGAGAAAGCATTGCAAGGTGCACGCGTTCACCGCGTTCATAGGATCGAATAAAGAGTGCAGATGCAGCGATAGCGATGACTTTCCAATCCTTCAATCCGGTCGCAATAAAACCACGTGATTCACGGGCGACTTTCATACGCTCCATCTCATCGCTAATTACGTTGACATAGCGCAACATAAAGGCGGCAATCTGAACCATCAACTTGGGTAGGTGTAGCTTCTCTAATCCGCGTAAGAGTTCGCGCGCAGTAGTGCTTGTTGAGAGAATAACAGCACTCAAAACTCCCAGGGTTCCTTTGGCAACAATTCCTGCCGCCGCCAACAAACTTTCACGATAGAGATTAAGTGGTCCCACTTCAAAACGCTCGCCGGTTCCAAAAAATGGCATGAGAATTGCAAAGAGAATAAAGGGAATCTCAATCAGCGATCGTTTAAGTAGTGTAGGTGTTGGAATTTTGGCAATAAGTGAGACTAGAAAAATCGCTACGAAGTAGGCAATAAATGCCTGCCATTGAGTAATAGGTGTTGAAGCGGCAATGATGATAAAAGTAAGAACCGCCATGATCTTTACATGCGCCGGCAGGCCATGAACTAAGGAATGGCGATGTAGGTAGAGTCTCTCCCCTACATCATGGCCATGATGATGCTGGAGCTCTGTTTGAGTTTTTACGGTTTGCTCTTATTGAATCGACGCAATCCGTAAAAGATTGCAAATGAAATAGCAGCGGTTGCTGCGACACCGACTACACCTGCAAGGCCACCAGAGATGCGTTCATTCTCTACCCCGGCAACACCATATTCAGCCAACGGGCTATCTTTCAGCGGGCTCTCTTCGGCCGTATCTAAGAAGCCAATTTCACCAGCCGCTTTCTCAAAGCCATCAGGTTGTGATGATGCGTAGTAAGAAATACCGCCTGCTAGAAAAAGCGATACTGCGAAACCGAAAATAATCAAAGGATTTTTCATCTTATGCTCTTCGAATTTCAAGTTGCTGTTTTGTGCCACGGTACCCATATACAAGATCTGGTCGGGTTGCCATAACAGCGGTAACTGAGAAGGCTGTAATTACTGCCTCACCAATTCCAATCAGAACATGCGTGCTCATCATTCCGGTAAAAACTGCTGTAAGTGAAAATGTTGAATTTGCGCCGATTGCATATTGAAGCAAGAAGCCCATGACTGCCGCCGGCACAGAAATAAATCCAGCGATGGTAGCTGCCGTCGTGATCGAAGCCTTATTCTTCGGAAGCGCCTTCTTCACTAGAAGAAATATTCCGTACCCAACCCAGACGCCAACAAGTGAAAGATTAAATACGTTCAACCCTGCGGCAGTTAATCCACCATCAGCAAAGAGCAGAGCTTGCAAAAGCAAGACCACACTCAGGGCGAGGGTTGCAACGTAGGGCCCGACTAGGACAGCTGCCAAGACGCTTCCAAAGAGGTGTCCGCTTGTTCCAGCTGCCACGGGAAAGTTAAGCATTTGAACTGCAAAGATAAATGTCGCGGTCAGTCCTGCAAGAGGTGCAGTTTTCTCATCAAGAGATTTCGCGGCACCCTTAAGGCAAGCACCGACGGCGAGCGCAGAAACACCGGCAAAGGCCGCTGAGGTCGGGATATCGATAAATCCGTCAGGAATATGCATAAGTGAATTTTAATGCAAGTAATTTGCACCTGCAACTTCAAAGCACTAATTGCGAGTCTGGGAATTGTGCCGGCCTAGGTGTGGGAGTATCGCCCAGTGATTGCCACTCAAAGCGTAGAACTCCGAGCTGGCGCAAGACTCTTAGTTAAAGATGTGGCTGTCCGTATCAACAGCGGTGACCGAATCGGCTTCGTAGGCCGAAATGGCGCCGGTAAATCGACCCTCGCGAAATGCCTTGCAGGTGAAACCCTGCCGGCTGGTGGCCAGATAACCCGAACCGGAACTATCGGATATCTCCCCCAGGATCCACGAACTGGCGATCAAGATGAGAGCGTTATAAATCGAATTTTGTCTGCACGTGGCTTAGACCAGATTGTTGTGCGAATGCGAAAAGCCGAAGAGGCAATGGCAACAGCTACACCCGAAGAATTAGAACTCGCGTTAGAACGTTATGCCCGAGTCGATAGTGAATTCAATGCTGCCGGCGGATATGGCGCATCGGCTGAAGCAGAATCAATTGCAACAAACCTTGGTCTACCCGAACGATTGTTTGAAGAACCAATTCAAGTTCTATCTGGCGGCCAGCGTCGTCGCGTCGAACTTGCACGTCTTCTATTTAGTGGCGCCGAAACTCTTCTACTCGACGAACCAACAAACCACTTGGATGCCGAATCTATCAACTGGCTCCGCGATTACTTAACAAAGTATTCCGGTGGCCTAGTCGTTATCTCTCACGATGTTGCCCTAATCGAAACCGTCGTAAACAAAGTTTTCTATATCGATGCCAACCGAAACGTTATCGATGTTTACAACATGGGCTGGAAGAAATATTTATTGCAGCGCGAAGCTGATGAGCACCGTCGTAAGAAGGAACGCGCGAATGCCGAAAAGAAGGCTGAAATCCTGCAGAAGCAGGGCGAGAAAATGCGCGCCAAGGCATCGAAGGCAACTGCCGCCCAAGGAATGTTACGTCGCGCTGAATCCCTTATCTCTAATCTTGAAGATGTCCGTAAATCTGACAAGGTCGCAAAGCTGCGATTCCCTACTCCAGCTCCCTGTGGCAAGACACCGCTTATGGCGACTGGATTAAGTAAGTCTTACGGTTCATTAGAAATCTTTACCGACGTTGATCTTGCAATTGATCGCTCTTCTCGTGTCGTGATCCTTGGCTTGAATGGTGCAGGTAAAACAACGTTATTAAGCATTTTGGGTGGAACCAACGAGTCCGATACCGGTGAAATTCTGCCGGGACATGGTTTAAAAATTGGTTACTACACGCAGGAACATGAATCGTTGGACTTCGAACGAACCGTTCTAGAGAACATGCTCTCTGCTGGTGACAAAATCAGCGAACAGCAAGCCCGTCAAACACTTGGCTCATTCTTATTCTCTGGCGACGATGTTCAAAAGCCGGTGAAGGTTTTAAGTGGTGGCGAGCGAACCAGATTGGCTCTTGCCACTCTTGTAGTCGGATCTGCGAACGTTCTCTTACTTGATGAACCGACGAACAACTTGGATCCAGCATCACGTGAAGAAATTCTTGCTGCACTTGGTGAATATCAAGGTGCTGTTGTTCTTGTAAGCCACGATGTTGGCGCAGTGCAGGCCCTTAAACCAGAGCGAGTTTTATTGTTGCCAGATGGCGATGAAGATTTATGGGGCAATCAGTATCTAGAGCTAATTGCCCTCGAATAATTCTTTTAGAAAGCCCGGATTGGACGGAATTGGTTCACAGTTGATTTTGGAAATTCATTGTATGCATAACCGTCACCAAAGTTATGAGCCGTGAATCGTGTTGAACTGTTCGCATAAGATTGCCAGTATTGTGCGGAAATAAAGCCACCGATTGTCACTCTATTGTTGTAAACCTGAACTAATTCTGCTCGGTTTGGCAAATACCAGTCACTAAACGAACCACCGCGATAAGCCCTTGAAGTAACGGCAGCGCCCGAATTACAACCTGCTGTAATTACAAGTGTGCTCGCAAATCCAGCACCAATTGTGTCTGGATTCAAAGTTGCAAGGCGCGTGCTTCCAGCATCACCTACAGTAGATCCAGCATCACAGAAATTTTCTTGGGAATCACTTGGTGCAACTTCGAGATAAGTGCAACTTGCTGCAACTGTTGGGCCACAGGCAAATGGCGAACTAGCAACGTAAAAGACTTTGCCACCACCAGGACCGGTATTACCAACAACACAAACTCCCCCGGTTGCACAGGATACAACTGTGTGTCCTCCACTTTGCAAGGAGACCTTAAACACTGATCCAGAAGTAGCAACTGGGTCTGTAAAGGTGACCGTGAATGTTCCTGAACCGCTTGTAATGCTTGCTCCAGAAAGGGATCCTGCGCCAAGTTCAAATGTTCCGGCATTGCTATAAACAACTACGTTTTTTGACGCTGAATTGAAAACAGCTAGGGCTGTGCTATCCGAATTTCCATAGGCGTTTATTGTGAAATCCTTGCCATCACAACCTGAAGGTATATTTGAAACTCTAAGCGATGAAAGATAATGTGCTCCGCCAGCGGAAACATTTATGAAAGTTGAATTTGGTGTGATTGTTAAGTTGGTTGCTCCAGAGCATGCTGTTGTAGCTGTTACACCTTGACCAAATTCAATAGGTGAACCTGTGTTTAGCGCGATGTTAGCGGCAAGCGTGGTCTGGACTAAATAAGTTCCGCCAGCAAGAAGCAGAAGGAATGCAAGGACGGATGAAAATTTTCGCTTTCCTCGGACACGAGTTGACTCAGCTGGATCATCGTTGTAAAAATCTCCCTTGGAATGAACCACTTTCTTTAGACTCCCCAAACCTTGGTAATGCCTTTGGCAATTTGCCAGGATGGGAGTTTTCACCTCACATGTGTGACGAACTCTATAGGTAAAATGAATTAAACGGGGAAACCGTGGTTCCCCCGTTAATTGTCAAAACGTTTCTGTGATTTAGGAGTTTTTAGGGCTTTAAGAACGAAGTGCGACCGCAAATGCGCGGAAATCTTCAACCAGTAAATCAATTTCCTTCTGGCCATGAGCCAGAGAAATCAACCACTGCTCATCAAGTCCCGGAGGTGTGATGATTCCACGGTTCATTGACCAGAGCCAAGAAAGTTCTGCGATTGCAAAATCAGTTGCCTTGTAATCACGGTAATTACGGACTGGATCTTTCGACCAAGTTACGCAGCCCTTAACTCCAAAGCCGACTGTATGTGCAGGAAGTTGGAACTCTTCAATGATTACTTGGATGCGATTGAGTGCTTGCCTGTTTAGAGCTTCAGCTTTTGCAAGCGCCTCTTCGGTGCACAAACGATCCATTGCGCGAAGGCCTGCCATTGCAAGCGGGTTTCCGTTGAATGTTCCGAAGTGCGCCATTGCACCAGTTGTGATTGTGTCCATGATTTCTGCTTTGCCACCAAATGCAGCAAGTGGAAGTCCACCACCGATTGATTTAGCAAGACAGATTAGATCTGGTTGAACACCGATGCGATGTGCTGCGCCTTGATGGCCAGCGGTCAGACCAGTTTTAACTTCGTCAAATATAAGAACGATGTTGTATTTCGTGCAGAGATCGCGAACAGCTGCAAGATAGCCAGCATCAGGCAGAACGATGCCAAGGTTTTCAAGAACTGGTTCCAAGATAAAGCAGGCAATTGACTCGTGATCGCGAGCAAAAACCTTTTCAAGTGCAGGAAGGTTGTTGAACGGAACTACAAATACAACCCCAGCATTAACGCCATGTCCGATTACTGGTTTTGGCTCTTCTGGATTGCCAGCCTGATCTAGTGATGGCTTCGCTGAAACCGTAAGTGGGTCATAGCTACCGTGATAACCGCCCTCTAACTTAACGATTGCAGATTTGCCAGTGAAAGCCTTTGCAGTGCGAACTGCATACATCGTGGCTTCAGTTCCAGAGTTTGCAAAGCGCACCTTCTCGATACCAAATCTCTTGCACAGGCGTTCTGCGCCATCGCGAGAAATTGGGGATGGCGTAACAAAAAGCGTTCCACCCTCGAGAGCTGCTTTGGTCTCGACAATTACTTCTTCGTTCAGGTGACCGGCGAGCATTGCGCCAAAGCCCATTGAAAGATCAAGTAGTTGTCGGCCATCAACATCGGTCATCCAGGCACCCTTAGCTGAAACGATGCTAATTGGGTATGGATCCCAATATTGGAAGCTTGAGGTCACGCCTAGTGGCGAAGAGTCTTTTGCAATAGTGCTTTCAACGCCTGAAGCGAAGGTTGAATTTGAAAATAACTCCCATTCAGCAGCCATTAATTCTTTTATTCTTTCAGGCGAAACTGGAGTGACAACGTTTGGTGTCTTGCGGAAAGTCTGTGGTTCTAGAGTTCAGGTCATTTTGGAAAGAAGTACCTTTTGTTGGATGGCCCACTACTGATCAGCGAATCCCTTTTGGGTACGAGCTCCTTTGTTTAAGGGAAAACTTGGTAGTTTTCTTATGAAGACGAAGGTATCAGGGAATCCCAGAAAACGCACCAATAGGCTGACTTTTCGCATGTTCAGCCCCTCTATTTTGGACAATTTCTGAAGATTTTTCAAAAATTATGCGTGGGCGCCCAGTCTCAGAAATTTCTCATGTCTGTTTAATCACAAGCAAAGACGGACCTTTCGGCCATGAGGCGCGACGTAACTACGAGAGAATAAGAAATTATTAGGTTATAAATGTATATACAAAACCCAAGGAGTTTAAATGGCTAAGGCGCGCGTTGAATTAGATGAAAATGGATTAGATCCAAATAGATGGCGCGCACTTTTTGTTATTGCAATCGCTTCCTTGATGGTAGTTCTTGATGCATCGATTGTAAATATTGCATTGCCAAGTGCTCAGGCAGAGCTAGGCATTTCAGATGCAAACCGACAGTGGGTTGTAACCGCATACTCACTTGCCTTCGGAAGTTTGCTTCTACTTGGTGGCCGCATATCTGATTATGTTGGCAGAAAGAAAATATTTATTGTTGGACTAATTGGTTTTGCTGTGGCCTCTGCTCTAGGCGGAATTGCCTCTAATCAAGAGTTGCTCTTTGCCGCTCGCGCACTTCAAGGTGCATTTGGTGCGCTACTTGCACCAGCTGCCCTCGCACTTATCAATGTCACTTTTACGCTACCCAAGGAGCGTGCCCGAGCTTTTGGTGTTTATGGCGCAATCGCTGGTGGTGGCGCAGCAATTGGCTTGATCCTTGGCGGCGTGCTGACCGAATATGCAAACTGGCGTTGGTGTTTGGGCGTCAATGTTCCAATCGCTCTTTTCGCAGTGC
>Ga0222714_10000268_pt1 | contig 62161 bp, 85 predicted proteins | sample C33_3DmetaG_FD_165048 | JGI IMG/M metagenome (GOLD analysis project Ga0222714, IMG submission 165048) | Estuarine water microbial communities from San Francisco Bay, California, United States - C33_3D | ecosystem: Environmental > Aquatic > Marine > Unclassified | place: USA: California... | reverse complement strand
CCATTTGTTTAATAAATATAGAATCATCCGTCGAGATATGTATTTCCATACCTGGAGGAAGGTTGGGTTTAATGTCATTTTCTAATTTATCTTTGACTTTATTAATGATGCTGACAGTATTCGCATTAGCGACTTTAATAATCCCCAAACCTACACTGGGCTGACTGTTAAAGCGAGCTGTCTCTCTGTAATCTTCAAGGCCATCTTCAACTTCAGCAATATCTTTAATCTTAATAGGGCCACCGTTACGGTAGGCGACAATTAATTCTTCTATATCTCTTACCTTATGGAACTCAAGGTCCAGTTTAAACATTCTTTCTGACTGATTTCTTACGAGGTAGCCGCCAGGTAATTGGATATGCTCTTTTTTAAAGACCTCAATTAAATCATTGGCCGTGATATTCAATGCGGCAAGTTTATCGGGAATTAAATTAACTCGAATGGTCCTGTCTCTCCGGCCCCCAATTCTGACCTCTCCGACTCCATCAATGGTCTCAAGTTGTTTCTTTAAGATATTATTTGCGTAAACATTAAGTTGCTGAATTGTGCGGTCTCCAGTAAATCCAAGCCACATAATGGGGCTCGCATTTGTTTCAACTTTTCGAACAACTGGCGGGGTAATTTCTTCAGGTAACCTTCTTAAAACTTGACCAACTTTGGATTGCACTTCATTAAAGGCAACCTCAATGTCTTTATCAAGATTGAAGGTGATGGTAACAACAGAAACACCTGGAGATGATTGAGATTTAATGGATTCAATGCCAGTAGTGGAATTTACAGCACCCTCAATAATATTTGTAATACTCGCATCTATAATCTCTGGGTTAGCACCCTCGAGCGTTGTCGTTACCGACAAGATGGGAAACTCGATACTTGGAAATCGATCAATACCAATTTTCTGAAAACTAATAATTCCAAACAGAATAAAAAGACCTGAGATCATCCAGGCAAATACATGTCTTCGAATCGAAATTTCAGGCAGGGTCATTATTATTCTTTCTTGATGTTAACTTTGGCATCATTGGTAAGAAAAGAAGCTCCATCCACTGCGATGGTTTGATCGGCTGTTAGACCATCTAAAATCTCTACGTAACCTTTTTGAATAATTCCAGTTTTCACCGTTTGTGCTTTTGCCACATCATTTTGGATAATATAAGCGACATTTCCTGCGGGTCTTTGTACAACACTTTGTTCTGGAATGCCAATATTTTTTCTTGTTCCGAATAATATGGTTCCTTTAACCGTCGCCCCAGGCTGCCATGCTGGTTCATTTTCAATATCGGCTATCACATCAATGGATCGACTGTCTTCAGAGAGGGAGGGCTTTAATTCAGATATGGTTGAGCTAATGACTTTATCTGACACAGCACTCTCTAAGGTGATGGGCGTTCCTGGTTTTATTTTGCTTGCTAAGTACTCTGGAAAAGGGATATGAACACGAACTTTTTTGTTACCAATGACTTTAAAGATCCCATCTCCAATTTTAAGATAATCACCAATGGAGGCAATTTGAATTTGGACCTTACCATTAATAGGCGAATATATTTTTGTTTTTGATAAATTGGATTGAGCTATATCAAGTTTAGATTTTGCAATTTGGAGCTCCTCTTTAGTTTCGGCTTTTTCGGTGACTATGGAATCAAGCGCGTTCGATGAAATGAAATTTTTCTCAACAAGTGCAAGATTTCTCTCATAGGTTTTCTCTTGATTTTGGTACCTTGCCTCTAATTTTCTAATCTCAGCTTCAGCTAAATTTTTTTGATATTGGTAATCCTTACTGTCAATTTCAGCTATAAGATCACCTTTTTTGACAACAGATCCAGGCCTTGCGTAAAGCTTTGTTACTTGACCATTGATTTCAGCAGCAACTGTCGGATCAATAATACCCTCAATCGTACCCAGTGCAGACTCAACGTCATTAAAAGTCATGAATTGAGATTGTGTCGTTGTAATCGATATGAGGCGTTCAGGCTTTTGGGTTTCATCTGTTTCTTTGGAGCAGGCAAATAGCAAGAAAATGTAAATTAAAAGTAAAAATATTTTTTTCATATCAGTTTTTTATTTTGCTCCAATCAAAAAAAGGTCCTGGGTCAGTTTTGCGATTTGGGGCAATATCTTTATGGCCCACAATCTCTTTAATCGGGAATCTATCAAATAGACAAGCTATAAGTAGATTTAGTTTGCTATATTGTATCTCAGTAAATGAAGTATCATCACTTCCCTCTAACTCAATCCCTAAAGAGAAGTCATTACAATTGTTGCGCCCATTCCAAAAAGATTCTCCCGCATGCCAAGCTTTATCTAGGCAGCTTACAAATTGAATAATCTCACCATGACGGTCAATATAAAAATGTGAGGAAACTTTTAAATCTTGGATGGTTTGAAAATAGGGGTCAGCACTTACATCAAGCTGGTTAGTAAATAACTGTTCAACAAAATGCCCACCGAACTTATTTGGTGGCAAACTGATTGCGTGAATAACAATTAACTCTATCTTTTGATTAGGATCTCGAGAACTTTTGTTAGGGGAGGGGATTTGTTTATGGTTTTTGAGAAAGCCTTTTTCATCAATCTGAAATGTCACTTTAGAAACCATTAAAATCGCTTATAATTTGTATTATTTATTGGAAGTCTAATGGTTTTTGTTAATTTATGCATTATGTTGCTGCTCATTCTTATTGCGGCAGAGATATTTACCAATGCGCTTGAGCACTTGGGACAAAAAATGAATATCTCAGAGGGTGTTACAGGGTCTATTTTTGCGGCGGTTGGAACTGCCCTGCCAGAGACATCGGTACCCATCATTGCCTTATTATTCCCATCAGGCTCCATTGAAACAAGTCACGATATTGGTGTGGGATCTATTTTAGGAGCGCCATTAATGCTATGTACTATTGCTTTGGGTCTAATTGGTTTGTTTTCTTTAAGTAAACGAGGTTTTACAGGCCAGTTTGTGATTGAAAGAACAGGCATGAAAAGGGACCTAGATTTTTTTATTGTCGCTTTTATATTTTCTGCTTTGGCACTATATATTCCTCATTCAGATGATTTTTCAAGAAAAGTTATAGGTTCACTTTTGGTTATTATGTATATTTTTTATCTCTTTAGAACGATTAGAGCCTCAAAAAAACTAGTCCAAGAGGGCCATGGGACTGAGGCTGAGCATCCTATGCTCCTCAACAGGCTAGGCATACCAGTTAATTTTTTTAGTATTTTCCTACAATTATTTTTAGGCTTAGCCCTACTCATCTTTGGCGCCAAAGGATTTGTAACCCAAATTGAAATTGTGGCGTCCTTTATCGGCATCTCAGTTTTAGTTTTATCTATTATGGTCGTACCTATCGCCACAGAGCTTCCTGAAAAAGTAAATAGCATTCTTTGGATTAGAAGAAGAAAAGATACATTAGCCTTTGGCAATATAACTGGCGCTATGGTTTTTCAGGGTACATTATTACCTGCATTAGGAATTATCTTAACGCCCTGGGAGCCAAGAAAAGAGATTATCTTACTTTTTATAATTACTTTAATTTCTGTGTTTTGGATCAGATTTTTAATAAGCAGAACAACATTAAAAGTATGGCATGTTATTTGTTGCGGTTTTTTATTCTTAATTTATATCATTCAAGTTATCTAGCCAAGTGACACCATCAACCCTCAGAATTATTGGATCATTTTTTTATGATTTTCTAATTCAGTTGAGTTTATGGCTTGCTGTGACTTATATTTTTTTATTTTTTTTTGACTCAACAAATATCAATTCTAGATTCTTGCTACAATTTTTGTATTGGCTTGTATCTGGTTTTTATTTTATTTTTTCATGGGCGCGTTTTGGCAAAACGATAGGAATGAAGGCATGGAAACTTGAGCTGGTAATACCCAGTAGTTCAAAGTTTAACTTTTTTTACTTAAGGTATATCTTAGCTACCTTAAGTTTATTATTTTTAGGATTAGGATTTTTAATTTTTATCTTTAAAAAAAAATTCGCACATGATTTGGTATTAAAATCAAAAATCATTTATGTTCAAACCTATGGATCATAAATAAACCTACAGTCAGAAAAATTAATGTTGGAATCAAAGAGCTCATAAAGGGCTGCCAATCATTGATAAGACTAAGATGCCTGATCATGGTATTGATTATTTGGTAAGAAATTCCTGCAATGATACCAATAAAAATTTTAAAAAATTTACCCCCAGATCTTTCATGAAAAAAACCAAAGGGAACAGCAAAGATAATCATAATGATAGGAATAATGGGATGAATAATTTTTTCCCATAATGCAACCTCATATTTTGTGGTTTTTTGGTTATTGGTTTTAAGGTAATTGATAAAATTAAATAGATTGATAATAGACATTTTTTCTGGCGATATGATCAGAGCATTCATCATCTCAGGTCGGATTTCTGACTTCCAGCTACCCTTTTCAATTTTTAAAGTTTTAACTTTTTCTTCAAGAATAAGTTTTTGAGAGATATTTTCTAATTTCCATTGCCCATCATGGAAAATACCACTTAAAGCCCTAGTAATAGTCCTAAGAGAAAAGTTACTGTCGAACTCATATATGTTGATGCCTTCAAGGCTTGCATCAGGCAGAACATTTTCTATATTTACAAAGTTATTACCATCTTTAATCCAAAAACCTGATTTGAATTCTTGCGACACAACTGAGGCTGTGGAATTGATTTTTACTTGTTGAGCATTTTTTTCTGATTTTGGGGTTATTAATTCACCTATCAATAGAGTAATGATAGAAAAAAATAGACCAGTCATTATTAAGGATTTGGCAATCCTTTTTATAGAGTAACCAGAAGATCTTATGACGGTAAGTTCAGATGATGAAGCTAATTGACCAATAGCCAGCATTGAGCCTAATAAAACTGCCAAGGGAATGATTTCATATATTCTTCCCGGTAGACTTAATAGAACATAGGTAAAAACTTGTAATAACCCATAGCTACCTTTACCTAAATCATTTATCTCCTGCATAAAATCAAAAAATGCAAAAAGAGCTATGAGACCTAAAAGAATGATAAAAATGCTTAGTATGAATTCTCTATTTATATATTTTTCAATCATCTTTTTTGAAAACTAGGCATTAAAGGTTTGTTATTTGTTCTTTTTTTAATTAGCCAAAAAGCAAAAATTATAAAAATTACATGAAGAGGCCAGAACCCAAAAAATATCGGAACTTTGCCGGTCCCAATTAGGCTTTGGAAAACACCCATGAGGTTTTGGTAAATTATAAAAATAAGAAGTGCTGAGATAATATTCAAAGATCTTCCGACCCTTGGATTAACATAACTTAGGGCAATAGCAATAAAAATTAATATCAATGATGAAATCGGTTGAGACACTCTTAACATCACCTCGCTAAGATATTTGCCTCTAAGATTTTTATCTTTAATTGCTATTTTAATAAGATCCATGGTGGGTATTGCCTCAAACATTCCTGCGCTTGCACCGACACGAAGCAGTTTTGGGGTTTCTTTCTCAATAAGTATTCCGTACTCATCAAAATTAGTGGATGAAAATTCATTACTATCTCTAAACGACTCATAACGCTTACCTTTTTTTAAAACTATATAATCAACATCCTCCTCTTTTGAAATCCTCTGGCCTTCATTTGATACGATTACTCCAATTTTATTTTTTTCACTTGTTTGAACGAAAATATTTTTTACCTTTTTTCCAAACTCATCTAGACCCTCTATGTAAAAAATACGATTGTCAGATTTTGACTCCTTAAATGAACCAGGCATTAGAGTTGAAATTTCATCCCGACTCTTGAGGCCACTTTTATATTCCTCAGCTTTTTGGATTGCCCAGGGGCTAATGAATAAAGACAAAACACCAATTAAAATTACTATAGGAAAACAAAAATTGAGTATTGGAGGTATAAATCTTTTTAAGCTTATCCCGGAGCTGAACCATATTATCATTTCACTGTCTCTGTAAAGTCTACTTAAGGTCACTAATATGGTTAAAAAAATAGTTAGGGACAGGAGTAACGGCATGTGTTTTAAGAGGTTAAAAACTAAGACAGTTTCAATCGTATCATTTGGTATAATGCCTCTTGCAGCCAATCTAAAGATATAGACAGCCCGTTGGGCTAATACAACACCTGACAAAATTAGTATTGTCGAAATAGCAGTCGTGAATAGCTCTTTTGTGAGAGTTGATTTAAATAACATAATTTGATAAATGGTAACAAAATTTAAGGATAAAAAATGAAATTTATTATCAAAAAAAATGATTTAAAAATGCAATTAAGTGATGTGGTAACAATTGCCGTTAACAATCAAAATAAAATTTTAAATCTTCCGGGTTTTGATAGTAAGTTAATTACAAATCTAAAAAAAGTACTTTCCTTGGGAGACTTAGGATCAAAAATAAATTCAACCTTATTGGTACATACCCACAATGAGCCATCAAGAATCCTTCTTGTGAATGTTGGGGATGAAAAAAAATTAGATTCAAATGCTCTGGTAAAAATATTTTCCTCTTTAGCTTCAACATTGAAGAATATAAATTTTAAAACTCATAATATTTTTATTGAACAATTTTTATCTTCCAATATAAATGAATATGATTTTTCCAGAATATTGAGCCAATCATTTCATGATCAGTTTTATGAAATCAACAGTCAAAAGTCATTAAAAAAAATTAAAAAAGCTATTTCCTCAACAAACATTATTTTTTCTTTTGATAAGCATAAAAAAAACTTACAAATAGGTTTAAAGCATGGTGAGGCAATTGCTTGCGGCGCTAATTTAACTAAAGACTTAGGAAATTTACCCCCAAATATTTGCACACCCTCATACCTAGCCTCTACCGGCACTAAATTGGCTAAACAATATAAGATGAAATCGAAGGTGTTTAATCAAAAAGAAATTGAAAAATTGAAGATGGGGTCTTTTTTATCAGTGGCCAAGGGAAGTAGAGAAGCTCCAAAATTTATTTGTATTGAGCATTATGCTGGTAAAAAAAATCAAAAACCTATTGTTTTGGTAGGTAAGGGTATTACATTTGATGCTGGTGGCATCTCAATTAAACCTTCTCCGGACATGGATGAAATGAAATATGATATGTGTGGCGCCGCCACTGTATTAGGCGTTTTAAAAACAGTGGGGGAGCTTAAGTTGCCTATTAATTTAGTTGCTTTGATACCCACATGTGAAAATTTACCTGATGGTAATGCTTTAAAACCAGGCGATATTGTTAAAAGTATGTCGGGACAAACCATCGAAGTCTTAAATACGGATGCTGAGGGAAGATTAATACTTTGTGATGCCCTAACATATGCAGAAAGATTTAATCCTGATGTGGTTGTGGATATCGCTACACTAACTGGCGCATGTGTGATTGCCCTGGGCCATCACGCTACAGGTTTATTTAGTAATGATGATTCTCTAGCGAATGATTTAAGTGTTGCTGGCTATGAGGCGCATGATAAAGCCTGGCATATGCCTCTGTGGGACGAATATCAGCCTCAGCTAGATAGTAATTTTGCCGACATGGCGAATATTGGTGGGAGAGCTGCGGGAAGCATTACAGCTGCCTGTTTTCTTTCAAGGTTTGCTAAAAAATATAGCTGGGCACACCTTGATATTGCTGGTACTGCTTGGAAATCTGGAAAACAAAAAGGGGGCTCTGGAAGGCCCGTTCCTCTTTTAAGTCAATTTCTGATTAATAAGACTAAATAATTGACTCACATTGAGTTTATTTTTAACGTTGTTGATAAGACACAGTTAGCCATAGGTTTAACCGAACATTTAATTAAACAAAATCGTTCAGCGTTAATATATTTTAAAGATAAATCAGCCATTGATTATTTTTCGTTATCCTTGTTAGAGAAAGAACTTTTTATGCCTCATCTAATTGAGGAAAATGCATTACTTAATAAATTATCCCTAACCCAGTCTAAGGTGGATTTGATGGACGATACTTTAATTAATTTTGCATCTAAAGAAATTAAAGGTTTTTCTCGTTACTTAAAAATGTATGAGCTCGTGGGTCAAGATGATGAAGATAAAAACAGTGCTCGAAAAAGATATCATTTTTACAGGGACTGCGGCTATCAAGTAGATAGTATGGATGCGTCAAATTTAGTTTTTAACTAAATCCTCATAATCCTCTAAGCTTAAATAATCTTTTGGCATAACTTCCCTAGAGAATTCAATTTCGCATATCCAGGTTTCATGGGGCTTATCATTGATGAGTTCAGGGTTACTCGTCAGATTTTCATTAATGGATATAATTACTCCATCCTCAGGACAAACAATATCTGATGCCGTTTTGACTGATTCAATAACTCCTAAGGCATTATTTTTGGAAACTTCAATACCATTCTTAACATCAACAAAAACAATATCCCCCAAAGTTTCTTGAGCAAAATTACTGATACCTAAATAAAATTTATTTTTTCCATGTTCCTTTATCCAGACATGTTCTTTGGTAAAGAGTAGATTTGATGCATTCTTCATAATTTTTGAATTTGGGGTGACATTTTGAACTAAATTGTATATGATCATTGACAAGATTTAAATAAGGCATAAATTTGTTAAAAAAAATACGTCAACTGTTATTTTATTTATTTCTAAGCCTTGCCCTCTCTTTCACTCCAGTTTACGCAAAAGATTTAAAACCAAACGTTAAGTCATCAATAGCCATGATTGTTCACCAAGAGACTGGTGAAATTATCTATCAAAAAAATGCCTTCACGAAAGCATCCATAGCATCACTTACAAAAATTATGACTGCAATGGTGGTGCTTGATTCTGGCATTAACTTAAACGAAGAGGTAAAGATTACAAAGGCTGATATTGATCGTATCAAAAGAACTGGCTCAAGAATTCCTTTAGGCGCCAGACTTACGCGTTATGAATTACTAAAATTTGCATTGATGGCCTCAGATAATCGGGCAGCTTCAGCGTTGAGTAGATCATATCCCACCGGACAAAAAGGCTTTATAGACGCAATGAATGTTAAGGCAAAACAATTAGGTATGTTTAATACCCTCTTTGCAGATCCCACAGGTTTAAATAAAAATAATGTTTCCACTGCCCGAGATTTAGTTCGCATGGTCCAGGCTGCTTATCAATACCCAGAAATTCGAAATTTAACGACACAGTTAAAGGGTGAGATTAATTACGGAAAAAGAAATGATAAAATTGGTTTTGTGAATACTAATCGGTTAGTTAGAAAGGGTGATTGGGATATCGGTTTATCTAAAACCGGTTTTATTCGTGAGGCTGGACGTTGCCTTGTTATGCAGGCAATAGTCAAGGATGAGCCTATCATCATGATATTCCTTGATTCTTATGGTAAATTAACACGCTTTGCAGATGCTAAGAGAGTAAAAAAATGGATGGAAAAAAACTATAATAAGTCTCATCAAGTGACAGAATTAAGATTGTCTAGGCAGCCTTCTTAGCCCCAACTTTTCTCTTCTTTTTACCTTTTGCCTGACCTTCTTTTTTGCTGATAAGTTCTAGAGCAAATTCTAAAGTAATGTCATCAATTTCAGTGTTCTTTGGGATGGGTGCCTTAGTTGAGCCACGCTGAATATAAGGACCATACCTTCCATTGAGCACTTCAATTGAGAGATTTTTTTCTAGATCTTCTCCGATAACCCTAAGTGGTGCATTTTTAGTAATAGCCTCGTTGATGAGTTCTACCGCTCTCTCATGTGTGATATCGAAAATGCTCTCAGATTTTGGAATGGATTTAAATTTACCATCATGATTAACGTAGGGACCAAACCTACCAATGTTTGCAATTATTTTTTTATTAGTATCAGGATGAATACCCATATCAAGAGGCAAGGACATTAATTTACGAGCAACTCCCTCAGTAACTTGTGAGACAGGTATATCTGAAGGAATGCTGACACGTTTAGGTTTTTTCTTATCTTCTTTGTCTTGGATGCCTAACTGAAGATAGGGTCCATAGGGCCCGACCATTAGCAGAACTTCTTTTTCAGATTCTTCATCTTTATAAATGGTTTGTGGTTCTTGCGGAAGTTCACCATTAACGTTTCGTGTAAAGTCGCAGTCAGGGTAACCTGAACAGGCAATAAAATTACCTCTTCGACCCAGCTTTTTATAAAGTGGCTTATCACACTTTGGACATTGTTCATCAATGGCTTCTTGGGTAATCTCAGAGCGGTCAATATTTTCTTTTTCTTTAACTTGTTTTTCAAAGTCAATCCAAAAATCTTTAATAACCTCAATCCAATCTTGCTCTGATCTAGCAATGTTATCTAACTTTGTCTCAAGCCCTGCCGTAAAATCATAATCAACATAGTGGCTAAAATGTTGCGTTAGGAATTTATTAACGACCTTACCAACATCCGTCGGTGTGAAACGTTTCTTATCAAGTAATGCATACTCTCTGTCTTGAAGAGTGGATATAATAGAGGCATACGTAGAGGGCCTTCCAATACCATACTCTTCTAAAATTTTAACTAAACTTGCTTCGGTATACCTTGGAGGAGGTTCTGTAAAATGCTGATCCCCATAAATCTTATTGACCGTAAGTAAGTCACCTACCTCCAGATTCGGGAGTTTGGCTTCATCATCCTCACCTTTGACGTCATCCTCACCCTCTAAATAAACTGATATAAAACCAGGGAATCTGAGTGTTTGACCTGTTGCCCTAAAAATAGTCTCACCTTTACCGACCTCTATATCTATACTCACAGCATCAAAGATTGCTGATGACATCTGGCAAGCAAGCGTTCTTTTCCAAATCATGTCATAAAGTTTAAATTGCTCATCACTTAAATAACTTCTTAAGCTTTGTGGAGTTCGATCGATATTAGTTGGGCGAATAGCCTCATGAGCCTCTTGAGCATTTTTTGATTTTGTTTTGTAGCCAATGGCTTTAAGAGGCATGTACTCTGCATCATAATTTTGTTTCAGATAGCCCCTAATTTGCCCAATAGACTCATTTGAGAGTGTCATTGAGTCTGTTCTCATGTAAGAAATTAAACCAATCGCACCTTCACGGGTGTCTATCCCCTCATAAAGTTGCTGAGCAACACGCATGGTTCTGTTGGTAGTAAAACCTAATTTTCTGACTGCCTCTTGTTGAAGTGTTGAGGTAGTAAATGGGGCTGAGGGCTTGCGTATCCTTTGTTTTTTTTCAACTCTTGAAACTTTCGCCTTTCCAGAGCTTTTTAAAAGCAACTCACCCACAATTTTTGCTTGTTGTTCCTGAGAAGTTACTGAAAACTGTTCTAACTTCTCGTTATTTAATATGATCAGCTTTGATAAGAATTTAGATTTTTCTTTTTGGGCATCAAGGTGAATGGTCCAATACTCTTGTCGTATAAATTTTTCGATTTCAAGTTCACGATCAATAATAAGCCTTAATGCTGGACTCTGCACTCGCCCTGCCGAGAGACCACGACGAATTTTTTTCCAAAGCAAGGGTGATAGGTTAAAGCCAACAAGGTAATCCAGTGCACGCCTTGCCTGTTGTGCATTGACAAGGTCATTGGAGAGATCTCTTGGTTTTTTAATTGCCTCAGTAATAGCTGATTGGGTAATTTCCTCAAAAATAACTCTTTTAATTTGTTTATTGTCTAAAAGTTTTTTTTCTTTAAGTATTTCGTGTAAGTGCCATGAAATAGCTTCACCTTCTCGATCAGGGTCAGTTGCAAGTAATATATTGTCAGCCCTCTTAACTGCTTTGATTATCTCATCAACATGCCTTTTGTTTTTTTCAATTAAAGCATATTGCATTTCAAAAGTATCAGTATTAATGGCACCTGTTTTGGGAAGAAGATCACGAACATGACCATAGGAGGCTAATACTTCATAGCCTTTACCAAGGTATTTGCCAATCGTTTTTGCTTTGGAGGGCGATTCTACAATTAATAAATTAGTCATTAATTTTTACTGGGTTAAAAACTTCGCATGATAAGGAGAAAAAACAAACTATTCAAGTTTTTTAAAATTTAGTTGATTTTTTCAATCCTAATTATTTTTTTTAATAATGCCTCTAGATTGTTATTATCGGTGGCTTTAAGATCTGAGAAGTTGAAATGTTTTGTATCTGCTAAGTGGGAGGGCTCAATATTTTTTAGCGCCCCAAATATATTAGTGATTCGATTGGGATGTTGGTCTTCCCATGCATTGAGCATCTGTTTGATATTTTGTCGTTCAAGATTTTTTTGCGAGCCACATAAGTTACAAGGGATGATAGGAAATTTCATTGCCCTAGCATACTTGCTTATTTCTTTTTCTGAACAAAAGGCTAGGGGCCTGATGATGATATTTTTTCCATCATCAGAGATTAGTTTTGGTGGCATGGCTTTGAGTTTAGAGCCATGAAACAGATTTAAAAAAAATGTCTCGACGATATCATTTTTATGATGCCCTAGTGCAATTTTTGTTGCACCCAGCTTTTGAGCTGTTTTATAGATAATCCCTCGCCTTAACCTTGAGCACAAAGGGCAGGTTGTTTTGCCCTCTGGGATTTTGTCTTTAACAATTGAATAGGTATCTTCAGTCACAATATGGTAGGAAACATCCATTTGTTCTAAATAATTCGGTAAAACTTGCTCGGGGAAACCCGGTTGTCTTTGATCAAGATTCATAGCAATAATTTCAAAGCTTATGGGTGCTCTTTTTTGAAGGGCAAGTAGCATGTTAAGTAAGGTGTATGAGTCTTTACCGCCACTTAAGCAAACCATAACTTTATCTTTATCTTCAATCATTTTGTATTCATCAATGGCCTTACCTGTTAGGCCAACGAGCTTTTTTTCAAGCTTAAGAATATTATTTGAAGGTTGATTCTTTGTCATAATTGGATCATTCAAACAGATCGTCCCCCATCAACTGTTAGAACTTGACCTGTAACATAAGGTGCATGTAAGAGAAGATATACAACAGCTTTGGCAATATCTTCGGGGTCACCAATCTTTTTTAACAAGGTTTGTGAGATAACTTTAGTTTTATATGAGGCCGTAAAGTCTTTCTTAGCGTCAGGCCAAATAATGGGACCAGGTGCAACTGAATTTACTCTAACTTTGGGGGCCATTTCTTGGGCTAGCGATTTGGTTAGGCTAACAAGTCCAGCTTTGGCGAGGGAATAAACACAGTAGCCTTCTTTTGGATTTTCATAATTTGCATCTGAGATATTTATTATTGAGCCATGATTTTTTTTTAGCTCTTTTGCAGCGGCTTGAGATAAAAATAATGGAATTTTTAAATTTACCCCTACTAGATCATGCCACTGACTTTCTTTAATTGATCCAAGAGGGGTTGGGAAATAGGTTGAGGCATTATGGATTAAAAAATCCAGCTTCCCATAAATTTTAATGGCTTTATTTATAAAGCTTTCAAAGTTGTTTATTTTCAACAAATCAGCATCAATAATCGAAGCAGAATTTGCTCTCATTTGATTTAATTCTTTTTCAAGCTTTGCAGCATCTTTTTTGGAATTATTGTGATGAATAATCACATCAACTTGATTTTGATGGAGGTTGCGAATGATGGCAGCACCTATTCGTTTGCTCGACCCAGTTACAAGGGCAACTTTATTTTTTTTGCTCATGTGTCCATATGATTCAATTTTTAACAATTATAATGTATTACGATGAATATATCTGATACTAAAAATACTCTTAACAAAGATAATTCAAATTATTTATTTGAAAAAATTAAAGAGGAGATTGAGCTTAAAAATTCTCTTTCCTTTTCAAGATTTATGGAAATTGTTCTATATGACGATAAATTAGGTTATTACAAATCAAAAAAAAATATTTTCGGACAGCAAGGTGACTTTCAAACAGCCTCTAATTTATCACCCTTATTTGCCCAGGCTTTTATCAATGACTTTGTTAATATTTTTAACCATTCTAAAGAGAATATTCTAGAAATTGGAGCAGGAAATGGAAATTTTTGTTTACAACTTTTACGAAAATTTCGAGAAGATCGAATAAAGTTTCATCAATATTGTATTTTAGAGTCCAGTGAATATTTAATTGAAGAGAGTAAGAAATACCTAAAATCTCATTTACATACTGAAGATTATGAAAAAGTAAATTGGATCTTGGATATCCCTCATAACTATGAGGGCATTATTTTTTTAAATGAATTCTTTGATGCTCTGCCAACAAATATTTATCAAAAAAAAGAAAACACACTCTACCAGAAGTTAGTTTCAATCAAAGGTGATGAGCTTGATTGGTTAATGATTAAGGATTCAAACGAGGAGATTATTAATTCAAATTTTTTTAGTCATTTGAGCAATGGCTATACTTTTGAATTCTCCCCCATGTATCGATCTTGGGCTGACAAAATCAAAGGGCGCTTAAAAAAGGGTGCCCTTATCATTGTTGATTATGGTTTTCATGAGAGTGAATTTTTTCATCATGATCGATATGAGGGAACTTTGATGTGTTACTTTAAACAGCATTCGAATCAAAACCCCTTTATTAATTTAGGCCAACAAGATATCTCATGCCATGTAAATTTTTCTTATTTAAATAATTTATTAAATGACTCATTAGATCTTGTAGGTTATGTCACACAGGCCAATTATCTAATTAATGCAGGTATTTTGGATTTAATTAAAAGCGTAGATCCTGCATCTGAAGTTTTCGCAAAGGTATCAAGTGAACTGAATTTATTATTATCACCGTCAGAGATGGGCGAGCTAGTAAAAGTCATTGCCTATACAAAGCAATTAGATATGCACTTAGCTGGTTTTAAAAGTTATGATCGTGCTCATATCCTATAACTAGATCATGGAAGATATCAAAAAAAGACCCATAAGAAGTTATGTGCTAAGGCAAGGAAGACTGACAAAGTTTCAGTCCAAGGCGATTGAGGAGCTATCTTCTTTTTATTTGATTGATTTTGAGAAAAAAGAATTAGACTGGGATCAAATTTTTGAAAATCAACATAGTAAAAGAGTCATTGAGATTGGTTTCGGTATGGGTTCGACAACAGCCGAAATTGCTCAAAATCTAAAAAATATCAACTTCATCGGAATAGAGGTGCATTCCCCAGGCGTGGGCAATCTTTTAAATTTAATTAAAAAAAATGAAATCCAGAATTTAAGAATTCTTCAACATGATGCTGTTGAAGTTTTTAAGGAGATGGTGGCAGATCTCACATTAGATGGCATCCATATTTTTTTTCCTGACCCATGGCATAAAAAAAGGCATCATAAAAGGCGATTGATTCAAGAACAATTTTTAGAGCTCATACATCCCAAGCTTAAACAAGATGGGTACCTTCATATCGCCACTGATTGGCAAGGCTATGCAGAGTGGATTATAGAAATGATCAAAGAATCAAAGTGCTTTGAGTTCTCATCAAATGATTTTTTTAAAAAACCTGATTACAGGGCTGATACCAAATATGAATCAAGAGGGATTGGGCTAGGCCATAAGGTTTGGGATTTTTTAATAAGAAAAAGATAGCCACGTTTCTAATACCCCATCCGCCTCCTCAAGACCTATTTTTTTTAAGCTTGAGAATATTTGTGCTGTGCAAGGGGTTTGATAAAAAGTGGACCACTGATTTTCAAGTTCTTTTTGAACTGAAAATAATGTTTTATTTTGTTTGTCTTTGGAGAGCTTGTCACACTTTGTTAGCAGAACATGAATAGGTTTTTGACGTGGTGCAAACCAATCTAGCATATTAATATCTAATGAAGTCATTGGATTTCGGATATCCATGACAATGACAAGACCTACCAAGGACTGCCTTTGCTGGAGGTAAGTAGGTAGCGTTTTCTGCCAATGTTTTCTCATGGATTCAGGAACTTTTGCATACCCATAACCTGGTAGGTCAACCAAATATTTTCTTTTCTCTATTTCAAAAAAATTGACCAGCTGAGTCCTACCTGGTTGCTTACTCACGTATGCCAATCTATTTTGTCTGCTTAATGAATTAATAGCGCTTGATTTTCCTGCATTGGATCGCCCGGCAAATGCAATTTCAAGACCATCATCTTCTGGTAATTCATTAATGTGGTTTGCCGAGGTAATAAATTTTGCTTTTTGTAATAAAGGCATGATTATCTAAGTAAATTAGTTGATTTAAATGCTATCACGATAGCTCTATTTTAGTTAGAATACCGACTTTAAAAATTAAATAACAAAACATGCAAAACATCTTTAAATTTATTTTTTTATTTTTTTCTGCTAACAGCCTTTTAGCCGCTGATAAGCTTCCAGGAGATATTGAGTCAGCAAAAAAAATTGTTAGTAACCTATGCCTAGCATGTCATGCAATCGATGGTAATAGTGCAATTCCATCCAATCCAAAACTTGCGGGCCAGCATGCTGACTACCTATCAAGGCAATTAGAATACTTTAAAAAAGGAATCAGAGAAAATGCTGTGATGCAGGGCATGGTGGCTAACTTATCTACTAAAGATTTTGATAATTTAGGCCATTACTTTGAAAATCAAACATTAAAATTGTCAGCAGCCAAATCAAATGGAAAAGGATCTTTGGGAGAGAAAATTTTTAGAGCAGGCATTGCTGATAAGAAGTTACCAGCATGCGCAAGCTGCCACGGACCATCAGGCCACGGCATCCCAGGTCAATTTCCAAGGCTGAATGCACAACATGCTGACTACACGATTTCGCAACTCAATGCCTATAAAAATGGCTTGAGAAAAAATGAAGCGGCAAAGATGATGGCGACTATAGCCCAAAGATTATCTGATGCAGAAATGCAAGCGGTCGCAGATTATATCGAAGGTTTGCAATAAAAGAACTATCGCCTTGCTTATAGGTCTCTAAAATTTAAACCCATTAAATTAATCGTTTTGAATTTTCAATCAAAAAAAATGATGACCTTTGCTCAGCTCCTTGGGTCAATGCGATTTGCTATCTCTATGTTAGCTTTTGTCGGTATAGCCTCAATCATAGGTACTATCCTGAAACAGAACGAGCCTTATGAATCTTACATCATTAAATTCGGACAGTTTTGGTTCAATCATTTTGAGATCCTTAACCTATATAATGTCTATCAGGCAATTTGGTTCATTGCCATCCTTTTATTTTTAATCGCCTCAACCTCATATTGCATTTATCAAAACACACCTGGATTTATAAGAGACATCAAAGATTTTAATGTCACAATTCAAGAGAAGTCATTGCAATCAATGAAATATTCATACCATGTTCAACTGAGTCAAGACAACTTTAATTTAGAGGAACAACGGTTAAAAAAATTAGGTTTTAAAGTGCGTTGCAATAAAAAAACTGACGCGATGATTCTCTCAGCAAAAAAGGGCCATTTTCAAAAGTTAGGTTATTTCTTTACACATCTTGCCATTATTGTCATTAGCGTTGGTGGCCTGATGGACGCTAATATATGGTTTATTGCCCAAGAGCGATTAGGTATCAAGAACATTGAAAGTCGAGATTTACCTTTAAGCCAAATTCCCCAGTCCAGTAAACTAGATGAGAAAAATGCCGCCTTTCGTGCCAACGTTCTACTGACAGAAGGTGAAATTCAGGACGTAGCTATTCTTCCTCTAAGGGATGGATACCTTGTTCAAGACCTCCCCTTTAGAATCGCTCTAAAGGATTTTAATATTAAGCACTACTCAACAGGGCAACCTAAATCATTTGAAAGTGATGTCATTATTGTTGATAAAAAGACAGGGCAACAATCTGAACATAATCTTAGTGTCAATAAGCCGCTCACAGTCAACGGTATTACTATTTATCAATCTGATTTTCAGGACGGTGGATCAACCCTAGATTTGAAAGTTTGGGATTTAGCATCACAAGATAATTTTTACTCTATGAGGTCGGAGGTATTTAAGGTTAATGAACTTGCTTATCAAGATCAAAAATTTACTTTGGAATTTGATGACTTTAGGGCCTTTAATGTATTAGAACTTGAGGATAAGGGTAAAAAATCTAATAAAAATGTTGGACCTAGTTTTGTTTATAAAATGAGAAACGCATCGGGCCAGGCTGTTGAATATCAAAATTATCAATTACCCATGAAGATTGATGGTTACTATTATTTTATGAGCGGTATGCGCGACAGCCAACAAGACGAATACAAATATCTAAAAATTCCTGCAGACTCTGATCAATCAGTTGAAGGATTTATGATCTTTAAAAATCTTTTTTATTCAAAAGATGAAATTAAACAATCAATTAATACCATTGTTAAAACAAACCAAAGCGATGTATTTTCTGATCAAGCTTTATTTAAGAAAAGCTTAGATGATATTTATAAGACCTTCATATCAAAAGGTTACTCAGGCATTGCAGAAATAATTACACAGAATATTCCTGAGGACCAACAAACGGCCGTTGCTAATACTTACATCAAAATTATCTTTCTAATGGGAGCCAACCTCATCAATCAATATAATCTAAAGTTCCCAGACAATCCTTACTTTCAATTTGACAATATGAATCGTTTTATTCAAGATGCTTTGAATTCATTGAGCGATCGAAGTTTTTATGGCGCCAACATCTACCTTGAGTTGTCTGACTTCCAACAGATTCAGGCAAGCGGTTTTCAATTAACAAAAGCCCCTGGTAAGCCATGGGTTTATTTGGGCTCTATCTTTTTGGTTATTGGTATCTTTTGTATGATTTATATCCAAGAGACTCGTCTATGGATTATTAAGAAGACCAATCAAAGATATGGAACTATTGCATTTGCTACCAATCGAGATCATATTGACTACGAAACATTTACAAAAAATACAATCAAGGGCCTAGGCTATAAAACCTATGAGAAATTTAATTCAAAAAAATCCTAATATCATCTTTTCACTTTTATTGATTATTTTAGGCAGTTATGCACTTTTTAATTTCCATAACCATATGGATATTTATGAAGTTGGCATTCTTTGTGGGTCGGTGATTGGATTTTCATGGCTAGGCTCTTTTTGGCCTACCTTTAAGAAATTTTTTATAGCCATCCTTTTACTAACGGCAGCATCTATTTTTTTATACCAGGGCAGCTTGCAAATCGCTGAGCAAAATTTCTTTTTAAAATACTTTATATCGAGCCAGTCCTCCGTCATGTGGATGAGTGCTCTTTTCCCCTTAGCTCTCATTATTTATTGGATTCATATCTTTAGCCAAGGTGTTTTCTATGGCCAACTTGCCTCCCGTTTATCGTGGATTGCAACTGCGATGGGTATGGCAGGATTACTTATTCGATGGTATGAGTCTTACTTGATCAGCCCTGACATTGGCTACATTCCCGTCAGTAACTTGTATGAAGTCTTTATCCTATTCTGCTTAATTACTGCACTGATTTACCTTTACTATGAAGAGAAAATGAATACCAAGAAATTAGGTGGATTTGTTTTAATCATTATAAATGTGGCTGTGGCTTTTCTTCTTTGGTATCACTTTGCCAAAGATGCGAGTGAAATTAAACCGCTTGTTCCTGCCCTTCAATCTTATTGGATGAAAATTCATGTCCCTGCTAATTTTATAGGTTACGGAGCTTTTGCCATGGCAGCTATGATCTCGGTTGCTTACCTTCTTGTAGATAACGGTAAATTTGTGAAATTGCTTCCTGATAAGACCTTACTTGATGATCTGACTTATAAATCCATCTCAGTTGGATTTATCTTTTTCACCATAGCGACCATTTTAGGCGCTGTTTGGGCGGCTGAAGCTTGGGGTGGTTACTGGTCATGGGATCCTAAAGAGACATGGGCATTAATAGTCTGGTTAAACTATGCGGCGTGGCTTCATCTTCGATTGATAAAAGGTCTTAGGGGTTCAGTGCTCGCATGGTGGTCAGTCGTTGGACTTATCATTACAACCTTCTGTTTTATCGGTGTGAATTTATTTCTATCTGGTCTTCACTCTTACGGTGAACTTTAGATTATTAAGTCTTTCGTTTAAAATGTTTATATGAGTGATAAATTAATATCCATTGAAAACTTAAGCTTTGGTTATGGTAAAAAGTTATTGCATAAAGATATTAATATGCAATTTAATCGTGGCAAAGTATCTGCCATCATGGGAGGAAGTGGTTGTGGTAAAACAACCATACTTAGACTCATTGGCGGACAATTAACTCCAAATTCCGGCAAAGTGCTGGTTGATGGGGATATTGTTCATGAACAAGACAGAAATGGGATTTATCATCTCCGAAGAAAGATGGGGATGTTGTTTCAGCACGGAGCCTTATTTACTGATTTATCGGTCTATGAAAACGTTGCCTTCCCTATGCGTGAGCATACTGACCTACCTGAGAATATTATTCGCGATTTAGTTTTATTAAAGCTCAATGCCGTTGGCTTAAGGGGTGCGCACAATAAAATGCCAGCAGAATTATCAGGCGGCATGGCTAGACGGGTTGCATTAGCTCGTGCGGTAGCTCTGGATCCTGACATCATTATGTATGATGAGCCTTTTGCAGGTTTGGATCCAATTTCAATGGCAGTCATTTGCGATCTTATTCGATCGCTTAATGATGCGCTTGGAGCAACCTCAATCATTGTGACGCATGATGTCGCAGAAACATTTTCCTTTGCTGATTACATCTACTTTTTAGCAGACGGTACTGTTGCCGCTGAAGGATCACCCAAACAACTGATGGCATCCAAATTACCATTTGTAAGACAATTTATTCATTCGGAAAAAGATGGCCCAGTGCCATTTCATGCTGATGCGCCAAGTTATCAAGAGGATCTTAGATTATGAATTGGCTGACCAATGTTTTGGGAAATATCGGTTTTGCTTTTAGAAGCAGGCTATATCGCCTCGGGGCAGGTACTCGCCTGTTTTTTCTGACTATGATTTATTCGGCTGATAGCTTTAAAAGAATTCATTTAACGATTCGAGAGATTTATTTCACAGGTGTTTTGTCTCTAGTCATTATTGTTGTATCTGCCTTCTTTGTAGGCATGGTGTTAGGTCTGCAAGGTTATTACACCCTTGAAAAATATGGGTCGTCCGAAGCCATTGGTGTTTTGGTAGCCTTGGCCCTTGTTCGTGAATTAGGCCCAGTTGTTACTGCGCTTTTATTTGCTGGTCGAGCCGGCACAGCCATTACTGCTGAGATAGGACTCATGAAAGCTACAGAGCAACTATCTGCTATGGAAATGATGGCGGTAAGTCCTGTAGCCAGAATTATAGGACCTCGATTTTGGGCGGGCATGATAAGTATGCCGATATTGGCCACCATATTTTCGATGGTGGGTATTTTAGGGGGCTATTTTATTGCGGTTATTGTTATTGGCGTGGATGAAGGGGCTTTTTGGTCCCAAATGCAAGCCAATGTTGATTTTCAAAATGATATTGTGGATGGCGCTATTAAAAGTATTGTCTTTGGATTTGCTTGTACAATGATTGCTTTGTTTGAAGGTTTTGATGCACCGCCTACCGCTGAAGGTGTGAGTCGTGCCACAACAAGAACTGTTGTGATATCCTCTCTTGCGGTACTAGGTTTGGATTTTATTCTTACATCATTCATGTTTGTCTAGTGAGGAGATTTAATGGAAAGAGCTAAGATTGATATTTGGGTGGGCTTATTGGTTGTATTAGGTATTGCAGCACTTTTTGGCCTAGCAACAAAAGTAGGTAATTTAACCTCTAATGACATTAAGGAAACCTATACGGTACTAGCCCACTTTGAAAATATTGGTGGACTTAAACCTAGAGCACCCGTAAAAGGTGCTGGCGTGGTTGTCGGCAGGGTCAAATCAATTGTATTTGATACCGAGGCATACCATGCAGTTGTTAAGATCGATATTGATAAGCGCTATGTTTTTCCAAAAGATACATTCGCAAATATCTATACCTCAGGCTTGCTTGGCGAACAATATATAGGGCTTGAAGCCGGGGGCGAAGATGCCAACCTAGAGGAGGGCGATCGAATAAAATTTACTCAAGATGCAGTTGTGCTTGAGAAGTTAATCAGTCAATTCTTATATAATAAGGCTTCAGAAGAGGAAAAATAATTCATCATGTTGAAATTCATCAAATTTTTTATTGTTTTATTTTGTTTTATCTCAAACAGCTATGCGGTGACCGCCCCAGACGAGCTAGTTAAAAAAACAGCTGACGACGTTATTACTGCATTGAAGTCTGACAAGGACTTACAAGCTAATAAAGAGAAGATTTATAAACTAGCTGAAGAGAAAATTCTTCCTTATTTTGATTTTGATAAGATATCTCGATTAGTTCTGGGTAAAAATTGGCGTGGTGCAAATGATAATCAAAAAACACAATTTAAAGAAGAATTTAAAAACCTATTGTTAAGAACTTACGCCATAGCCTTGAGTAAATATCAGGATGAAAAAATTGAATATAAACCATTTACTTCAAAACCATCGGATGAGATCGTCACAGTTAAAACTGAAATTATTCAAAGCGGTGGCCAGCCTGTTGCGGTTGATTATGTATTGACTAAGGGTGGAAATGAAGGATGGGTTGTGATCGATATTATTATTGAGGGCGTGAGTCTGATTACGAATTACCGAAGCCAATTTTCAAGCGAGATTAAAACGAATGGTATGGATGGATTGATTAAAGCCCTTGCTCAAAAAAATAAAGAAAGCTCAAACTAATGACATCAGTTACAGTTGAGAATAACCTTGTTAATATTCAAGGCCCCGTGACTTATCATCAAATACCTGAGATATTAATTTCAACCAAAGCCATTAGCTGGGATAAGCCCTTGAAAATTGACTTAAAAGAGGTGACAGACCTTGATACCTCTTTATTAAGTTTGATTTTTGAATGGAAACGGCAGGCCAGCGTAAATAATCAAAATATCGAAATCATTAACAACCCTCCAAACCTTAAAATTCTCTCAAAACTTTATGGTGTTGAAGCTTACCTTTAAAAATTAGCCCCATTTCATGAAGCACGCAATAGTTTATAAAAAAGTCTTAAAGTCCTTTGGTTCTTTAAAGGCAGTCGATAATATTTCACTCAATATTCCCGAAGGTGAATTTTTTGGCCTTTTGGGGCCAAATGGTGCTGGCAAGTCGACCATGATTAATATGTTAGCCGGCCTTGCTAAACCTACTCAAGGGACAATCTCAGTGATGGGTTTTGATGTGCAAAGCCAATATCAAGCTGCCAGACATTCAGTGGGTATCGTTCCTCAAGAACTAGTCTTTGATCCCTTCTTCAATGTTAGAGAAATGTTACGTTTTCAGGCAGGCTATTTTGGTAAAGGTAAGGAGAATGACCGCTGGGTGGATGAGATTATTGAGAGGCTTGACCTATCTGATAAAGCGTCAACCAATATGAGAAAGTTATCCGGGGGAATGAAAAGGCGAGCCCTGATTGCTCAAGCTTTGGTTCATCGCCCTCCCGTGATTGTTCTTGATGAACCGACCGCGGGTGTTGATGTTGAATTGAGACAAAAGTTATGGGCTTTTATTAAAGATCTGAATCGCCAAGGACATACGATTGTGCTCACAACACACTATTTGGAAGAAGCGGAAACACTTTGCAATTCGGTCGCGATGTTAAGAGCTGGAAAGATTGTGGCATCTGATACAACGAAGAATTTATTGAAAAAGTTTTCAACTAAAAATTTAAAATTAAGACTTAATTTGAATAATAAAAAATTACCAACACTGATTGAAAAAATACCTCATGACGTGGCTGATGATTTTTATACCTTTCAGTTAAAAAAAATTACCGATATATCAAAAATAACAGATGCCCTTAATGAAGCCAGCATTGAAATTTTAGATTTACAGGCCGTTGATACTGATCTTGAAAATGTTTTTTTGAAATTAACAGGCAGTAAAAAATAATGGTAGATATTAAATCTCAAATGATTGGCACTTGGACGCTCTTTAAAAAAGAGATGTTACGCTTTTGGAGGGTGGTATTTCAAACAGTAGCTTCACCTGTGATCACAGGTATCTTATACCTTATGATCTTTTCGCATGTTTTAGGGGATCGTATTGAGGTTTATGAGGGCGTTCCATACACATCTTTTTTAATTCCTGGATTGATTATGATGTCACTTTTGCAAAACTCATTTGCTAATAGTTCGTCGAGTTTAATTCAATCCAAGGTGATGGGAAATATAGTTTTCTTATTATTAACACCTTTAAGTTACCTTCAGTTTTTTATTGCCTTTCTATTAGCTGCAATTTTACGAGGTATTTTTGTCGGCCTGGCTATTTATTTATTAGCTATCATTTACATTGACTTGCCGATATTACATCCATTTTTAGTTTTAACGTTTTCATTCTTACGTGGCGGATTATTAGGAGCTTTTGGGATCATCGCTGGGATTTGGGCTGATCGTTTTGATCAAATGGCTGCATTTGGTAATTTTGTGATTATGCCTTTATCATTTTTATCCGGGGTTTTTTACTCTATTCATTCCTTACCCGAGGTGTGGCAAATTTTATCAAGATTTAATCCTTTCTTTTATATGATTGATGGTTTTCGTTTTGGCTTTTTTGGGCAATCTGATGTGTCCCCATGGTTTAGCCTAACTATTTTGGGCATCTCTTTTATATTATTATCGGTGCTTGCAATTCAAATGTTAAAATCTGGCTTTAAATTAAGAAACTAGTAATGTTACAAGCTGCAGATATTGAAAAAATAATCACTAAAAATTTAGATTGTGATTACGTTGAGGTTAGAGGGGATGATGGTACTCACTTTGAGGCTGTGATTGTGAGTAAGTTATTTAAGGATTTATCTAAGATCAAACAACATCAGCTCGTATATAAGGCTCTTGGCGATATGATGAAGCAAGATATACACGCGCTATCAATGAAAACGTTGAACCCTGAAGAGTGGTCCAGATAATTAATTTATGGAGAAATAAAGTGTCAGTAGATGATCGTATTCAACAGTTAATAAATGAAAATACTATTTTATTATTTATGAAGGGTAGCCCTAAGTTTCCTCAGTGTGGGTTTTCAAGCTTAGCTTGTCAAATTCTTGATGCCTGCGGAACAAAATTTACTGCGGTGGATGTTCTGCAAGATCAGGAAATTAGAGAGGGCATTAAAGTGTTTTCTAATTGGCCTACCATTCCTCAACTCTACATCAACGGTGAATTTGTTGGAGGTTCAGATATCATGCGTGAAATGTATGAGAGTGGTGAATTAGTGAAAATGATCTCGGACAAATAAGAATTGGATAAATTACTTATCCAAGGACAAAAAAGATTAAATGGTGAGGTAACAATATCGGGCGCAAAAAATGCAGCCCTGCCGATTCTCATAGCGTCAATTCTCACGGATGGCAAGCTTACATTAACAAATGTACCCCGCCTTAATGACATCTTAACAACACAAAAATTACTCAAGGTTTTAGGAGTTGAAGTAGAAAGTCATCAAAATGAGTTTATTTTATCTGCTCACTCGATTAAAAGCTTTGATGCTCCATATGACCTTGTTAAAACCATGAGGGCTTCAATTTTGGTTTTAGGGCCCTTACTTGCGCGTTTTGGACAAGCAACAGTGTCTCTTCCTGGAGGCTGTGCCATTGGTTCACGTCCGGTAAATCTTCATATTAAAGGCTTGCAGGCGATGGGCGCTAAAATTGAAATTAATCATGGTTACATTGATGCGTCCACCATGCATTTGCCAAGAAAAAAATTACAAGGTGCTCATATCTATATGGATCAAGTGACGGTTACAGGTACAGAAAATTTGATGATGGCAGCAACCTTGGCAGAGGGAGAAACAATTCTAGAAAATGCAGCTAAAGAGCCCGAGGTTGTTGACTTAGGCGAATGCTTAATTAAAATGGGCGCTAAAATTGTAGGATTAGGCACTGATAAGATCATTATTAAGGGTTCTGATGGGCTTAAAGGGGCTGATCACTCAATTATGTTTGATCGAATTGAGGCAGGAACTTTTTTAGTAGCTGGAGCCTTGCTTGCAGATGAGCTTAAGTGCTCTGGTGCTGATGTAAGCAAATTAGATTTTGTCGTTCAAAAGTTGATCGATGCAGGCGCAAATATTGAGCATGATGCAAATTCGATTATTGTAAAAAATGGTGGAAATTTAAAAGGTGTCAACGTTATTACAGCACCCTACCCTGCATTCCCAACAGATATGCAGGCTCAGTTTATGACGATGAATACAGTGGCAGATGGGGTAAGTGAAATTACTGAAACCATTTTTGAAAATAGATTCATGCATGTTCAAGAACTTCAAAGAATGGGGGCGATGATCGATATTAAGCATAATACAGCCATTATTAGGGGGATTAAAAAACTTGAAGGTGCGAATGTTATGGCGACAGACTTAAGGGCTTCAGCTTCATTAGTGATTGCTGGGTTGATAGCTCAAGGCGATACGTTAATTGATCGCATTTACCATCTAGATAGAGGTTATGAAAATTTAGAAGTAAAGTTAAGCCAGGTTGGCGCAGCAATCAAAAGGGTAAATTAATGATAACAATTGCTTTATCTAAAGGCAGAATATTTGATGAGACCATGCCAATTTTAAATTCGGCGGGGATCACTTGTGCTGAAAATCCGGAAACTTCACGTAAACTTGTTTTTAAAACCAATCAAGATGATGTGAGAATCATAATCGTAAGAGCATCGGATGTGCCTACTTACGTTGAAAGAGGGGGTGCAGATATTGGTATTGCTGGTAAAGATGTTTTAGACGAATATGAAAGTACTGATTTATATTACCCAATTGATTTAAAGATAGCTCAGTGCAAAATGATGGTCGCTGCAAAAAAAAGTTTTCCATACGAAGATGCTCTTAAAAGAAGATCCCGTTTAAGAGTGGCCACCAAATATCCAAATACCGCTCGAGATTTTTTTTCATCCAAAGGCATACACATTGATCTAATAAAACTCTACGGATCGATGGAGCTCGCACCCATTGTCGGACTGGCTGATGTGATTGTAGATTTGGTGAGCTCTGGTAAAACACTTGCAGCTAATGATCTTATTCCGGTAGATTCAGTCTCGGAAATAAGTTCACGCCTTGTCGTAAATAAATCATCATTAAAGATTAACTCTGTGAGAATCAAACCTTTAATTGATAAATTTAATTTAGCAGTTAAGTCATGAAAATAAAAAAACTTGATACTTTAAACGTTAATTTTGAAACAGAATTAAAGGCACATGTTGGCTTTGATGCTGATTCAAGTGACAATATCATTAAAACAGTGAGTGATATTGTTGAGAGAGTTAAAAAAGAAGGTGATTCAGCTTTAATTGATTTCACTAATCGTTTTGATCAAATGAATATCTCGAGAGCGTCTGAGCTTGAAATATCCTCGAAGGAGCTATCTCAAGCTTTGGATAATTTACCAGGCTCTCAGAAAAAATCACTTGAGATTGCTGCACAAAGAATAGTCAATTATCACAATAAACAAAAAATTGATTCATGGAGCTATGATGATGAAACAGGTTCATCATTTGGACAAAAAGTGACACCCATGGACAAAGTAGGATTGTATGTTCCAGGTGGTAAGGCTGCTTACCCATCATCTGTCTTGATGAATGCCATTCCGGCCAAAGTTGCGGGCGTTAAAGAGTTGATCATGGTTGTTCCTACCCCAGGCGGCGAGAAGAATCCATTAGTTTTGGCTGCAGCAAAATTATCTGGTGTTGATCATGTGTTTGGAATTGGCGGAGCTCAGGCTGTAGCTGCATTAGCTTATGGCACCAAAACAATACCAAAAGTAGATAAAATTGTGGGTCCAGGAAACGCTTACGTTGCAGAAGCAAAAAGAAAAGTATTTGGAGCCGTGGGTATTGATATGATTGCTGGCCCTTCAGAGATACTTATCATTTGTGATGGTAAGACCAATCCAGATTGGATTGCAATGGACTTATTTTCACAGGCTGAACATGACGAATTAGCCCAATCAATTTTAATCAGTCCTGACCAAAATTTTTTAAGCATGGTTGAAAAAAGTATTGAGAAACTCATTGATAAGATGGATCGAAAAAAAATCATTGAAACCTCACTAAAGGGGCGAGGCTTATTCATTTTAACGAAAGATTTGATGGAAGCAGCAGAAGTATCCAACATAATTGCTCCTGAACATCTTGAGTTATCTGTTGAAGATCCTGATCAATTACTCAAATATATTAGGCATGCGGGCGCAGTATTTATGGGAAGAAATACATGTGAAGCCGTGGGCGACTATTGTGCAGGCCCTAATCATGTTTTACCAACCTCTGGCACCGCTAAGTTTTCATCACCCTTGGGCGTTTATGATTTTCAAAAACGTTCAAGTATCATAAATCTGTCTGAAAAATCGGCCTCTGAGCTAGGATTGATTGCTGAAGAGCTTGCCATGGGAGAGGGTTTACAGGCGCATGCGATGTCGGCTAAATATAGGGTCAAAGATGAGTAAATTTTGGGGCTCGTTGGTTAAGGGTTTGAAGCCTTATGTTCCTGGCGAGCAACCAAAACAGTCTTTTAAATTAAAGCTAAATACCAATGAAAATCCCTTTGGACCCAGTCCAAAAGTGCTTGAGGCTATTCAAAATCAACTTAATCAAGATTTAAGACTTTACCCTGATCCTGAAAGTGATGAATTAAGATTAGAGCTTGCTAGTTATTTTAATGTTGAAAGAGACATGGTTTTCGTAGGTAATGGTTCTGATGAGATCCTAGCATTTATTTTTCAAGCTTTTTTTCAAGACCAAAAAGTACTGTTCCCAGATATCACTTACAGTTTTTACCGAGTTTATAGCAGTTTATTTAGCGTGGATTACCAGTTAATTCCTTTAAATGACCATTATGAAATTGATTTAATGGATTATGAGGACAAAAATTCTCATGTAATTTTTCCAAATCCAAATGCCCCAACGGGGATGCCTTTAAGCCTATCTAAGATTGAAAATTTTGTTAAAAAAAATCCTCATCGGTTGATTGTGGTGGATGAGGCCTATGTTGATTTTGGCACTGAATCATCCATTAAATTAATTAATAAGTATGACAATATTATTATCACACAGTCATTCTCAAAATCTAGATCGTTGGCTGGTTTGAGGATAGGGTGCGCTTTTGCAAATTCAAAACTTATTGAAGGACTTTTAAGAGTCAAAAACAGTTTTAATTCTTATCCCATTGACAGGCTTGCGCAAACTGCTGCAATCCATGCCATCAAAGATCAGGAATACTTTGAAAAAACCAGACAATCTATCATTCGTGCTAGAGAATATTTAATCAACGCCTTAGATGATTTAAATTTTAAAACTTTAAAATCGGGTGCTAATTTTATTTTTACAAGTCACAGTCAAAAAAATGCATTAGATTTATTTCAACAATTAAGAAATGAGTCTGTACTTGTTCGGCACTTTAAAAATCCATCAAGAATATCTAATTATTTGAGAATTACCATTGGTACCGATGAACAAATGAAAGATTTGGTTTCAATAATTAAAAAACTCAATTAAAAGACCATACTCAATACAGTTACGATAGGATAAAATAGAGTTTTATTAAGAATAAGTTATGAAACGAACAGCAAAAGTCTCCAGAAAAACCTCTGAAACCTCCATTAATGTTGAGATTAATATCGATGGATCTGGTAAAGCCAATTTAAATTCCAGCATCGGTTTTTTAGACCATATGTTGGATCAAATAGCACGTCATGGACTTTTTGACCTAAATGTTGAGGCGCAAGGAGACCTACATATTGATGCACATCACACCGTTGAAGATATTGGGATTAGCTTAGGCCAGGCATTTACTAAAGCACTTGGTGAGCGAACAGGTATTCGTAGATATGGCCACGCTTATGTTCCTCTTGATGAGGCCTTATCTCGAGTCGTGCTGGATATTTCCGGCCGTCCTGGCTTAGAATTTTCAGCCCAATTTTCAAGAGCGAGAATTGGAGAATTTGATGTTGATTTAATCCATGAATTTTTTCAAGGTTTTGTGAATCATGCCAACATTACTTTGCATGTCGACAACCTCAAAGGTGAGAATGCGCATCATCAAGCGGAAACAATTTTTAAGGCATTTGGAAGAGCCTTAAGGGTTGCAGTTGAGTTAGATGATCGAGTGCAGGGCACCCCGTCAACTAAAGGAATGTTATAACTACATTAATTAAATGATAGCCATTATTGATTATGGAATGGGCAATTTAAAATCAGTCCATAATGCATTTAAATATGTCGCCCCCAATACTGAATCAATTGTTACATCGAATCCTGATATTATTCACAAGGCTGATCGAGTTGTGTTTCCAGGCCAAGGTGCGATGCCAGATTGTATTCGAGAAATGGATGAAAAAGGTCTAAGAGAAGTTGTTATATCATCCGCCAACACTAAACCATTCTTAGGAATTTGCATTGGCTTACAAATGCTGTTTGATTTTAGCGAAGAGGGCAACGTTGCGGGCCTAGGTTTGCTAAAAGGCAAAGTGAAACGTTTTGTTAAAAAGGCCGATTCAGATATGAAAATACCGCACATGGGATGGAATAACGTAGAGCAGAATAGCAGCCACCCTTTATGGAGTAATGTAAAAAATAATGATCGTTTTTATTTTGTGCATAGTTATTTTGTGAATGAAAGTGATCAGTCAATTGTTCAAGGTTTAACCAATTATGATGTCTCCTTTACCTCTGCCGTCGCTAAAGACAATCTTTTTGCAGTTCAATTTCATCCTGAAAAAAGCGGGGATGCTGGCCTAAAGATTTTGAGTAATTTTGTTTCATGGAAATGTTAAACCTATGTTAATTATCCCAGCTATTGATTTAAAAGAAGGAAAATGTGTTCGACTCAGACAGGGTTTGATGGAAGATTCCACCATTTTTTCTGAACATCCTGCTGAGATGGCAAAAAAATGGTTCGAGCTAGGCGCGAGAAGACTTCATTTAGTTGACTTGGATGGAGCTTTTTCAGGCAAGCCTGAAAATTTTGAAGTTATCAAAGAAATTGTTGCTACATTAAATCAAGCTATTCCTATCCAATTAGGGGGCGGCATTAGAAATATTGATACCATAGAAAAATTCATTGATATTGGTATTGATTCGGTCATTGTTGGCACAGCCGCGGTAACCCATCCAGGATTTTTGCACGAAGCTTGCTATGCTTTTCCAGGGCAGGTGATTGTTGGACTGGATGCTAAAGATGGTGATGTAGCCATTAACGGATGGGCAAAATTGACAGGCCATAACGTCATTGAAATGGCTCAAAAATTTGAAGAATATGGAGTTGAGTCAATCATATATACTGATATTGGTCGTGATGGAATGTTATCGGGAGTCAATCTTGATGCAACGGTTAAGCTAGCAGAGTCGATCAGTATTCCAGTGGTGGCAAGTGGTGGTGTGACCGATTTAAAGGACATCGAAAAACTTAGCGAGGTTTCAAATGTGGGGATAAGAGGAGTGATTACTGGCAGAGCCATTTATGAGGGCACACTTGACTTTGAGAAAGCGCAAGCCCTTGCAGACAAATTGACGCAAACCCTATGACCTTAGCCAAGAGAATTATTCCATGCCTGGATGTTACTGATGGACGCGTTGTCAAAGGTGTTAATTTTGTCGATTTACAAGACGCTGGAGATCCGGTTGAGATTGCTAAGCAATATAATGAGGCTGGTGCAGATGAGTTAACATTTTTAGATATCACCGCAAGTTCAGATAACCGTGACCTTATTTTAGATATTATAGAGTCGGTAGCTAAACAAATTTTTATCCCACTCACTGTTGGGGGAGGTGTTCGCTCCCCTAATGATGTTAGAAGATTGCTGAATGTTGGCGCAGACAAGGTGAGTATCAATACGGCTGCCATTTTGAATCCCGAATTGGTTAAAGAGGCTGCTTCTCGATTTGGATCACAATGTATAGTGGTTGCTATTGACGCTAAGCGTGTTGATGATCATTGGGAAGTTTTTACTCATGGTGGTCGCAAAAGTACGGGCTTGAATGCCATCGATTGGGCAAAAAAAATGGTGGATTATGGTGCAGGTGAATTATTAGTCACAAGCATGGACAAAGATGGCACCAAAGAAGGCTTTGATTTAGAACTTACTAGAAAAATATCTAACAGTGTTGATGTTCCTATCATAGCTTCTGGTGGTGTTGGAAATTTGAATCATTTGGTTGATGGCGTTAAGCTAGGAGGTGCAGATGCTGTTTTAGCTGCAAGCATTTTTCATTTTGGTGAGTATTCCATTAGAGATGCAAAAGACTTTATGAAACAACATAGTATTGAAATTAGATAATGGCTGATTGGATAAAATCTATTGCTTGGAATGAAGATGGCCTTCTTCCTGTAATTGTTCAAGATTACTTATCAAAGAAAATCTTGATGTTCGCGTGGATGAATGAAGCGTCATTAAGAGCATCTTTGAGCGAAAAAAAAACTATCTTCTGGTCTAGATCAAGAAAAAAACAATGGATTAAGGGTGAGGAGTCAGGCCATGCTCAAAACATTAAATCCATGTACTTAGATTGTGATCAAGATGTCTTACTTGTTCAGGTCGAACAAGAAGGAGGCATTGCCTGCCATACTGGACGAGAATCATGTTTTTTTAATAAAGTCAGTGCAGATTCAAGTTCACTTGAAATTGATGGTGATATTGTTAAAGACCCCAAAAAAATTTATGGAGATTAAATTGGACGAAGTTTTTTTAGAAAAATTATTGGATGTTATTAAATCTAAAAAAAATAGTGACCCTAAACTCTCTTATACGGCGATGCTGCAGTCTAAAGGTTTAGATGCCATCTTGAAAAAAATCAATGAAGAATCTACCGAAACCATTATGGCTGCTAAGTCAGAAATACGCGAGGACCTCATTCACGAACTTGCTGACCTGTGGTTTCATTGCCTTGTATTATTGGCTAACAAAAATTTATCTGTTAAGGATGTAATTAGCGAATTAAAAAGAAGAGAAGGTGTTTCCGGAATAGAAGAAAAAAATTCAAGGAAAAAATAAATATGAGTGATTGTATTTTTTGCAAGATTATAAATAAGGAAATTCCTGCCTCAGTTGTTTATGAGGATGATGATTTTTTAGCCTTTAAGGATATTAATCCCATCGATAAGGTACATATTTTAATTATCCCCAAAAATCATATTGAAAGCTTAATTCAATGTAATGAAAAAAATGAATTGATGTTGGGTAAAATGCTCCTGCTTGGAAAAAAAATTGCTCAAGACCAAGGTCTTAAGGGTTATAGAACCATGATAAATTCAGGCGCTGAGGGAGGACAAGAAGTCTTCCATATACATTTTCATATCTATGGTGGCAGCGCGAAACTTGCAAAAATTTAATGGAGAAAAATCATGATTGGTACCACTGAATTAATACTCATTGCTTTAGTTGTCCTTCTAATATTTGGTGCTGGAAAACTTAGAAATATTGGTAGTGATTTAGGTACGGCAGTTAAAAACTTTAAAGAAGGCATGAAAACTGAAGAAAAAAAAAGCCAATCTAAAAGTAAAAAGAAATAAATTACGATGTTTGATATCTCATTTGCTGAGCTGGTTCTCATAACCATAGTTTTTATTTTATTTGTTTCCCCTAAAAAAATTCCACTGCTTGCAAAATCAGCCGGTCAATTTTCCCAAAAAATTAAACAATTCATATTTGATGTGAAAGAAGAAATAGCTCGTGATGAAAAGTTTAAAGAATTAAAGAAAATACAAAGAGAGCTAAAAAAAAGCTCGACAAAAAATAAATGAAGCTTAAAAAAGATTTTTTTGATCACCTAATAGAGTTAAGAAGTGTTTTTTTTAAAGCCTTTTTATTGCTTTTTATTTTTTTATTGATATTGCTTCCTTTTTCAAATGAAATTTATCATTTTTTTGCCCAACCTTTGATCGACAAGTTTTCGCTTTATGAGGGCGAGCTCATCAGCACAAATCTTACCGCGACATTTTTTGTACCCTTGAAAATCACAGCTTACAGTGCATTGCTTATTAGTTTGCCCTTTGTGTTGGTTCCTTTTTGGTCATTTATGAGTCCTGGGTTATACCCTAAGGAAAAAAAATTTATTCTGTGGGTAATGGTTTTTTCATTTATTCTTTTTTTAGCTGCAGCCTTGTTTGTTTATATGTTGGTCTTTCCTATCATCTTTGAATTTTTTATAAGAATGAAACCAGATGATGTGAGGTTAATGATTGATATCTCAAGTTACCTTGAAATGATTATCAGTCTCTTTATTGCCTTTGGGTTAGCATTTCAAATCCCTCTTTTAGTGATAGGTCTTGCAAAATTTAATTTGATTTCAACATCAAAGTTAAAGGCATATAGATCCTATGTGCTTGTTTTTGCATTTATCTTTGGAGCTATTTTTACGCCGCCAGATGTTATTTCTCAACTTTTATTGGCTATTCCTGTCTATTTACTTTACGAAGTAGGAATTATGTTTGCTAAAAATTCTAAAAAAAGAATTTAACGCTGTAAGTTTTATTTCTAATTTTGTATAATGAGCCCCTTAAAAAATCTTTATTTATCATTAGATTTGGAAATCTGAATGTCTGACCAAAAAAAAGTCGATCAAAGTCGAAGAAAATTTTTATTGACCGCAACGAGTGTTACGGGCGCGGTTGGCCTCTCAGCTTTAGGCGTTCCTTTTGTATCAAGCATGACTCCAAGTGAAAAAGCTAAAGCGGCAGGAGCCGCAGTTGAATTCGATGTGACTAAAGTTAAAAAAGGCGAATTAAAGACAACCGAGTGGCGTGGCCAACCCGTATGGATTCTGAATCGATCAGACGAGATGTTATCCACATTAAAACAAGAAACTCAATTAGCTGATCCAAAATTAAAGGTTACCTCTCAACAACCAAAGTATTGCCAGAACGCTACACGCTCGCTTAAATCGAACATATTGGTTGTTGTTGGAATTTGTACTCATCTTGGATGTTCACCCTCACCTAAACTGAACCCTAAGGGCGATATGGGAAGCGATTGGCAAGGAGGTTTTTTCTGTCCATGTCATGGGTCCAAGTTTGATTTGGCAGGACGCGTCTATAAGGGATCACCAGCTCCAACCAATTTAGTGGTTCCACCTCATCGATACCTAAATGATCAAACTTTATTGATAGGCGAGGATCCTAAGGAAAAAGCATAGCGTTATGAAAGATAATAAAACTAATAATAAAGGTATGGTTGCATGGATCGATGATAGGTTCCCATTATCCTCATTCATCAAGAACCATCTAACCCAATATTACGCTCCTAAAAATTTTAATTTTTGGTATTTCTTTGGTGCTTTAGCGCTATTTGTTTTTGTGATGCAGATCTTAACAGGTATTTTCTTGACGATGCACTATAAGCCAGACGCGTCTATGGCCTTTGAATCAGTTGAGTACATAATGCGTGATGTTTCATTTGGTTGGCTCATTCGCTACATGCATTCAACCGGAGCATCCTTATTTTTTGTTGTCATTTACTTACATATGTTTAGAGGGTTAATGTATGGCTCTTACAAGAAACCTAGAGAATTATTATGGCTTTTTGGGGTGCTTATTTTTCTTCTTTTAATGGCTGAAGCTTTTTTTGGCTATTTGTTACCTTGGGGACAGATGTCCTACTGGGGAGCACAAGTAATTGTAAATTTATTTGCCACCATTCCCTTTATTGGCCCTGATTTGGCGGAATGGGTTAGGGGTGATTATTTGATTTCGGACGCCACCTTAAATCGTTTTTTTGCCTTCCATGTAATTGCCTTACCTTTAGCTTTGGCCGGATTAATTTTCCTCCATTTAGTGGCACTTCATGAGGTAGGATCAAATAATCCTGATGGGATTGAAATTAAGCAAAGCAAAGATAAAAAAACTGGAATCCCTCTTGACGGCATTCCCTTTCATCCTTATTACACGGTAAAAGACATTATGGGGCTGACGGTTTTTTTACTGGTATTTGCATTCATTATCTTTTTTGCGCCTGAGATGAATGGCTATTTTCTTGAGGCTAATAATTTTATACCCGCAGATCCGTTGGTGACGCCTGCACATATTGCCCCAGTTTGGTACTTTACCCCCTTTTACTCTATCTTAAGAGCAGTACCACCTATCTTGAATAGTCAATTTCCTGGTGTAGCCGCAATGGGTTTGGCAGTATTAATATTTTTCTTTGTTCCATGGCTTGATAAAAGTAATGTGAAGTCGATTCGATACAAGGGTGCCTTGTACAAAAAATGGCTTACAGCGTTTGTGCTCAGTTTCATCGTTTTAGGATATTTAGGAACAGTACCATCCAATGTGTGGGGCCAATTTAGTTCAATTTTGCCTATTATTGGTGGTACAGATATTGCAACCGTTGTGGCTAGAATATTTACTGTCATTTATTTTGCGTTCTTCTTTCTAATGCCTATCTACAGTAAAAAAGATAAAACTAAACCAGTGCCTAAGCGAGTGACAATGAAATGAGAAAATTTTTATTCATCCTCTTTTGTTTCATTCCAGCCATCTGTATGGCAGCGACAAATGTTCATTTAGATAAGGCCCCTGTAGACTTGGAAGATAAAGATTCGTTACAACGGGGTGCGAGAAATTTTATCAATTATTGCCTTAACTGCCATAGCGCTAATTACATGCGCTACAGTCAGCTCTCAGAGATTGGGTTATCCGAAGAGGTTATCAAAAAAAATCTTTTGTTTACTCAAGATAAGGTAGGTGAAACGATGGCAATCGCTATGAACAAACAAGATGCGGCTGCTTGGTTTGGCGCACCCCCACCTAATTTATCAGTCACGGCAAGATCACGAGGCGCAGACTGGATCTATAGCTATCTAAGATCTTTTTATAAAGATTCTTCCAGAGATATGGGATGGAACAATTTGGTTTTTTCAAATGCAGCCATGCCTCATATCTTATGGGAACTTCAAGGTGAACAACTGCTTGATGAAAAAACTGGCCACTTAAAATTAGTCAAAGCTGGAATCATGACCCCCAAAGAATATGATCAATTTGTAGCTGATCTGACTAATTACATGGTTTACATGTCAGAGCCACATCAACAAAAAAGAAAGCAAATAGGTTACTTTGTGATAGCCTTTCTTGTTTTATTGTTGATCTTGACAATTAATTTGAAAAGGGAATATTGGAAAAATATTAAATAATTATGATGAAGCTATATTCAAACTCAGTCGATCCATTTAGTCACCGTTGCAGAATTGTTCTCTTTGAAAAGGGCATGGATTTTGAGGTGATTGATGTTGATTTTAATAATAAATCCGAAGACTTAAATGTTTTGAGTCCCTATGCAGATGCACCTGTGCTAGTTGAGAGAGATTTGGTCTTAACGGATGCGAATATCATTAATGAATACATTGATGAACGATTTCCTCATCCACAACTAATGCCCCCCGATCCTGTAATGCGAGCAAGAGCAAGACTCTTTTTAAGAGATTTTGAAAATCAACTTTTTGTTCATATGAAGGATTTGGAATCAGGAGATAAATCAAAAAAAGATCAAGCCCGAAAAACGATCACTGAAACACTTATTCAAGTAAATCCTATTTTAAATAAACAGCCTTACCTTCTTTACGAAGAGTATTCGATGTTAGATGTTGCTATGGCCCCATTACTATGGCGTCTGGACCATTATGAGATCAAGTTGCCACAAAGTTGTGCACCGCTCTTAAAGTATGCAGATAAGATTTTTAAACGTCCCCTTTTTGATGAGGCGATGTCCCCTGCTGAAAAGGCCATGCGCGCATAGACTAATGGCATCCAATAAAGGCTATTTAGTCAGAGCCATATATGATTGGTGCGTTGATTCAAGTTTGACCCCTTTTTTAATTTCGATCATTGATCAACGTACCCAAATCCCTAAGAGCTTTAGTCAAGATAAAGAGGTGATATTTAATTTATCTCCCAACGCCACATCCAAATTATTATTAGACAATGAATTTATCTCTTTTTCTGCCAGATTCAATGGTCAAAGCGAAGACATTTATTTGCCGATTGACTGCATAAAAGGGATCTATGCAAAAGAAAATGGAGAAGGTCTTTTCTTTGAAGCAAGTGCAAGATCTGATGAGAATTTAAACGATAAAAAGCCTCAATCAAAAGCTAAAAAATCTCATCTTCGATTGGTAAAATAATTGATAAAAAACTAGTCTGAATTATCAAAAATTGATATAGTGTCAACTTTTCAAATTTGCCGGATTAGCTCAGTTGGTAGAGCAACCGACTTGTAATCGGTAGGTCGTCAGTTCGAATCCGACATCCGGCACCATTTTTTTTACAATAACTCATTAATTTATTTGACAAAACAGCCAAAACTCGTGATAATTGCGGGTTCGGTTGGGAGGGGTGGCCGAGTGGTTAAAGGCGACGGACTGTAAATCCGTTCTCTCTGAGTACGTAGGTTCGAATCCTACCCCCTCCACCATTTGCATGGATACTTTTTAGAGAGGGTTATGCAGGGTGTGCGGGTGTAGCTCAGTTGGTAGAGCATTAGTTTTCCAAACTAAATGTCGCGAGTTCGAACCTCGTCGCCCGCTCCAAAAAGTGGAGAAATAAGGATTCGCCCATGTGGCTCAGTGGTAGAGCACTCCCTTGGTAAGGGAGAGGTCGCGGGTCCGATTCCCGCCATGGGCACCATGAAATTGGAAATATTTTTTAAAAATTTAATTTAAGGAAAGACATTATGGCTAAAGGTAAATTTGAGCGTACCAAACCGCACGTCAATGTTGGCACAATCGGTCACGTTGACCATGGTAAAACTACATTAACCGCTGCGATTTCTAAGGTATTAACTTCTAAATACGGTGGCGACGTTAAGAACTTCGATGAGATCGATTCTGCTCCTGAAGAAAAAGCGCGTGGTATTACGATTAGTACTGCGCACGTAGAATACGAATCTGAAAAACGTCATTACGCTCACGTTGATTGCCCAGGCCACGCCGATTACGTTAAAAACATGATTACGGGTGCCGCTCAAATGGATGGAGCGATCTTAGTTTGCTCAGCTGCTGACGGACCGATGCCACAAACACGTGAACACATTCTTTTATCACGTCAGGTGGGCGTGCCTTACATCGTTGTCTTCTTAAACAAAGCAGACATGGTAGATGACAAAGAATTACTTGAACTTGTAGAAATGGAAGTTCGTGATTTGTTAAACAAATACGATTTCCCGGGTGACGATACACCAATTATTACAGGATCTGCTGTTAAAGCATTAGAGGGTGATCAATCAGAGATTGGTGAACCTGCGATTTTAAAACTTGCAGAAGCATTAGACTCATACATTCCTGAGCCACAACGTGCGATCGACGGTGACTTCATTATGCCAGTTGAGGACGTGTTCTCAATCTCAGGTCGAGGTACCGTGGTAACAGGTCGTATCGAGCGCGGTGTTGTTAAAGTTGGTGATGAAATTGAAATCGTCGGCCTTAAAGCGACAGAAACAACCACATGTACCGGTGTTGAGATGTTCAGAAAACTTCTTGACCAAGGTCAGGCAGGTGATAACGTTGGTGTGCTTCTTCGTGGTACAAAACGTGAAGACGTAGAACGTGGTCAAGTGTTATGTAAGCCAGGTTCAATTACACCACACACAAAATTCACTGCAGAAATTTATTCGTTAAGTAAAGAAGAAGGTGGTCGTCATACACCATTCTTTAACGGTTACCGTCCACAGTTCTACTTTAGAACTACTGACGTAACAGGTGCCGTAGAATTACCAGCAGGTACAGAAATGGTAATGCCAGGTGATAACGTAACAATCACAGCAACCTTGATTGCACCGATTGCGATGGAAGAAGGTTTACGCTTCGCGATTCGTGAAGGTGGCCGAACAGTCGGTTCAGGTGTTGTTGTTAAGATTATTGAGTAATTTTTTAAAAAATAATAATACTTTGAAATAAGTATTCGCTCTTTGATAAGGAAACTAAAATGGTAGGTCAAAAAATTAGAATTAGATTAAAAGCGTTTGATTACAAGCTCATTGATCAGTCTGCTCAAGAAATTGTTGATACAGCTAAAAGAACGGGTGCGCTTGTGAAGGGCCCAGTCCCTTTGCCAACAAGAAAAGAGCGTTATGACCTGCTTAGATCTCCGCATGTGAATAAAAAATCGAGAGATCAGTTTGAGATTAGAACCCATCAAAGACTTATGGATATTCTCGACCCAACAGACAAGACAGTCGATGCTCTGATGAAGCTAGATCTTGCTGCTGGAGTTGATGTAGAAATAAAGTTGTAAAATTTGTGAGCGTTATATATAATAGCGTTCTTTTTTGAAACTGATCAATTGTAATCAGTTTTGTAACTAATAATAACGATAAGGAATAGATCATGAGCTTAGGGCTTATTGGTCGCAAGGTTGGAATGACCCGTGTTTTCACGGAAGAAGGTAACAGCGTTCCTGTTACCGTTTTAGAAGTCACACCAAACCAAGTGACACAGATCAAAAATATTGAAACTGATGGCTACCATGGCCTTCAAGTTACCTACGGTCAAAAAAAATCAAACAAGCTTACTAAAGCTTTAACCGGTCACTATGCCAAAGCTTCTATTGAGGCGGGTGCTGGCCTATTTGAATTCAAACTCAATGCAGACAACGCTGCTAATTACACTAAAGAATCGATTCTTGGTGTAGATCAATTTGAGGTAGGCCAAAAAGTTGATGTGACGGGTACGACTATTGGTAAAGGTTATTCAGGTGCGCAAAAAAGACATAATTTCAGCTCTAACCGCGCTTCTCATGGTAATTCTGTATCGCACAATTCCTTAGGTTCAACAGGCCAATGTCAGGATCCTGGTCGAGTTTTCCCAGGTAAGAAAATGAGTGGCCAATACGGTAATGTTCAAAGAACAACACAAAATTTAGAAGTTGTACGCGTTGATGCGGCAAGAAACTTGCTGTTAATCAAGGGTGCAATCCCAGGCTCCAAAGGTTCTGACGTACTTGTTAAGCCAGCAGTTAAGGCGAAAGGAAGTGCATAATGGAACTTAAAATTTTAAATAAGCAAGGTAAAGAGACTGCCAAAACCATCAAGGCATCGGACGCTACGTTTGGCCGCGAATTTAATGAGTCATTGATTCATCAATTAGTAACATCCTATATGAGTAATGCAAGACAAGTTACTCGTTCTCAAAAAACTAGAGCTGAAGTAAAACATTCGACACGTAAACCTTTCCGCCAGAAAGGTACAGGTAATGCACGTGCGGGTATGACATCAAGCCCTCTTTGGCGAGGAGGAGGTAGAACATTTCCAAATCGACCAGATGAGAATTATTCACAAAAGCTCAATAAAAAAGCTTATAGAGCAGGGATGAAGTCAATTTTATCTGAGCTTGTTCGTCAAAACAGACTTGCCATTGTTGAAGACTTTAAAGTGGATGCTCCTAAAACAAAGCAGTTTATTGAGAAAGTTAAAACTCTTGGAATTACTGACAGTGTTTTAATCTTGGTAGACGCATTTGATGAAAATTTATATTTATCTTCAAGAAACTTAACCAATGCATTGGTTGTTGAGGCTCGATATGCTGATCCTGTTAGCCTAGTGCATTTTCCTAAGGTGATCGCGACAACGGAAGCAGTTAAACAATTAGAGGAGATGTTTGCATGAGTGATGTTAAAAACGTATCAGAAAAATCATTGCAATCAGTTTTAGCTCCGCAAATTACTGAAAAAGCCACCATGGTTGCAGATAAGTTTAATCAGGTTGCTTTTAAGGTTGCTCAAAATGCAACCAAGAAAGATGTCAAAGATGCGATCGAGGCCATGTTTAAGGTTGAAGTAGCTGCTGTGAATCTTTTAAATATGAATGGTAAAACTAAAAGAGCAGGACGCTCTTTTGGTAAACGAAGTGACTGGAAAAAAGCTTATGTAAGCCTTAAGCCCGGTCAGGAAATTAACTTTACAGGTGAATAAGGGGAAATAGATGGCAATAATTAATGTAAAACCGACAACACCTGGTAGAAGAGGCCTGCAAAAAGTCGTTACAGAAGGACTTCATAAAGGTAAGCCTTTTGCAAAACTGCTTGAAAAGAAAAGTAAAAATGGTGGTCGAAATCATCACGGCAGAATCACTGTGCGTCACCAAGGTGGTGGGCATAGACAGCACATCCGTATCGTTGACTTCAAACGAACCAAGGATGGCATCCCTGCCAAAGTTGAAAGAATTGAATACGATCCTAATCGATCATCACACCTAGCCTTACTTTGCTATGCAGATGGTGAAAGAAGATACATTATTGCTCCTAAAGGCATATCTAAAGGCGATGAGTTAATGAGTGGTGTTGAGGCTCCATTTAAAACAGGTAATACTCTGCCTCTAAAAAATATACCTGTGGGTAGCACGATTCACTGCATTGAGCTTAAAGCGGGTAAGGGTGCTCAAATTGCAAGGTCAGCCGGTGCTTCAGTTCAGCTGTTAGCTAAGGAAGGCGCTTACGTTCAACTCAGATTACGTTCAGGTGAGGTAAGAAAAGTCCATGTCGACTGTCGTGCCACGCTTGGCGAAGTGGGTAATGATGAACATTCCCTAAGATCTATTGGTAAAGCAGGCGCAACAAGATGGAGAGGTGTGCGTCCAACCGTTCGAGGTGTTGTGATGAACCCAGTTGACCACCCACACGGTGGTGGTGAGGGCCGAACATCAGGCGGTAGACACCCTGTAAGTCCTTGGGGTACTCCTACCAAAGGCTATCGAACAAGAAATAATAAACGAACTGATGGTATGAGAATTAGTCGAAGACCATCTAATAAGGGTAGATAATATGGCACGTTCAATTAAAAAAGGACCATTTGTTGATGCGCATCTAATGAAAAAGGTAGATGTTGCAGTTGAAACTAGAGATAGAAAACCTATTAAAACATGGTCAAGAAGATCTACGATCCTTCCAAACTTTATTGGATTAACAATTTCTGTTCATAATGGTCGCCAGCATGTCCCGATTCTCATTGTTGAGAATATGGTGGGACACAAATTAGGTGAATTTGCTTCGACGAGAACTTTTAAAGGCCATTCAGGCGACAGAAAGGCGGTGGCAAAATAATGGCAAATGATGTTTCAGCAATTTTAAAAGGTGTGAGACTTTCTCCACAAAAAGCAAGATTAGTAGCGGATATGATTCGCGGTAAAAAAGTTGATCATGCACTTAACCTTTTAACTTTCAGCCCTAAGAAAGGTGCTGAGATTATTAAAAAGGTTTTAGAATCCGCAATTGCTAACGCCGAACATAATAAAGGTGCCGATATTGATGAGCTTAAAGTTAAGACCATCTATGTTGACAAAGGAATGATTTTAAAACGAATTCGTGCGCGTGCTAAGGGCCGTGCGGGAAAAATTATTAAACCAACGAGTCATATTCATGTGACTGTAGGAAGCTAAAGAGATAATTATGGGTCAAAAAATTAATCCAATAGGTTTTCGTTTAGGTGTAACTAAGAACTGGTCATCTAAATGGTATGCAAGCTCAAAGAATTTTGCAGAACTTTTAAATAACGATATTAAAGTTCGCGAGTTTCTAAATAAGAAATTAGCTAATGCTGCAGTGAGTAAAATTGTTATTGAGCGCCCTGCAAAGAATGCAAAAATTACTATCTTTACGGCAAGACCAGGTATTGTTATTGGTAAAAAAGGTGAGGATATCGAAACATTACGCTCAAGCATTCAAGGCTTAATGGGCATACCCGTTCAATTAAATATTGAAGAAGTAAGAAAGCCAGAGTTAGATGCGACCCTTATTGCTCAAAGCATTGCTCAACAACTTGAAAAAAGGGTGATGTTTAGGCGAGCTATGAAACGTGCCATGCAAAATGCAATGAGACTTGGTGCGCAAGGTATTAAAATTATGAGTTCCGGCAGATTAAATGGTATCGAAATTGCTCGATCAGAATGGTACCGTGAAGGCCGTGTACCCCTTCATACATTGCGAGCAGATGTTGATTATGGTGTTGCTCGTGCGCAAACGACTTACGGTATTATTGGTATTAAAGTATGGGTCTTTAAAGGTGAAGTTTATGAGGATGCTCAAAAAACTAAAGTTTTAGATGATACCTATGAGGTTCTAGAAGACAAACCTAAGAAAACAATTAAAGCTGCAACTAAGAAAGAAAATGTTGCAGAAGACAAACCTAAGAAAACAATTAAAGCTGCAACTAAGAAAGAAGATGTTGCAGAAGACAAACCTAAGAAAACAATTAAAGCTGCAACAAAGAAAGATGAGGCTCAAACTGATGTTAAATCAGATGCTAAGCCTGATGTTTCTGAAGACAGCAAAAAAGACGAGGAATAATCGATGTTACAACCAGCTAGACAAAAATTTAGAAAACAGCATAAAGGTCGTAACACAGGTATTGCGACGACAGGTAATAAGGTGAGTTTTGGTGAATTTGGCCTGAAAGCTACTGGTCGTGGAAGAATTACTGCTAGACAAATTGAGGCAGCACGACGTGTGATGACTCGTCACATTAAAAGGGGCGGTCGAGTTTGGATTCGAATTTTCCCAGATAAACCAATTTCTAAGAAACCAGCTGAAGTTCGTATGGGTAAAGGTAAAGGTAGTGTGGAGTATTACGTTGCTGAGATTCAGCCTGGAAAGATGCTCTACGAAATGGATGGTGTTGCTGAGGATTTAGCACGTGAAGCGTTTAGATTGGCTGCTGCTAAGCTCCCAATTAAAACAACATTTACAACAAGACACATTGGTGGTTAAGGGTTATTACTATGAAGGCTAATGATTTAAGAAAAAAATCAGTTGAAGATTTAGGTAAAGAGTTAGTAGATTTGAGAAAAGCTCAATTTAATGCTCGTATGCAAATCTCTACGCAACAATCTAATAAAACAGATCAACTATCTAAATTAAGACAAGATATTGCCAGAGTTAAAACAATTATTGCGGAAAAGGGTGAATAAGCAAAATGGCTGAAAAACAAAAAATTGTAAGAACCCTTCAGGGTAAGGTTGTTAGTAACAAAATGGATAAAACAGTCAGTGTTTTAGTACCTAGATCTGTTAAGCACCCTTTAATTGGAAAAGTTATTAGACTTTCTAACAAGTTTCATGCTCATGATGAAAAAAATGAGTTAGGTATTGGTGATGTGGTTGAAATCACGGAATCTAAACCTATTTCAAAACATAAGTCTTGGGTAGTAACAAAGGTAGTTTCAAAAGCGCAGGAACTTAATTAGTTCTAAACTTGAGCTTTTTTAATAATTAACATATAATCCTGCTCTTTTTAAGGCGTTCACTATATAGCTAACGCCCCAATACTGACCGTGGTATGAACCATTTTGGTTAAAAAGACGGATTAAGTTGGAGATATTTTCATGATACAAATGCAATCACAATTAGAGGTTGCCGATAACACTGGTGCACGTTCTGTTATGTGCATCAAGGTACTTGGCGGATCAAAAAGACGCTATGCGAGCGTTGGCGATATCATCAAGGTCACCATTAAGGATGCTGCACCCAGAGGCCGCGTAAAAAAAGGTGAGGTCTATGATGCGGTTGTTGTTAGAACAGCTAAAGGTGTTAGAAGAAGTGATGGCTCGCTTATTAAGTTTGATGGTAACGCAGCTGTTCTTCTTAATCAAAAATACGAACCTATTGGTACTCGTATCTTTGGCCCAGTTACTCGTGAACTTAGAACAGAACGATTCATGAAAATCGTGTCATTAGCCCCAGAGGTTATCTAGGAGATTTCAATGAATAAAATTCGTAAAGGTGATTCGGTAATTATTACAACAGGTAAAGATAAGGGTAAACAAGGCATTGTTTCTCAAGTACTTAATAATTATCGCGTCGTTGTAGAGGGTTTGAATATGGTGAAGAAACACACACGCCCTAACCCCGCTAAAGGTGATCAAGGCGGTGTTGTTTCAAAAGAAATGCCCTTAAATGTCTCTAACATTTCTATCTTTAATAGCGCTACAAAGAAAGCCGATAAGGTTGCGATTAAAACGCTCAAGGATGGTAAGAAGATTCGCATTTACAAGTCTAATCAAGAAGCAATTGACGTATAGGAAATTATTATGGCTCGATTAAAAGATTTTTATAACGACAAGGTCGTTAACCAATTAAAAGATCAGTTCAGTTACAAGTCTGTCATGGAAGTCCCTCGCATTGAAAAAATTACTCTAAATATGGGTGTTGGTGAGGCAGTTGCAGATAAAAAAGTACTTGAAAATGCTGTCAGCGATATGCAGAAGATTGCTGGACAAAAACCCCTTGTAACGAAAGCAAAAAAATCAATAGCGACTTTTAAAATTCGTGATGGTTACCCTGTGGGCTGCAAAGTCACATTAAGAAAAGAACAAATGTACACTTTCCTAGATCGATTAATCTCAATAGCTATTCCTCGTATTAGAGACTTCAGAGGAATTTCTGCTAAATCCTTTGATGGTCGAGGAAACTTTAATATGGGAATTAAAGAGCAAATCATTTTCCCAGAAATTGAGTACGACAAAATTGATGCCTTAAGAGGTATGAATATCACTATTACTACAACTGCGAAAACCGATGAGGAAGCTAAAGCTCTACTTTCCGCATTCAGTTTTCCTTTTAGAGGTTAAGGATAAATATGGCTAAAACTTGTATGACAGAGCGTGAGCTTAAAAGAAGAAAAACTGTTGCAAAGTTTAAATTAAAAAGAGAAGCGCTAATTCAAATTATTAATGATTCGAAAGCTTCTACTGAAGAAAAATTTGAAGCTAGAAAAAAATTACAAGCTCTCCCAAGAAATGCGAGCCCTGTAAGACTGAGAAGCCGTTGCGCACTTACAGGACGTCCAAGAGGAGTTTATAGAAAATTTGGAATTGCAAGAGGTAAACTTCGTGATCTTATGATGCACGGTGAAGTTCCTGGCGTAATTAAAGCAAGTTGGTAAAGGGGAAAATGAATGAGTATGAATGATCCAATTGCCGATATGTTAACCCGCATAAGAAATGGCCAAATGAGAAACAAAGTTTCCGTGTCCATGCCTTCTTCAAAAATCAAAAAAGCGATTGCTGAAGTCTTAAAATCTGAGGGTTATATCGAAAATTTTAATGTTTCAGAATTAGAAGGAAAACCAACGCTATCCGTTGAGCTGAAATATTATGCAGGCCAACCTGTGATTGAAAAATTAGAAAGAATTAGTAAGCCTGGGTTAAGAATTTACAAAGATAGCCAAAATCTTCCTAAGGTTATGAATGGGCTGGGAGTTGCTATTGTGACAACGTCCAAGGGTGTGATGACTGATCATAAAGCCAGAGCTGCCGGTGTAGGTGGTGAAGTTTTATGTTACGTTTCTTAAAGGGGATAAATTATGTCTAGAATTGCTAATAATCCTATAAATATTCCAGATAACGTACAAGTCTCAATTGCACCTGAGTTAATTACTGTAAAAGGCCCGTTAGGAGAACTTACTCAAGAATTAAAAGGCGACGTTAAAATTGAAAACGCAGAATCTGTTTTAACATTCAGCGCTTTAAAAGAAACGAAGCATTCTAAAGCAATGTCTGGAACCCTGAGAGCTTTAGTTAATAACATGGTGATTGGTGTTTCTGCCGGCTTTGAGAAAAAACTTACTTTAGTAGGTGTTGGTTACAGAGCCTCAGCACAAGGAAATAAAATTAACCTAGAGCTCGGCTTTTCTCATCCAATTTCTCATCAACTTCCTGATGGCGTGACCGCTCAAACTCCATCACAAACTGAGATTGTTTTAAAAAGCTCCAACAAACAAGTGATTGGTCAAGTTGCAGCTGAGATTAGAGCTTACAGACCTCCTGAGCCATATAAGGGTAAGGGTGTTAGATATTCTGATGAGCATGTTGTGATTAAAGAGTCTAAAAAACAATAAGGGCTAAATTATGAATAATGAAAATCCAAGACTAAGAAGAGCCAAAAAGACAAGATCTAAGTTAGCAGAATTGCATGCAACTAGGCTAACGATTTATCGTTCAAACGGTAATATTTATGCACAAATTATTGATGGAAACAGTAATAAGGTTGTGACATCAGCATCTACACTTGAGGCTGATATGAAGAAGAAGTTAAAGAATACCAGCGACATTAATGCTGCAACTGAAATAGGTAAGCGTATTGCAGAGAAGGCAATTAAAGCCGGCATTAAAGAGGTCTCTTTTGATCGTTCTGGTTATAAATACCATGGCAGAGTTAAGGCATTGGCTGATGCAGCCCGAGAAAATGGCCTTACTTTTTAATTAATCACAGGACTGAACTATGGCACAAGATATACAAGAACAAAATCAAGATGGTTTAAAAGAAAAAATGATTACCGTCAACCGCGTAACGAAGGTTGTTAAAGGTGGTCGTATTATGAGTTTTGCAGCATTGACAGTAGTTGGTGATGGTGATGGCGGTATTGGCATGGGTAAAGGTAAAGCTAGAGAAGTGCCTCTCGCTGTCCAAAAAGCTATGGATGAAGCAAAAAGAGGAATGCTAAAAGTTAAATTAACGAATGGCACACTTCATCATTCAGTCACAGGTAAACATGGTGCTGCTAAGGTATTCATTCAGCCTGCATCTGAAGGTACGGGCATAATTGCTGGTGGTGCAATGAGAGCGATTTTTGAGGTGATGGGTGTCACAGATGTTTTAGCAAAATGTATAGGTTCTGCTAATCCATACAATGTTGTTCGCGCAACGCTAAACGGTCTGGCATCTGTAAATAGTCCAGCTGAGATTGCAGCCAAGCGAGGCAAAACTGTCGAGGAAATTAGAGGTTAATTATGGCTAGCGATAAAAAAAATAATATCAAAGTGACCTTAATTAAAAGCACAATTGGAAGAACTCAGGCTCATCGAGCTACAGTGAAGGGTTTAGGTCTAAGAAAGTTAAATCATACCGTTGAATTAAAAGATACTCCTGAAGTTCAAGGCATGATTAGATCAGTCAATTATCTTTTGAAAGTTGAGAATTAAAAATGAGATTAAATACATTAAAACCAGCTGATGGCGCGAAAAAGTCAGCCAGAAGAGTTGGACGTGGTATTGGTTCAGGTTTTGGTAAAACCTGTGGTCGTGGCCATAAAGGCCAACATTCAAGAGCTGGCGGATTTCATAAGGTTGGTTTCGAGGGTGGGCAAATGCCTATCCAAAGACGACTTCCGAAAAGAGGCTTTAAATCAACCACCAAGGCTTTTAATGCCAAAATTAGAACAAGTGAATTAAATAAACTTAGTGCAGGTTCAATCGATCTTTTAACCTTAAAAGAAGCTAATTTAATATCTGAACTGTCATTGAGTGCAAAGGTATATTTGTCCGGTGAAGTTGCTAATAAATACACCTTAGTCGGTATTCATGTTACCAAAGGTGCTAAAGCTGCAATTGAAAAAGCAGGCGGATCTGTAAAAGATGATGCCGCAGATGACAAAGTCATAAAGACTGAGAAACCAGCTGCTACAAAAGCAAAAAAAGATAAAGAGGCTTAAGCTTGGCACAAAATAATTCATTAGGATCTTTTGGAAAAATGGGCGAATTAAAAAATCGCCTATTGTTTTTATTGGGGGCTCTAATCGTTTTCCGCCTCGGTGCGCACATACCTGTTCCAGGTATTGATCCTAATGAATTACAAAAATTGTTTAACGCACAAAGTGGCGGCATTTTAGGCTTATTTAATATGTTCTCCGGTGGCGCACTTAGTCGATTTACTGTGTTTGCTCTTGGAATCATGCCCTACATTTCTGCTTCAATTATTATGACGCTGTTGACGTCAATGTCTACATCATTAAAAGAATTAAAAAAAGAAGGACAGGCAGGCCAAAGAGTTATTACCAAATATACTCGCCAAGCCACAGTAGCTTTGGCATCTTTTCAGGCTTTAGGTATTACCGTTGCCCTTGAGGCTCAACCAGGACTGGTATTAGATCCTGGATTATTTTTTAGATTTACAGCCATTGTAACTTTAGTCTCAGGAACAATGTTTTTAGTTTGGCTCGGCGAACAAATTACAGAGCGCGGCATAGGTAATGGTATATCAATGATTATTTTTGCCGGTATTGTTGCTGGATTACCGAGCGCTTTAGGTAATACATTAGAACTTACCAGAACAGGGGCATTTTCAATTCCCCTTGTGTTTTTCCTTTTTGCCGCTGCTATTTTGGTTACCGGTTTAGTAGTATTTGTTGAGCGCGGTCAAAGAAGAATCACAATTAATTATGCTAAAAGGCAAGTGGGTAATAAGTTATATGGTGGACAGTCATCTCACCTTCCATTGAAGATTAACCAAGCTGGTGTGATACCTGCTATTTTTGCATCAAGCGTTATCCTCTTTCCAGCCACCATTGCAGGTTGGTTTGGAACAAGTGAAAATCTTTATTGGTTGAAAGATATTGGTGCGGCTATATCCCCAGGCCAACCTATCTACATAGCTTTATTTGCTGCCGCTATCATATTCTTTGCTTATTTTTATACTGCCATTACTTTTAACCCAGCAGAAACTGCTGATAATTTAAAAAAAGGCGGGGCTTTTGTACCTGGAATACGTCCTGGCGAACAAACGGCTAAATATATTGATACGATTGTCGGTCGTTTAACCTTAGTAGGTGCTATTTACGTTACATTGGTCTGTTTGGTACCTGAGTTTTTAATTTTAAAATTTAATACCCCTTTCTACTTTGGAGGTACATCATTGCTAATTATTGTGGTTGTGACCATGGATTTTATGACACAAGTTCAATCGCAAATGATGTCTTATCAATATGAAAGTCTTTTGAAAAAAGCTAATTTCAAGGGTGGTATGGGAGGCATGCGTTAAATGGCCAAAGAAGATACGATTGAGATGGAAGGTGAGATTCTTGAGAATCTTCCTAATGCAACCTTTAAGGTCAAATTAGAAAATGGTCATGAGGTATTAGGCTATATTTCTGGAAAAATGCGAATGAATTACATTCGAATCTTACCGGGAGACAAGGTGACAGTTGAAATGACACCTTACGATTTAACAAAAGCTCGAATTACATTCAGAGCTAAATAGATGAAGAAGGATTGATTATGAGAGTTAGAGCGTCAGTTAAACCATTATGCCGAAACTGCAAAGTTATTAGACGAAGAGGTGTGGTCCGTATTATCTGTAAAGACCCTCGTCACAAGCAGAGACAAGGTTAATTTTGTTGTTAATAAGACTAAAAAAAGTTATAATTTCAGGCTTTACTGAAAAAATAGCCAATTAAATGGAGTTTTAAAATTATGGCCCGTATTGCAGGAGTAAATGTACCAGATAACAAGCATGCAGAGATTGCTCTGACATCTATTTTTGGTATTGGACGTATCACTGCGCAAAAAATTTGTACCGCAGTAGGTATTGATTATTCTAAAAAAATTGCTGACTTAGCTGAAGCTGATTTAGAGAAAATCAGGGAAGAAATTGCTAAGTTTCAGGTAGAAGGTGATCTTAGACGTGAAGTTTCAATGAACATTAAGCGTCTTATGGATTTAGGTTGTTATCGTGGCCTAAGGCATAGAAGAGGTTTGCCTGTGAGAGGTCAAAGAACTAAAACTAACGCTAGAACTAGAAAAGGTCCAATCAGGGCCATTAAGAAATAATTAGGATATAAATAATGGCTAAAGCAAACATTAGAGTTAAAAAGAAAGTAAAAAAGAATGTCTCAGAGGGTATTGCCCATGTGCATGCTTCTTTTAACAATACAATAATTACCATTACAGACCGCCAAGGTAATGCTTTATCTTGGGCAACTTCAGGCGGAGCAGGTTTTAAAGGTTCTAGAAAAAGTACCCCTTTTGCAGCCCAGGTTGCAGCAGAAGCCGCAGGAAAAGCAGCCCAAGAGCTTGGTGTGACTAATATTGAGGTTAGAATTAAAGGCCCTGGCCCAGGACGTGAATCTTCAGTTAGAGCTTTAAATGCATTAGGTTTAAAAATTACAGCGATCCAGGACGTTACACCCGTTCCACACAATGGCTGTAGACCGCCGAAGAAAAGAAGAATTTAATTAATTTGGATAAAAATTAGGAGTTAAAATTGGCTAGAAATCTTGATCCAAAATGTCGTCAGTGCAGAAGAGAAGGTGAGAAGCTTTTTCTTAAAGGTGAAAAATGTTTTACCGATAAGTGCGCTATCGAAAAGAGAAATTATGCTCCAGGACAACACGGACAAAGAAGAGCGGCACGTTTGTCTGATTATGGTGTTCAGTTAAGAGAGAAGCAAAAATTAAGAAGAATCTATGGTGTTTTAGAAAAACAGTTTAGATCTTATTATGCTGAAGCTGATCGAAGAAAAGGTGTGACAGGTGAAAACCTTTTACAAATTCTTGAATCAAGACTTGATAACGTCGTATATAAAATGGGTCTAGGTGCTTCCAGAACTGAAGCTAGACAAATTGTAAGACATAACTCAATCCTCGTTAATGGTAAGCGTGTGAACATTCCCTCATACCAAGTAGCCCCTGGTGATGAAATATCAGTGAATGATGATTCTAAAAATCAATTAAGAATCAAAGCTGCTCTAGAAGCTGCAGGTGAAAGAGGTTTCCCTGAATGGCTTGATGTAGACATTAAAGCTTTTAAAGGTATCTTTAAAAATAAACCACTAAGAGATGATCTTCCTGCAACAATCAACGAATCATTGATTGTTGAGCTTTATTCAAAATAATTAATCGTTTTTTATTAAAAGGATATTTATGCAAAATAGCCCTACAGAGTATTTGAAACCAAGAATTACTGATGTTGATATTGTAAACAATCAAAAAGCTAAAGTTATTTTAGAACCCATGGAAAGAGGTTTTGGTTTTACCGTTGGAAATGCTTTGCGTAGAATTTTACTTTCATCCATTCCTGGTTACGCAATTACTGAAGTAAAAATTGATGGTGTAGTTCATGAATACTCAACTGTTGATGGTGTTCAAGAAGATGTGGTTGATATTCTTCTGAATTTAAAAAAAGTAGCCCTAAAAATTCATAACTCGACAGAGGCCACTATTACTTTAGAAAAAAATGAAGAAGGTGTGGTAACTGCTGCGGACTTTGAATTAGGTCATGATGTTGAGATCGTTAACCCAGAACATGTGATAGCACATGTCAACAAAGGTGGAAGTCTTAAAATTGAAGCTAAAGTTGAGATGGGCCGAGGTTATCAGCCTGTTCCTCAAAGAAGAAAAACTGCCAAAGAAGATAATAGTCTTGGCTTTATCATGATTGATGCATCATTTAGCCCTATTAACAAGGTAAGCTACCACGTTGATAGCGCTAGGGTTGAACAAAGAACAGACCTTGATAAATTAATTCTTGATGTTGAAACAAACGGTGTGATCGATGCTGAGCAGGCAATACGTGATGCAGCTCGAATTCTTATGGGACAACTTTCAGTATTTGCAAATCTTGAGAGTGATTTAACTGAGGTTGAAGTTAAACAATCCCCACAAATTGATCCTGTATTCTTAAGACCTGTTGATGATCTCGAGTTAACAGTAAGATCTGCAAACTGCTTAAAAGCAGAAAGCATTTATTACATTGGTGACTTGATTCAAAGAACAGAAAGTGATTTATTAAAAGCTCCTAATTTAGGCCGTAAATCGCTGAATGAAATAAAAGATATTTTGGCATCTAAGGGTTTATCTCTTGGTATGCATGTAGAGAACTGGCCACCCGCAGGTGCTGAAAAAGTTTAATTTGAATTGGAATAAAAAATGCGACACGGAAAAAGTCATAGAAAATTAAATCGAACAAGTAGTCACAGAAAAGCTATGTTTAAAAATATGGCGACCTCTTTACTTAAGCACGAAATAATCAGAACAACATTACCGAAGGCTAAAGAGCTTAGAAAAATTGCTGAACCATTAATTACGCTTGCTAAAACAAGTTCTGTTCACAATCAACGAATTGCTTTTAGTCGTTTAAGAGATCGAGATGTTGTGGTGAAACTTTTTGGTGAAATTGGACCAAGATACAGCACTAGAAATGGCGGTTATACACGAATTCTAAAGTGTGGATTTAGAAAGGGTGATAACGCACCTATGGCTTATATTGAGCTTGTTGATAGACCATTAGTATCAGCTGATGAGCCTGCAACAAATGATGTAAAAGCTCTTGATACAACAGAAGCTAAACCTGCTGCTAAGAAAGAAGCTAAACCTGCTGCTAAGAAAGAAGCTAAACCTGCTGCTAAGAAAGAAGCTAAACCTGCTGCTAAGAAAGAAGCTAAACCTGCTGCTAAGAAAGATTAATTTCTTTTATCAATTTAAAAAAAAGCCGGCTCAAAGCCGGTTTTTTTTTGACTAACATTAACAAAATTTAACCTATAATGACCTTAGTTAATTGAATAGATCTGACATGAGAAAAGAATCAGAAAGAAGAGAAAGCCTTGCCGATGTGATTGAGCAAATTAATCAATTGCTTGATAAACATAAAATCGTTGAGGATTTGGTTGAAAGACAAGATCAGCCAAAGCAAAGACTCATTCAAAATTTAGTTAGCAAGCAAAATCAAAATAAGCTTAAAAAATTATTAGATGATCTTCATCCTGCAGATATTGCGGATATTCTAGAATCACTTCCTATTGAGCAACGTTCTATTATTTGGGAGCTTGTGAGATCCGAGAATGATGGCGACATTCTTGTTGAAGTATCCGATGCTGTTAGACAAACCCTTATTGCTGACATGGATAGTTCAGAAATCTTGGCAGCAGCAGAGCAATTAGATACCGATGAAATTGCTGATATCGCCCCTGATTTACCTGAGAATGTTTTTCAAGACGTGCTTGATAGCTTAGATGCTCAAAATCGTGAGCGTCTTGAATCAATACTATCATACCCCGAGGATACTGTTGGCTCACTGATGGACCATGAAGTGATTACGGTTAGAGATGATATTAGCCTTGAGGTGGCTCTAAGATACTTAAGAAAATTAGGTTCCTTGCCTAACCATACTGATAAATTATTCGTGGTTGATCGTTCAGGAAGTTTAAAAGGTATTCTGCCCCTCAAAAAAATAGTCGTTAATGAAGCTGATTTAAAGATTAAGGATGTGATGGTTGATGATATTGTTACGTTCGATCCTAACGACACAGCTGATGATGCAGCTGATGCCTTTGAGCGATATGATCTCGTGACCGCTCCGGTGATTGATGAAAATAAAAAAATCATTGGTAGATTATCAGTCGATGCCGTTGTCGATCATATTCGTGAGGCTGCGGAATATGAAAAGCTTTCCATGGCAGGCTTGAAAGAGGATGAGGATATCTTTTCATCGATATGGAAGTCCGTTAAAAACCGATGGGCTTGGTTAGCAATTAACTTGATTACCGCGATTATTGCATCAAGAGTGATTGGGGTCTTTGAGGGCAGCATTGAGAAGGTCGTTGCCCTTGCCGCACTCATGCCAATTGTGGCTGGTATTGGCGGCAATTCAGGCAATCAAACGATTACCATGATTGTTAGAGGCCTTGCATTGGGTGTTATCAACAATAATAATTTACAAAGGTTATTGTATAAAGAGATTGGCGTAGCTTTTTTAAATGGTATTTTATGGGGCGGCGTATTAGGTTTTTTCGCCTATATGCTTTACAACAACGCCATGCTTGGCTTGGTGATGATGGCAGCTATGTTACTTAATTTGCTTCTATCTGCTCTTATGGGAGTTTTAATTCCAATGATCATGACCAGGTTTGGTAAAGATCCTGCCGTAGGTTCAAGTGTGCTTATTACGGCCATGACAGATAGTGGCGGATTCTTTATTTTTTTAGGCCTAGCAACGTTAGTTTTGCTATAGTAAGAATATGAGTGAATACCAATTAATTTTAAATGATTTAACTAATTTTTATTTTTTGACTTCTGAGGCAGCAATCTCTCAATATATTGTAATTTTATTGTCGGTTGGCCTATTCATTTTAACGCGAAGAAAAATAAATAAATTTTTTATTGATAATAAAAGTCTCAAGCTTAGTCATAATGTTATCAGTGGCGTAGAAAAAATTATTAATCCAATAGTTGGCCTTACTTTTATAAGTACACTGAGTTTATTGATAAGTTTTTACTATCCAACCCACATTCTTAATCTCTTTGAAATACTTTTAATCGCCTTGATCTTTGCAAGGCTAGGCGTCTACTTACTCAGATTTATTTTCAAAGGTAACCCTCTTTTAAAGGCATTTGAAAATATTATTGCCCTTCTAGTTTGGATTTACGCAATTATTTATATATTGGGTTATTCCTCAGTCATCGCAGGCACATTGGAGGGCATGAGTTTCCAAGTTATTGGAACAAGTTACAACCTTCTTATGATCATTCAATTAATTATAGGTTTAATTTTTGCAATAGCCATTGCTATGAGCATGGCAACATTAGTCGAGAGATCGCTCAAAAAGACTAAAGGTTTAAATGCAAACCTAAAATCAATGATTAATAAGCTCTTGAAGTTGTTGATTTACATAACAGCAGTGGTCATAACCATGGATACCATAGGGATTGATATCACTTTCTTATCAGTATTTGGTGGTGCTTTTGCAGTAGGTTTAGGGTTTGGCATGCAGAATATTGTGAGCAACTATATATCAGGCTTTACAATCCTTATGGATAAGTCATTGCATATTGGAGATATCCTCACTATTGGGGAACATTATGGAATCGTAACTTCTATTAAATCCCGTTATACGGTCTTAAAAAAGCTTGAGGGGGTCGAAGTGATTATCCCAAATAATACACTGATTACTGAGAATATTATTAATCATACATACATGGATAGAAATGTCCGGGTTTGGATTGATATTCAAATAAGCTATAAATCATCCGTTGATCTTGCTAAAAAAATTATGCATGATGCAGCAATGAAACAGGACAGGGTTATGAAAGATCCTGAACCTAATGTTTATTTATTTTATTTTAATGAGAGCGGTATTGATCTAAAGCTTGTCTTCTTTATCAAGGATGCTGAAGAAGGGCAGCTCAGGCTTAAGTCAGAAATCAGCGAGGAAATCTGGCGAGAATTCCAAAAACAAGGTGTCGAAATCCCTTTCCCTCAAAGGGACTTACATATTAAATCAGGGGAGTTAAAGAGCTAAGACTATTTAATCTTAGCTTCTTTGTAGATTACGTGCTTACGTGCCTTGGGGTCAAATTTTTTGATTTCCATTTTATCAGGCATCGTTTTTTTGTTTTTTGTGGTGGTATAAAAATGGCCAGTACCAGCAGATGAATTTAAACGAATTTTTTCTCTCATAATAGCACCTAAACCTTTTTACCTTCAGCACGCATCTTAGCAATTACTGCGTCAATACCAAGCTTATCTATGGTTCTTAAAGCCGCACTGGAGATCTTCAATGAAACCCAACGATTTTCACTCTCTACCCAAAATTTACGGTTTTGTAAGTTGGGTAAAAAACGTCTTCTTGTATGGTTATTAGCGTGAGAAACGTTGTTTCCACTGACTGGTTTTTTTCCAGTAACATCACATTGACGTGCCATGATAAATATACCTCTAAATTCTCAAAAAGACCGTTATTAAACCACAAAATGGCCTTATATTTCAAGTGTTTTTTAGGATTTTCCGGTGCTGCCAAAACCACCCTCACCACGTTCAGTTTCGACATAATCATCAACTAAATTAAACTTGGCTTGGGTTACTGGAACGATGACCAATTGAGCGACTCTTTCAAGAGGGTTGATTAAAAAAGATTTATCTCCTCGATTCCAACAGGATATTAACAATTCACCCTGATAGTCAGAATCAATAAGACCCACGAGATTGCCTAAAACAATCCCATGTTTATGACCTAGACCTGATCGGGGAAGAATAAGGCCAGCATAATTTGGATCTTTAATAAATATTGAGATACCAGTAGGTATTAAGAATGTCTCTCCAGGATTCAGTGTTTGAACATGCTCAATGCATGCCCTTAAATCCAGACCCGCAGAGCCATCAGAGGCGTACTTCGGTAGATGCTCTTTAATGAGCGGATTTAAAATTTTAAAGTCGACCGATAAACTCACCTAATTTATCTCCACTGTAAGCATCATTAATGTAACTTAAAATATCAAACGCTAATAAATTTTTATTTTTTTTATCTAAATCTATGACTTCACCATTTTTTGAAATGATGATGGTTTTAGCATCCCTTTTATTCATGGAATCATCTATCAAATTTCCAACAATCAGGTCCAAATTTTTAGATTTCAGTTTTTTCTTAGCATTTTCTACTAAATTCTCACTTTCCGCGGCAAAGCCAACGATGAAGTTAGCTTTGTTTATACCTATTTTCTTTAGAATATCTTCTGATTTATGTAGCTCTAATTGCAAAGCCTCCTGATCTTTTTTTAACTTATGGCCTGATAATTTTGGGATGTAATCAGAAATCGCTGCAGCACTGATATAGATATCATTCACCTGAATATGCTTTTCGATTACTTTTTGCATTTCAGCATGATTTATAGCCTCAATTTGTTTAATACTTTTAGATACATTTACACTGCAGTTGCCCTTTATCAAGGTTACATCAGCACCTAATATGTAAGCTGCTTCAGCAAGTGAAATACCCATAAGCCCAGAACTAAGATTAGTTATAGCTCGAGCAGGGTCAATCTTTTCAATGGTCCCACCTGCTGAGATAAGGATTTTTTTATCTTTGAGCAATGCGTTAGATGTATATTTTTTAATATCTAACATTAAATCCTCAAGCTCAATAAGCCTACCTAAACCATATTCTCCACAGGCTTGCTCACCTATATCTGGCCCTGATAATAATACGCCATCCTTTTCCAGTAGCTTTAAGTTTCTCTGTGTTGCAGGGTTATTCCACATTTCTAAATTCATGGCAGGAGCAATAAGAAGGGGGCAATTACGCGCAAGGCATAGGTTACTTAAAAGGTCATCTGCCATACCATTAGCTAACTTAGCCATAAAGTTTGCCGATGCAGGCGCAATGACAATAAGGTCAGCCGTTCTGGAGAGGTTAATGTGTTCCATCCCATTGCCTTCAGAGGGCTCCCACATATTCTCCAGCACAGGATTACCTGAGAGTGCCTGTAAAGTAATGGGCGATATAAATTCTTTTGCAGACTGGGTCATGACAACCTGAACAAAGAAATTTGACTTGCGAAGCAGTCTGATAAGTTCCGCAGCTTTGTATGCGGAGATGCTACCTGTCACACCCAGAATAATTTTTTTATTAACAATTTGCATAAATTTTAATTATCAAAAAGAGTGTAAAGTATACCAAATATGATGAATGTTTTAGGTATAGATGGGTGTAAATTCGGATGGATTGTTGCAACCGTAAGTCAGAAGCAAATTGAGTTTTATCTTGTCGAGCATCTCGATAAACTAGAAAATTTTTTTTTAAATGAGGCTATCGTTGGTATTGATATGCCTGTTGATCTCATCACATCAAATTCTAGATTAGCAGATATTCAAGCAAGGCAACTTTTAAAAAGACGGGCATCCACCATTTTTAATGCCCCTGTGATAGATGCCTTATATGAAAAAAATTATGAATTAGCATCCAGGTTAAACTTTGAGAAAACACAAAAAAAAATTTCAAAACAATCTTGGTATTTATTTAATAAAATTAAACAGATACAAAAATTTAAAAAGGAGCATGTTGGCTTTAGTTTTTATGAAGTCCATCCTGAGCTAAGTTTTATGGCGATGAATGAAATGATGGTCATCGTTGAGTCAAAAAAAACACCTGAAGGTAAAGCTATGAGAGGGACTATGATTAAAAGTCTTTTTCCCTCATTTAATTTTGATTTGGTGAGACAAAAATTTAATAAAACGGACGTGGCTGATGATGACATCTTAGACGCCATGGCAGTTTTATGGTCAACACAAAGAATAGTTGATAAGATGGCTGAGTTCGTTCCAAAAAAATCAAGTTCTTTTGAACCAAGAATTTACTATTAATAATGCAATCAATAACTAAAAAAATTATTTGGATCCTAATTGCTCTCTTGGGGGCCTTTGCCTTTTCATTGATAGCCCTTTATCGTGAAGAGTCAATTAATTCAGTTTGGTTTATTACGGCAGCTGTTTGTATTTATTTAATCGCTTATCGTTTCTACGCTGCTTGGATTGCTGCCAAAGTACTCGTCATTGATGAAAACAAAGAAACGCCTGCCGTCGCATTAAATAACAACCGAGATTTTATTCCAACCAACAAGTGGATCGTTTTTGGCCATCATTTCGCAGCCATAGCAGGCCCAGGCCCATTAATAGGGCCTACACTTGCCGCTCAATTTGGCTACCTACCAGGCACCATTTGGATCTTGATTGGTGGGGTCGTGGGCGGTGCCGTTCAAGATATGACCATTTTGTTTTTTTCTGTTAGAAGAAATGGCAAGAGCTTAGGACAAATGGCCAAGGAGGAGCTAGGTAAATTGGCTGGCTTTGCATCCTTAATCGGTACCTTTGTGATTATGATTGTCCTCATTGCTGTCTTAGGTTTAGTGGTAGTGAATGCGATGAAACACAGTCCTTGGGCCACATCTACGGTTGCTGCAACAATACCCATTGCCATTCTCATAGGTTTTTATATGCGCTTTATTCGCCCCGGACGGGTACTTGAGGCCAGTCTAATCGGTGTAGGGCTTCTTTTATTGGCAGTCTATTTTGGAGGGGTCATTGATAAGTCTGAAACGATGCGCTCCTATTTTGATCATGGTGGAATTTTTTTGGCGTGGTCTATCATCATTTATGGTTTTGCCGCCGCAGTTTTACCTGTATGGATGTTATTAGCTCCAAGAGATTATTTGTCCACATTTGTAAAATTAGGCACAGTTATTTTTCTCGCCATCGCCATCGCCATTTTGCAACCTGAAATAAAGATGCCGGCAGTTACAAGCTTTATTGATGGAACAGGCCCTATTTTTGGAGGTAAATTATTCCCTTTTGTATTTATTACCATTGCCTGTGGTGCAATATCAGGATTTCATGCCCTCATCTCATCTGGCACAACCCCGAAACTCATTGATAATGAAAAATACATACCCATGATTGGTTATGGGGGCATGTTGCTAGAATCATTTGTCGCTGTCATGGCAATGGTGGCAGCTTGTGTGTTAGAACCGGGAGTCTTTTTTGCTATCAATAGCCCCGTTGGCATGGTAGGGCAAGATGCTGCTCAAGCCATTCAAACAATCAATTCTTGGGGTTATTCGGTGAGCTTAGAGGATATGAACCGTCTAGCAAGTGAGGTGGGAGAATCGAGTTTATTTGCAAGAACAGGTGGCGCTCCCTCATTAGCTGTTGGTATGGCTTCTATTTTTGCTGATGCATTTGGAAGGCATTTACTTGCTATGTGGTACCACTTTGCCATTATGTTTGAGGCTGTCTTTATTTTAACGACCCTTGATGCTGGTACCCGCGTAGGAAGGTTCATGCTGCAAGACATGTTAGGAAACGTTCATCCCGCACTAGGTAAAACTTCTTCGATGTCATCGACAGTGATCACGAGCGCAATCGTTGTCGCATGTTGGGGCTATTTTTTATACATAGGCGTTATTGATCCAAATGGGGGAGTCAATATTCTATGGCCTTTATTTGGCATTGCCAATCAGATGCTGGCTGCTATTGCCCTCTCAGTTGGAACAGGTATTTTGATTAAATCAGGTAAATTTAAATTTGCTTGGGTCACAGCACTTCCATTAGCATGGCTTGTAATCATAACAACGACCTCAGCTTATCAAAAAATATTCAGTGATGATGTTAGGGTAGGATTTTTAGCTGCCGCGAAAAATATGACTGAAAAGATGAGCATGAATCTTTTAGATGATAGAACTATAAGTATTTATAACCAACTTATATTGAATTTAAAAATTGATACCGCCATTACTATTTTCCTAGTCGTCATTTTATGGATTGTTATTTTAGACGTGATAAGAATTGCCTTTTTTACAAATGCGCGATCTTTGAAAGTGAGTTGATATTTATGATACGAAATTTAATAAATTTTATACTGACTTTAACCGGAGATAATGATTATGAAATTTATTTAAAAAATTTCACAAAGTTTCATAAGCATAAAAAATCTCATTTGCCACTCTCCAGGAAAGAATTTTTTAAAACAAAATTAGATCAGAAATGGAATAAGATTAACCGTTGTTGTTAGAAAATTTTCTAAATAAGAAAAGGCCAATAAACAACATTGGCAAACTTAAAAGTTGACCCATAGACAGATTCAGGAATAAGAGACCAAGAAATGCATCGGGCTCACGAGTGTATTCGACTATGAATCTAAAAAAACCATAACCGATAAGAAATACAGCTGATATTTGTCCAGTCGATCTTGGCTTTGAAGCGTAGAGCCATAGAATGATAAAGAGAACGATTCCCTCAAGACCTGCCTGATAAAGTTGTGATGGGTGTCGAGGAATATCGTCCGTGAGAGGAAAAATCATTGCCCAGG
>Ga0222714_10000267_pt1 | contig 62271 bp, 47 predicted proteins | sample C33_3DmetaG_FD_165048 | JGI IMG/M metagenome (GOLD analysis project Ga0222714, IMG submission 165048) | Estuarine water microbial communities from San Francisco Bay, California, United States - C33_3D | ecosystem: Environmental > Aquatic > Marine > Unclassified | place: USA: California... | reverse complement strand
GGTTCGTCGTCGTCGTAATCATCGTCATGAAACTTGGACGTATGATGCGGGTAGCTTGACGCGTCGTCGTCATGAGACTTGAACGTATGATGCGGGTAACTTGACGCGTCGTCGTCATGAGACTTGAACGTATGATGCGGGTAACTTGACGCGTCGTCGTCATGAGACTTGGACGCGTGATGCGGGTAACTCGAAGATTGACTCGAGGGATACGAAGAGTAACGTGCAGATTCTCTATCACTCGACGGATACGCACTTGGAAACGCACCCGCACGTCCGCTTGCACGATTTGTCGTCCTCGTTCCACGCAAACTAATTTCTTCAAAAGGAAGCCCGTTGAGAATGGAGTGCTTCCCACCCTTGATGTCGCGGTCGTCGTCGCGTCGATCGTGCGTGGATTTTACCACGTGTGAAGAGCGTCTTTGATCGTCGTCGTCGTCATCGTCGATGGACCTGCTGGATTTGACGCGCGTCGTCGTCAGCTTCTTCTTCTTGTCCTCATCGTCGTCGTCTTTCTTATTCACCAAACCCTTCGCGGTCGGTTTCTTTAACAATTCATCCATGAGTGAACCGTGTTTGGACGTGTGTTGCCCTAAATTCGCGTCATCATCATCATCATCGTCGTCGTCGTCGTCGTCGTCGTCGTCGTTCCATCGAATCTTGGACTTGGCCGCCTTTGATTCCGTCGTCATTGTCAAATCGCTCATCAAGTCGCTCACGTCGGATGAGCCTCGCGACTTCCGCGGGGCGTCGTTAAACGAAAACTTCGACGCCGACGATGCCGCCGCTGACGGTGTTTTATGTTCACCCGTGGGTAACTCTGGCGAAGTCACGTCCTTATACTCTTCTTGCCACTTCATCGCCTTGCCGCCGACGGAATCCGGCGACACCGGGCGACCGAAACGCGCGCCGACGCCGTAGTCGAGCTTCGTAACGTCCACGACGTTCCCACGCAACACATCCTCGATCCCACGCGACTCCGCCGCGCCAATACCCGCGATAGCGCTACCTTGAAACGATAGTCCTTGCCCGAGACGCGCAGACGTCGCCACCGTCGACGACGAAGACCCCACGACGCCTCCGCGCGCGACGCCCGCGATCGCCAACGCCCCGATCGTCGCCAACGCCGCCGTACGCACGCGTCTCGTGCGTCGTTCGCACACCTCCTCATCCACGCACGATAACACATGCGTCGTCGTACTCGCCAGCGCGTGCATGGCGCGTCGAGCGCCCCGCGTCGTCGACGAAAGCCCATCGCGCGTCGTCGCGTCTGTAACACCCGACGCGTGGTCATCCCCGAACGTGCGCATCGCATCGAGCGCGCGCGCGTCGACGTGCCGCGGGAGCAGCGGGCTCGTATCGTGTGCGACCATGCCGCGCGGTGTGCGGCGCGTGTGCGACGCGGTCGGCGGCGGTGCGCGACGATTTCTGTCGGCGATCGGTCGCGAATGGGTGTTGCGCGTCGCCGCGGCGCGCCTTTATCACTAGGGTTTAGAAACAGGGGCTCATCACGTTTTATGACTCACAGTACGAAAGAGGAGCCGTGCCACGGTGAAAAATACCCTCGGCGCGCCATTCGTCGACGCCGTCGACGCCGTCGACGCGCGCGGGGCGTGCGCGAGCGCGGGCGGCAACGCGCGCGTTTTTTGCGTCTTCGCAACCTCGCTCTCGATGGACGTCGTCGCGTTCGCGCACGCGCTGGCGCAATTAGTCGACGTGCTCGCGCGGCAGCTCGCGTTCGGTCTCACGGGCGCGTGCGGGCTGTGCGCATCGTTGCTCTCGCCGCGCATGTGGCTCGGCCGCGACGGCGACGACGACGACGGACGCGTTCGGTTTTACACGGGCGTCGTGCGGCATCGACGGTTAGCGCCGGTGCGAAGAGAGTTTAGCTACGCGCTGCGGAGCGCGGTGGTGGATTTGGACGCGCCGCCTCGGTGGTTCGCTTCGAGCGGGCAAGCTCGCGACCATTTAAGCGCGAATGAGGCTCGCGCGCGCGTGGGGACGACGGGGAAAGTGGAGTTGTTGACGTCACCAAAGTCGTTCGGGTATGCGATGAATCCAATATCGGTGTATTATTGTTACGACGAGGAGGGCGCGTTGACGCGGGCGCTCGCCGAGGTGACGAATACGCCGTGGAATGAGCGCGTGGTGTTTGCGTTTGACCCGACGCCCGTGGTGGATGAACGTGGTGCGACGGTACCGAAAGCGCTGCATGTGTCGCCTTTTATGGATATGCTTGGGGAGTGGTACATTTCGAGCACGCCTCCGGGCGAGGATGTGACGTTGCGCGTCAACGTGATGAACCATCCGACGTACGGCGATTACTTTTTCGCCTCGTTCAAGGCAAAGCTCGATGATGGAAAGTATCGGCGCTGCAGAAATGAGCGCGCGGGTGTGGTAAACTTGCTCAAGCATGGATGCACGCCGCACAAGGTGGCGTATTGGATTTACAAACAGGCGGCGGCTATTTTAGCGGCGGGAATTTCATTTTACGCCCCGCCAGGTTTAGCGAACGTCGAGGCTGACGTTCGCGCGCGAGCTAAAGGCGGTGGTATGTGTCCACTGCGACCGACGTTCAGACGAGCGCCGTACTGGCCATGGACGACGTAGAATTAGTTTTATAGAGAATTAGAATAGTCGCAGCCGTGTAGTACAGTGACGCAACGCGCGTAGAATTACAATGAAAGAATCAGGCGCTTTTCAGCGCTCTAAAATGTTACAGTCGCACACGGGTAATCCCAAATACGTTAAATGATCGGCCAAAGACGCATGCGTCCATTCGCTGTCGCTTCCTGATCGATCTTCTCCACTGCCATCGCCGACGACGTATTCGCCGGCGGCGTTTTGAAACACCTCCGTGGCGACGTGATGATACCCCACCACTCTCGGCGGCAGTTGCGGCACTGCGTCATGTGCGTGAGTCATTCGATACGTTTGATTACCCAGTTTTTCGGCGTAGTAATCCGCGAACACCCAATCGCCAACTCTGGGCGAGCCGAACGTCGTGACGCGAACGACGCGAAATCCCAGAGCGTCCAGCTCCACTGCGAGCAACGTCGATAACGCCCCGCCCAAGGAATGTCCAGTGATTTCAACCTCAAAGTGCCTCCACATATGATCATATTTCGTCCGCAGCTCGATCAAATGTGAGATTAAACCCTTCCGTACGCTCGCGTACGCGTCTTGAAATCCGCTGTGCACGCGTCCGACGCCATCCTTCGCCTTTGCCTCGGGCAACGGCGCGTGCATGGCGTCTAAATTATCCATCCAATTCTCCAAAGAGCTCGGCTCCGTGCCTCTAAACGACACCACCGCTCGCTTCATCGACGTATCGTACCCAGCGTACGCTTTCACGTTTTTCTTCTCGTGTTCAAACACGCCGACGTCGCGCACCGCGAGCGCGCCCTTGACGCAATACGCGCACGTCCAGTTCCCCAGCCCTTCGCGGCAATACGCCGCTCCCGCGAGCCACAGCGCGCGCTCGGCGAGCTTCACGTCAAACTTGAACCCGCCGCCACCCTTGGCGACGCCGCGCGGGGCGCCATCGACGACGAAACCATCATCGACGTGGGTGCCGAGCCGTAACCCATTCGACGCCCGCGGCACCGCGCGCGCGTCGACGAGCGCGACCGCGCGCGCGACAATGACGACAACGAGCGCGACGGTCATCGCGCGCGCCGCGCCGCGCGCGACGCCGATGCGGCGTCGCGCATCGACGCCCATCGTGCGCGGCGTTCTAACGACCGCATTCGAATCGCGACGCGCCACTCGCCGTCGCCCGTCGCCCGTGGACGCGGCGGAACCCGGCTGTTGGAGACGCCCGCGCGCGCGTCATGGCGACGTCGCACCAGGGGTACTACGACGCCGTGCGCGATGCGTTGGTCAACGCGTTCGCGTTGTCGTCGCATCCGTCGCGGAAGATGGATGGGAAGGACCGACCGGAAATTGAGTACCAGGACGCGCCTGCGACGCTGCGCGCGCCGGTGGAGATCAAGCGCGGCGATGAAGAATCGTGTTTGATCGAGAGCGCGGTGAATAGCGCGCGGGTGTCGTTGAAGGTGCGACAGGCGGATGATTTGGAGGAGATTCTCGCGCGGCAGTTTATGCGTTTCCTCGGGCGACGGGCGGACGCGTTCGAGATCTTGCGTCGGGTGCCCGTGGATGGGTACGATGTCAGTTTTCTGGTGTTGTTGAGTCACACCGAGAGCATGGATGCGGGGGCGTTGGTGGATTTTGTGGTGCAGTTCATGCGCGATATCGACAAGGAGATTAGCGAACAAAAGTTGAGCGTGTCGAGTCGCGGTCGGGCAGTCGCGACGGCTTTCCTGGAGCAGTTCACGAAATAGTACAAGTAGTCAACAATTATGATATCACAGTATAATGGTCTAGCAGCTGCGGCATTGTAGCGAGTCTATAGTTTTTTTTGTTTGAAGTGATACAGTGTACACGCGCGCTGCGTCGACGAGCAAGCATTGGTTGTGAATTTCTCAATCCAATCTCAAGACGTTCTCGCAGCACAAAATCACGCGCGGTACGACGTCGGCCGACGTGTTACGGTCGTGAACCAAGGCGTCGGTCGTTTCTGGTAAATCGACTTCACGCCACGGGGGATAAATCGCCACTCGACGTCCGCGCTCGAGTCCGAGTTCTTGCGCTTGCGTCGAGTTGAAAATGACAATTGCGCGAGCAAACTCGACATCCTCGTCGCCTTCAGCATTTGTTGCCTTTTCCAAGTCGCAAATAGCACCCGCACAGTTCGTCATCGATGCATCTAGTCGCGCAGCGTTGATATAGAAGAGCAACGCGCCTCGAGACGACGGCGGTTGCGCCGAACCGACGCGCTTGAGAAACTGCGCGTGCTGCGCCTTGGCGTTGGCCAACACGCGCTGCAAGCGCGTGGTGAGCAATCCAGCGTTACGAGAGCGATTCGTTCGTTGTGAATTCATCGATGCACCCACGCTCGAGCGCGGAATGAACGTCGGCGATGACATTTTGGGCAACCGCGACAACGCTCCGAGCCCAGTCGTCGGCGCCTCGTTTGTTTGCGGCATCGTCATCGGGACGTCGTCCTCGTCACTCATATGTCTACCGTCAGCATCAGCGACATCGTCATCGTCCATAATGTCATCCATGGCTATTTCGTCTTCAACCACCGTCGTCGATGGCGCGGCGTTCGCGGTATCGTCGCTCGCGCGCTGGCTCGCCTCCGCCTCCGCCGTAGACGTCTTATCACCTTCACCACTCGCGCGCATCATCAACGGCGCCTTGGTTTGCGTCAATAAATTTAATCGACCCAACACACTCCCACTCGCCGGCGCTGGAACCTTCGCCTTTGCGCGCGACGGCTTATCCGCCGGAGCCTTTTTCGGCTCTTTCGTCTTTTTCGCGCGAGGCGCCTTCTTCGCCTTTGGTCCACCACCTTGCGCGTCCGCCACCGTCGTCGACGCCGCGCCCAAAGCCTTCCTCGACATCGCCGCGCGCGTCGCCTCGGCTTGCGCCGCACTCACCCCTAACGCCTCGGCGAGCAACGCGGCTTCGCGCGCCTCGCGCTCAACCGCGCCTTCGCTCAACCGCGCGCGCTTTCGCCCGTCTTCACCGCCGGCGTTAGGCGTCCCACTCAACGACGCCGACACCGACGCGCGCCGAATCCGCGGACTCCTACGCGGCGTCGACGCGTCCGCGCGATCGTTCCCCGACCCACCGCCGCCGCGAATCGGCGACGCGACGATATCGTCGACGTCTTCGTCTCCAACCGCCTCCTCGAGCGCGCCAAACAAATCCTTCGTTCGCACGCCATCGTCCTCGCCGCCGTCTTCGCGCGCCGACCGTCGCGCGAACGCACCCTCGCCCTCGCCCTCACCCTCGCCCCCGTCGTCCACGACGTCGTCCCACGCAGGTTTCGACGCATCGCCGTGCCAATCGAATCCAATCGGTGGCGCCTTTCGCGCCGCGCTCGACGCCTTCGACGCCGACGTGCGCGTCGTTTTCGGCGTCGCGTGTGCGGAATGCAGCGACGACGAGGCGTGTGCGGCGTGTGCGGCGCGGTCATCGGCGTAGCCGACGACTTCGTACTCGTCGTCGTCGTCGTCGTCGTCGACATCCATCGCGCGCGTCGGCGTCAGACAATGGCGCACCGGTCGTTCGTCGCGCGGGCGGCGTGCGCGGCGGCGTCGACGACGCGTGCGGCGACGCACGCGTGCGCGCGACGCGCGTCGTCGTCGTCGTCGTCGTCGTCGTCGTCGTCGTCGACGACGACGGGGTACGGTTTCATCGCGGCAACGAACCGCCGCCGGTGTCACGCCTCGCGCGCCGTCTCATCGCCATCGTCGCCGCCACCCGCCGCCGCCGCCGCCGCGCCGCCGCGGTCGGCGTACGTGCACCTTCCGTTCTGTCGCTCGCGGTGTTACTATTGCGATTTCGCGGTGTCCGTGGTGGGGAGCTCGGCGCGCGCGGCGGACGCGCCCGCGCGCGCGTACGCGGCGGCGCTCATTCGAGAAATCCGCGCCACGGCGTCGCGCACCCGCGCGCACGCGCACGCGCCGTTGGAGACGATATTTTTTGGTGGTGGAACGCCATCGCTCGTGCCCGCGGATGTCATCGCGGAGATTATTGATGCGCTGAGAGACGCGTTTGGGCTCGCGAGCGCGTGCGAGGTGAGCGCCGAAATGGACCCCGGGACGTTTGACGAAGAGAAATTACGCGCGTTTATGCGCGCTGGGGTGAATCGCGTATCGCTCGGCGTGCAGTCATTCGATGATGATGTGCTTAAGCTCGCTGGGCGATCGCATGACGCGCGTGAGGTGGAGCGTGCGATTGAAATGATGTCGACGTGCGCGGTGCCGCGATGGAGCGCGGATTTAATCAGCGGGTTGCCGGGCGTGAACGCGGGGACGTGGAGGACGTCTCTCGAGCGCGTTATCGCCGCAGGCGCCGATCACGTGTCTGTATATGATTTACAAGTCGAGGCGGGCACGGCGTTTTATCGCTGGTACGGTGAAGACGCGACGGGTAAGGATGCCAAGGAGGGACTGCCGAGCGAGGACGAGAGCGCCGACATGTTTCGGGACGCGAGCGCGACGCTCGGCGCCGCCGGATATGAGCATTACGAGGTGAGTTCGTACGCGAAACCTGGGGCGAGGTGTAAACATAATCAGATTTATTGGCAGAATGCGTCGTGGTATGGGTTCGGGATGAGTGCGACGTCGCACGTGGACGGCGAGCGCGTCGCTCGTCCGCGCAAGATGGGCGAGTATTACGCCTACGTGGACGCGCTCGAACGCGGAGAAAATACGGGGGCGATATCTACCGGTGGGGATGCCTCCGATGCGTTGTTTGAGCACATCATGTTGCGATTGCGTACGAGCGATGGGATGAATCTAGACAAGGTCACCGAGCGGTTCGGTGCGCAGGCGACGAGAGAAATCGACGACGCCGTCGCGCCGTTTTTGGGCGAGTACGCTCGATACGAGACATCCGCCGAGGATGGTTCGCGAATACTGCGATTGAACGATCCCGAAGGGTTCTTGGTGAGCACGGAGATTCTATCCACACTTCTATCGCAGATGAAATCATTAGCGTCTGATGACGACGACGACGACGCGTAGGTAGGCGTATTGAACTTTGTATTACAAGCGACAGACTTTTAAGCAGTCTTCTTCGGCGCGTTACCGACGAGCGCGTCACCCGGACGTTTCGCGGAATCGTAAATCGGTGTCGGTTTGGGCAACGGCTTCAGCGCATCGCCAAATCGTTCGGCGCGCGCCTTGAGCTTGGCATCGAACGCCTCTTTTTCTTTCTTCAACTGCTCGGCTGACTTTTGAAGCGGCTTGTTTTCCTTTTTGGCTTCGGGCGCGGCGTCAGCCAAACCAAAATCCTTGGCCGCACCAGCGTTACGCACGCGCGCGCGCTCCTGGTCATTCATCGCAAACGGTAGCCCAAACTTCTCAGCGCGCTCTTTTCTGCGCTTCAAATCCGCTACGAACGCTTCATCCGCCTTTTTCTTCTCCGCCGCGAGCTCCTTCTTGCGCTCGTCGTCTGACTTTTTCGGCTTGGGCAACTCTTTCTTTGGCGCGTCCGTCTTCGTCGCCGCTACTGCCGGTTCCTTCTTATCCAGCGCCGCAAGCTTCGCCTTATCTGCTGCAGATACTTCCACGTCCGGTATGTCCTCCAACTCCTCCTCGACGTCGCCCGCGCCTTCGCCGCCCCCGAGCGCCTCCTCCAACCGCTCCACGAGCTGATTCTTCAACCCAGATGTATCCAACCCACGCTTCTCAAGCTCGTCCCGGAGTTCCTACGTGTCACATCAAAACACATCACACGCTCGTCAGTATCACCCATACCCCCCACGCGCGTCCATCCAACGCCCAAAACGCGCGCGAATGAATCGGTACTGCCCATTTAATTCGTTCAAACATCCACCCATGCGAGAATCCTCCCCGCGCCGTGCTCTCACCCCGCCCCGCGTCGCGTCGCGGCGCATCGAACGACTCGCGCGTACCTGTACTTTCATTTTCTTCACATCCATGTCGCTCATCGTCGTCGTCGTCGTCGTCGTCGTCGTGGCGTCGTCGTGTGCGGCGCTGGGACAGAATTCTTCTCTTCGAATGGGGACACGCGACCAATCATGATCAGGACGTGACCCCCATAGCCCCACAAGATGTGACTGTATCTTTCATGCGCCCAACGCCACACGCCGACGCGCGCGCGCCGATGCGCGCGATGTCGTCGACGAACGCGAGCGCGACTGCGACGATGGTCACCGCCGCGTCGATCGCCGCGTCTCGCGCGCGCGCGACGGCGCGGACGAGCGCAGGCGCGAGGGCGATGTTCGGGCGATGCGATGTGCCGAGGCGATGCGCGGTGCGCGTGAAGGGTCTGGCGCAGCGCGAAGAGGCGAAGATTGTAGACTTTTACGAGCTCTTGGGCGTGAGCGATGACGCGGATTTGGCGACGATTAAGCGTGCGTATTATTCGTTCGCCATGGAGTGTCACCCGGACGTGAGCGGGGATGAGGAAGGGCACGATATGTGCGTGTTGTTGAACGAGGCGTACGCGATATTAAAAAATCCTGAACTTCGGGCGTTACACGACGCGGATTTGGCGCAACAGCGCGAGGATGACGAGGATGGGTTTACGGGTGTGGCGTATTCGAAGTGGACGACGCGTAAGGCGAAACCTGGGGAGGATAGAGCGGTGTTTGTGGATGAGTTTACGTGCATCGGGTGCAAGCAGTGCGTGTGGCAGGCGCCGGCGACGTTTCGCATGAATGAGGATTACGGACGTAGTCGCGTTTTTGCGCAGTGGTTGAACACAGAGGATGATATTCAGTGTGCGATTGGTGCGTGGGATGACTTTGAGTGCGATGCGATGCGATGCGATGCGATGGATTTGGTGCACCGGCGCCACGTCGCGGTTTTGATTTTTGATTTTTTTTTCATCGACTGACTGCGAGGACCGCGCGTTTAAAAATAGATTCATGCCCTGTGGATTGCATTCACTGGGTAAAAAAGGAGCAATTGCCGTTCTTGGAGCACGTCACGGTCAACTTTGAAAAGGTGAGCGTGGGCATCATGCAAAGTCAAACCGGCAACGTTCTCGACCCGTTTGAGGCGTCGGCGTCCTTTATGAAGCAACGCCAGCGTAAGATTGACCGTCGCGCAGAAGAGCTCGCCGAAGAACGACGCCGTATGAGCGAGGCTGAGAAAACGGCAAACGTCTCGGAGTCACAAAAACGCGCCTATCGCAAGAGCGCCGATGCTATTCGCACGCGTTGGACCGAGCGCACCGGGGTGGCGTTTGATCGAACGCGCCGACGCAGTTACGCAAAGTCTCGCTCGACGATTCCTCTCGAGCGTTCTGTGGTGATTTACGACTCACCCGGCTCACGTGACGACATGAATGAAGACTGGCTCATGTCGTACGATGAGGACGATTACGACGAGGAAGGAGCCGACGCTGAAGAACAACAAACCGCGGCGCCGGCGCGTTAATTTACCAGTCTTCGAAACAAAAACTCATTTAGCATCGGTAGCAGCTTAGTGCCACCGAGTGTACGCTCGCTTTTAACATAATCTACAACACATCTGTATTATCACAACAAAGCAACCGATCATCGTCGCGCGTCTATCGCTATCTACAACCGCGCGCGAGAGAGAGACGCCCCAACGTCCCGTCGTCTGGCGCGCGTCTCCTCTAACGCCTCTCGTCGCCCCCATCTACTCCGGCGGTCGCCACACCGGCTTCATCGCATACTCCTCATTCTTCTCCGTCAACCTCGCGCGCTCGACATCCACATCAAACTTTGCCTTTGCGCGTCGACTGCGCTGCGTGCGCACCGGCGCGCGCAAGTCATCCACCTCTTGCAACGCATCGCGCACCTCCAAGCGTCCGCGCACAAGCGCGCTGAGCCCGAACGAACCAAACGCCACGAGCGCGACGAAAGGCACCGCCTGTGCGACGAACCGCGAGCTCGCGGTGGACATCGCGCCGCGGCTGGGCGACGGCTTCGACGCGCGCCGAGCACTGTGGCAACGTCACAGTCGCGCGCGCGTCGCATTCAAACGCACGCCATGTTCGCCGCCTCCGCCGTGATCGGCCGCCAAGCTGCGAAAACGCTCGGACAACGCGCGTTCCGCGCCACGCCTCGCGCGTTCGGGGGCGCGGACGAGCCGGTACGTCGACGCGACGCGCGTGCGATCGAGCGCGATATCTTAGGTTTGGTTTTTTTACGTTGGTCGTTTCCGCGCGTTCGCGCGTTCGCGATGGCGCACTGACCCGATGCGTGTGTGACGCGATGCGTGTAGGCGTATATTCATGCCAAGCACATGTACGACGTGGGCGCGACGAAGAACCGCAAGTTGGTGTTCGGCGTCGCGACCGCCGCGGTGGTGTTGATCGGCGGGTACATTCCAATCTACGCCATCCAGTTCCAGCAAAGTAAGACGAAGGCGTAAACACACAATTAAAGGAGCGCGAGTTTGTCCTGTTTGTAATTCGCATGTGTACAAATATTAACAACGATGTGGGGTGTGAACGAACTAGATGAAGGGGCGCGAGTCTTTGGGACGGGGGCGCGTACTCTCACCGACGCGCCTTGCGCTTCTTCGCCGCCGCGTCGCCCGCGCCATCCTCCGTCGAAGCGTCTTCACTTTCATCCACCGGTACGGCACCGAGGAAATATGGCGGTTTGTGAAAGTTTACGCCGTAATCCTTCAACGCCGCGGCTAAGTCTTCGTTTTCTAACACGATGCGCTTGTCGCGCGTATCGTACCCTTTCTCCTTCTTCTCCTTAATCTGCGCTTGATTACGCTGCACCGCACACCTATACGCATCATCCGCCACCTGTTGTACGAATCTCTGCGTCGCCAAGGAAATCAAACGCGTCACCCGCGTATCCGGCTCTGCGATTCCCGCGCTCTTCAAGTAGTGATTCGTCAACTCGTCTGGAATCTGTTCGACGACGACGAAGACAACACACACGCGACGCGCGTCAGTACGCACCAAGCACACACGCAGAGCGAGAGAACGAGTAAGAGACGACACCCAACGCATCGCATCGCAGCGCAGCGCACGCACAATCGGCTGAAACGAATCCAAATCCTCCAAAAACGCATCCACCTCCGCGCGCGGCACCCCGGGCACGCCCGGATACTCCCCGTCGTCGTCCGCGGCGGCACCGCCACCCTCGCCCGTCGTCGTCGTCGCTCCCTTCGGCGGCATCGCGCTCTGGCGACACCGAACGACCGACGCATCGCATCGCAGCGCATCGATGCGATGCGCGCGACCAAAATAAAAACAAAATCCGTCCTCGTGGTCGTATTGAAAAGCAAAATCCGTCATCTCGTGCGCTGTTCACGTCGTCGCCGCCGCCGCCGCCAGCGCTCGTCACATCATGCACGCCGCCGCCGCGCACGCCGCCGCGCGCGCGTCGCTCGCGACGGCGACGACGACGACCGCCATGTCGTCAACGTCCTCGTCGCCGCGCGGACCCGTCGCCGTGGCGCGATTCGCGACGCGCGGCGCCCCGCGAAGGGCTGCGCCGCGAGGTTCGCGCGCCTCGAGCGCGTGGGATCACCCCTCGCACGGCGCGAGCAGAGCGCGCGGCGCGGTCTCGCGCGCGATCGATGGGTCGTCGGCGATGCGTCGAGACGTGGATGACGACGGCGAGACGCGCGCGCCGTCGAGGGAGGACGAGGATGGGCTGGAGAGCAATGGGCGAAGACGACGCGAGGGCGAGCCGCGCGCGGGGGAAATGAATGTCCGTCGACGTCGCGCGCGTGAGATTCAGGATGAGATTGGCGCGTGTGAGAGCGCGTGGGAGGTGCTTGATGTCGTCGCGCGCGATGGGGAAGGGTTTAATGCGGTGAATAGTGTGACGGCGATGTATAGGATTTCGAGGTTGTTGACGTCTCGCGCGGGGCGTTTACGGAGGAGCGAGGCGAAACATATCGCTGCGGATTCTAGGTTTGCGACGTTGCTTGAGATGGTCGAGGGTGGGGTGCAACAACTTGATAAAGTTGGGTTGGAGCATAGGCGGTGGGCGTATCATAAGCTGGCGTTGCCGAGTGAGTATCGCATGCGCGCGGCGTTGAGCATTAGGTTGCTCGACAGGGCTAAAGACTTGCAAGGGGATTTGATGGATGCGGCGGACGTGGAGTTCATCTTGACCATGGTTGAAGAGCAAGAGGAGGTGTTTAATAAGGTGAACGCGTCGACGGCGTTGCATCGCGTGGCGCGGTTGACGACGCAGACGATTCCTGGTAAGACGAAGAGCGCGGATCGAACCACGCTTTTTGGCGACGCTCGATTTCAGACGTTGATGAACATGGTTGATCGCATGGCGTGCGAAATGTCCATGCAGGGCGTGTCGAATGCGCTCTGGGCGTTGGCGAGGTTGGACTACCCCACGAGCCCGGCGATGTTGGAGTCCCTCGCCGCTCGAGCGTCGTCGCAGGCGTCGACCGCAGAGGCGAAGAACCTGAGCACGACGCTCTGGGCGCTCGCGGTGCTCGGACACAAGCCGAGAAGCAAATTGCTCAAGGCTGTCGCCGATCGTTCGCTCGTTGTCGCCAAAGACTTCCGGTCGCCTGATGTGGTGAATATGTTGTGGGCTTACGCGCGATGGACGCGATATTTACCACCATCGGACAAACCCACGCCCGTCGTCGTCGCGATGTTGGACCAAGCGGTGAGCACGATGAGTACGTTTTCACCCTACCAACTCGCCAATTTATCTTGGTCGCTCGCCATGCTCGACTGCCCACCTGCACCGCGCGTGTTGGAGTACATCTTGAACACAGTGGCTAATGAGACGGGTAAGCTTGACGGCACCGCGCTCACGCACGTGCTTTGGGCGTTTGGCGTCATGGGTTCGCCGACGCTCGGCGCGTCGGCAGATTTCGCAAAACTCCTTCGCGAAGCCGGCCGTCGTGCAGAAGCCGGCAAAGTTGGACGTACCGGTGCCGCGGGCGTACTTTGGGCGTGTGGACGCTTGGGTGTCGAGCCCGACTCCAAGGACACGACGCGCTTGGTCAATCGCATCTACTCCAAGGACAGCGCGAAACCGGTGGACCCTCAAGCGCTCGTGCACTCTGTGTGGGGCGTCTCCACGTTCGAGCGGTACAACTTTGACGCGAGCGTTAAAGAGCTGGTCATCAAGAACATAAGCGCGCTGAAGAGCGCGGGGTCGATTGGTCCCGTGCACGTCAAGGCGCTTCGCGATTCCGCCGCCGACGCCGGCATCGATTTGCAAAAATTAGACTTTTTGAGCGAATGAACGCACTACTAGGCAAGCATTCTTTTTAAGCGCTTTACACACAAACACCATGTACAAATTTTAATTCTTATCGAAGAAGCAAATGCAATTTCATTCCTAAAATGTCTAATAATTATCTACAGCTGCGAGCAGTCTCGAGGGTACGACCCGAGCACGCGAAGAAACGTCGCCGACTCGTTGAGATGGCGCAGCGCATTTTGCGTATTCTCATCCGCCATGTTAGCCTCGATATCGATGTAGAATAGATACGAAAACTGCATCGACTGCTTCGCTCCAGTGCTCGTCACAGGGTTCGTGCGCATCGGGCGCGATTCAATCTTGGTCATATTGATGTCGCGCAACGAAAAGCACGCCAACGCCTTGAACAACGCCCCCGGTCCCTCCTTCAACGAACACGCAATCGACGTCTTATACGGCTTATCGACGCTATTTGTCGGTGGAATAGGTTCACGCGATAACGCCAAGAACCGCGTGACGTTGGACGTGTCATCCTGAATGCCCTCGTCGTACACGTGCAATCCGTACAAGTCGGCGGCGCGTCGGCTCGCCACCGCCGCGACGCCCATCGTCTTCGCCTCAGCAATCGCTTGCGCCGCCCCCGCGGTGTCATCCACCGCCTCCCGAACCATACCTAAGTTCGTCAGGTACCCTTCACACTGCGCCAGCGCTTGTGGATGCGATTGCGCGCGCTTTAAATCTTCAATCTTCTGCCCGGGCATGGCCAACAAACAGTGATTCACGCGATAATACACCTCGCCCACGACGTGCAAATTGTGCGAAAAAATCAAATCATAATTGCGATGAATCGACCCTCCGAGCGAGTTTTCAAACGGCAAAACCGCGCGGTCGACGCTGGAATTCTCCGTCGCGGCGTAGACGTCGTCAAACTGTTCGTGCGGGACGGTTTCGGCGTCGGGATACGCCGCGAGCGCGGCGCCCTCCGAGTACGCCCCCGGCACGCCCTGATACGCCACCCGCAACGGCGCACCACCCGCCGCGAACGATGTCGGCTCTACCGCGCGCGTACGCGCGGCCTCACCGCGCGTCGACGTCGCCAAATGCGCGAGCGCCAACACCGACCCTCGGGTGCCATGGGTGTCATTCCAACCGCACGTTCGCGCGCGCGCACGCGTCGACGCCGCGCGCACCGCGCCGGAGCGCGCGCGAATGGGCGCCGCGCGCGTCGTGCGCGCGTTCTGCGCGAGATGCGCGCGAACGGGTGCCGCGCACGACATGAGCCGCGGCGTGCAATGCCGGTAAGGGACAGGTTTTGGGACAGGTTTTGGCTCGGGTGCGACATGTGAGACGCCCAGACGGCATACATTGACGCACAGAGCGCGCGCACGCGGGACGCGAGACGAGCGCGAGCGACAGAGACGACGAAACGAGTGTGTGCGATACGTTTTCGGTGGTGATTGAACATTTGGAGTGGTTTTCGCGCGACGAAAGGGTGGTGAAAGAGGACGCGCGCGAGGACGACATGGGCAAACGAGACGAGACGAAGACGAGGGACATCGTCGAACCCGTGGCCAAGGAGGAGAGTTTGGCGGAGAAGATCCAGCATGGTGCGAGTGAAATTGCGGAGAATGTCGCGCACGTCACGCATGAGGTTGCGGATAAGGTGGTGCACGGGGCGGAATCGCTAGTCAAGCGGGCGAGCGATTCCGCGAGGTCCGCGGCTGACATCGACGGCGATGGTAAAGTCGATGCGAAAGACGTCAAAGCCGCTATGGATGTCAACCGCGATGGAAAGGTGGATGCCAAAGATGCGGGTGATACCGCTGGGAAGTGTACGTCCAAGTGCGTGGTGCAATAACACGCTTCAATGACTTTGACCATAACGATGATACATCGTCGAACGCAGACAAAAGTTTTTGTCAAGCCAAGCCAAACATGAGCGTCTCGACACCACACCGCACTCGTGCGGAACTGTTGTAAACCATTTTGTACGTTACCATTGATTGCTAATATTGCCTCGGTGTGCGCTATAATCATCTAATCCGCCGTTTCGCCGTTGTCTATTCTCCAGAATTCTTGGCCTCGCCGCCTGTAGACTTCGTCTCCCCGCTCGCCTGCGAATACGTCGGTGCCCCACCACCGCTCGTGGTGCCCTGTCCTTGTGATATCGTACCTCCTTCACTCATCGTCGCACCCATGCTATCGCGCCGCCTCTTTTTCTCACTCTTTTTCTCCTTCTTTTCGCTCTTGTCGCGTTTACGCTTCTTCTCCGTCGGCTTCTCCTCCGCCGCGCTCCCCGTCCCAGCTTTCGCCGCGATCACCGCCGCGATGGCGGGCGCAATCGGACCCTTGTCTTCATCCGCCATCACGTACGGCGCACCGCGTAAACCACCGAACGCTCGTTTCAACGTTTCTCGATCCGGCGCCGCGATGCTCGGCTTTTCGATCGGCAACGCCGCGCGGAGCATCGGCTCGAGCTCCATCTGTCGCCCCACGCGCAGCGCGTACCCGGACGATATCCCCGGTATCTCGCTATCGATATCAATCCCCGCCGCCAGCGCGGGCTGCGCGCGAAAGTACGCGCGGAACTTGGCGAGTCCGAGCGGCGTGAGCGCATCGCGCGCGCCGTGATGGGCATCCGCCACGCGCTTCTTCGGCAGCGCGCCGAGCGCGGCATCGATGCGAGACATGCGAAAACGCGCGGCAGCGATGCGTGCGTGGTGTGTGCGGGCGAACCGTGACGCGGCGCGATCGACGCGCGTCGTCGAATGCGGTTTCTCGAGCGCGGAATGATGAGAGAATCAACCGTCGCCTCACAGCGAGTCGCGCGCGATTCATCGTTCGCCCATGGCGTGGCTATGGTTCGGCGCGGCCGAGGAGGACGACATAGATTTAGACGACGTCGAGCCACCGTTTTGGGAAACGGACGTGGTGACGCTCGGCGAGCGCGAGCGACGACAGGCAAACTATTACGAAGGCTTGCAACCGCTGTGGCCGAGGCTCGGGCAGCTCATGGTGCGTGGCGATGCGCGTGATGCGCGGTGACGGCCGATCGTGGCGATGCGATTTGCGTGATTCGCTTCGCGAGACTGCGCCACCGAGAGACTGACGTTGACGCTGTGATGAACTCGTGCGGCGGGCCGATAGGTGATGGCGTTTACGGTGAAGGGTGTTGTGCACGCGTTGGAGAACTTCAAGGGTAAAAAGGTTGCTGGGACGTCGCAACCGAATATTACGTTGGAAAACTTCAAAGACTTGATTGAAAGTGCCCTGGAGTATGCGCGCGTACAATCGAGGGATGTGAAATTGAGACGCACGGGCAACCCGAGTCCGGTGACGGCACACCCAGGATACGAAGCGATTGTTCACAAGACGAATCCAGATGCACCGTTCACGGTCGTTCTAGATGAGGAACCAATGACGGTCGATGATGTGATTGATATTCTTAAGCACCGGAAACGGGTGATGGAAAATTGCGCGAGGCGTGAGAAGTTGGTGAAAGCCGTCGTGTGGTGGCGAGTCGGCAAGCCGCCGCGAGTTATTCGCGAGGAGGTTTGGCGCGAAGAAGTACGATTAGTAGCAGAGGCGAAGCGTCTCGGAAACAAACCACCAAGGTCTATTTTCGGCACCGATATGGAAAGCGAAGTGTTGCGTCCGGTTGAAAATGATAAAAGACAGGAAATGAAAGTCACGTTAGAGGAGCATCCAGCGGGCTTGACGTCGTTGAATTGGCCCGAGGAGCATGAAACGTGGTACAATCAACTGCTACAGCACGAACTCAACAGATTTGAACTTGAACTCAGCCGAATGGAGTACACGGTGACGATGGGTCTCAAAGTCGGCCCGGATGGTAAGATTCAACGTCGGCGCAAAAATAGAGGATGCTGTGGCGCACTTTGATACAATACAAGCGCTTCAATTTATTTCAATTAGCATGTAAAAGATGATAGAATTTAGTCGTACTCCGTAGACTCAGTCGTAAATTTCTTCTCGAGTGATAGACGATTGCTGGTTGTCATTCTTGGACACGCGCCAGTAGTAATCCGTAAGCTCGCGCTGACCAAGCAAGTGAGCGAATTCCATGTCATGCGTGATGACAATCAGTTGAAAGTTCTCTTGGTCACGTCTGCTCTTCATGATTTCAATCAACGACCGCGCCAATGCGTCGGAATTTGGTGCATCCAGATTCGTCGTAGGCTCGTCCAGTGCTAAGATTCCACAGTTCAAACAGAACGTCTCAGCCAACGCGAGGCGAATAATCAAGCACGCGAGCACTTTTTGGCCCGCACTGCACCGACCTCGCATCTCAAGCTCAGCGCCTCCTACAAGCATGACGACTCGATAGTTGTACGAACTACGACCCGTACCTTCCGAGTCACTTCGAATTTGAATACTATCAATGTCTTGACCACGGTAGGTTCGCTGCCACAATTCGCGGACAACTTTATTAATTTCCTCCATCTTGCTCGCATGAAACGACATCAAAGCCTTGTCAAGTGCGTGGTGATAGCGGTCAAGATCTTGACTCACCATCTCATACGTTTTCAACTCCACAAGTTGCTTGGATAAACGGCTCTCGATGTTATTGTACTCGGCACCCTTGAGCTGCGCGCTTGCCGCCGCCATCGCCTCTCTATGCGCCTTCACGCGCCCTTGTGCTTCGGCGTGCTCAGTACGTAAATCGTTCTTCGCATTAGTTTGCTGGCGCAACTTCTTTTCCACCTCGGTCATTTCGCCCATGTTGTGGATTTCACTCGAGAGCTGGTCAATTTCCTGCAACAGCGTCTCCTCCTCGCGCTTGCCTCTAAGGTAAGCAATATTGTCTTCCAACTCACGTTTGAGATCACTCTGTCGTGCGATGATTTCATCCTTGGTTTTGAGCTGCTTGGAACGCGCGCGCCATTTACCTTCTAATGTTTCTATTTTTTCATTCGTTTCATCCAATGATGCAGTGTGTTCGGCTAAACGCTCGGTGGTACCAGACGACTGCGCCTGAGCGATGGTTTTATTCATACCATTTAGCGTATCGACGACGCGTTGCAACTCGCGAATCTCGTTTTCCAACGTGTTCTGTTCCTTACTTTGCACGTCGCGCTGTGTTTCGCGTTCGGCGGCGAGTGCATCTTTTTCTGCAAGTCCAGGCGCGCGTTCCTCCTCCATGCGCTTTTGCTCAGACGCATCTTTTGTGATTGCCTTTGAGATGTCATTCGCCTCCGTCTTCAATTGCGTCCGCTTTTCCACTCGAGTTTGCGCTAACAACAACTCTTCGCGTAAATCGCGTGCATTTCGCTCAAGTGTAAGTAATTCCGTTTCATGACGCTCTTTGCGCTTGAGAAGAATCTGCTTTTCGCGCTCGGAAGCTTCGCGCTTAACATCGAGAAGCTCGATGTCGTTGACAATGTCAGATGCGGATCTGCCATCGCCAGTGGAACCTAGAGCACTATTTTCAAGACCATCGACTGCGCGCTGGAGAACTTCGACTTCTTTCGCAATCCTGGAAATGTTGCCAGCGTCTTCAACGACGCTTGATGTCTCTGCGTGAGCGTGTTGCTTGCTCGTGAGGTTCTCAGTGGCAGACCTTTTCGCTTCGATCGCATTTGAAAGACTTTCTTCAGACTTGGATAGTGCTAATTCTGCCTCTGGGAGTCTTTCAACGAGTCTCTTGTACAGCGCAGCCGTTTCTCCAAGCTCTTGCAACAATCGTCTGCGCTCTCTCGCCTTTTCAACCCGTTCTTCCAAATTGGCAATCGTCGCTGGAGCGTTGGCTAAGTTTGTTTGCATGTCTTTGATGAACGCATCTGTGGCTTCAATCGATTGAAATCCCCGCTTACACAGAGAACACGATTGATTCTTTTCAGCATCTTCTACGAAACGCGTGAACAAGTTTTGCATGGATGTAAGCGTCGTCATGTTTGATTCGACGTCTCCGACCTCGCGATTGACGGCATCGAGCGCCTCACCATACCCAGCAAAACCTCCTGCACCTAAAACTCGGGCGTTTGCCTCTTCCTTTTCACTCTGTTGAATGGCATTCATATCTTCTTTAAGTTTCTTCAGGGATGACTTCGCAGTCTCTACCTCACGCTCCGATACGGTAACATTTGATTCGCTCACGTTGACTTCACTCTGCGCGCTGGCCAACTCATCGGCCAAGTCACTCATCTTTTCCATTACGGCATCCTTAAGCTCTACGTGCATCGGCATGGCTGCGCCGAAAATAGATCGCAGCCGTTCACCGCGTGCTTCCAAAAGTGTCTCAAGAGCGTCATTCTTGGAAAACAATTCCTCCTTCTTCAAACGCAACTTCAACTCACTTTCACCAGCCTGCGCAGCGCGCTCTTGCTCAGAGCGCAACTTGGACAATGCTCGTTCAACCTCTACCAACGCGCTTTCATTTTTCTCCATGTCAGCCTTGAGTTGTACCGTGAAATCTGACTTATTTTTCGAAGTGTACAGGTCGTTCGCGCGCTTTACGCGATTCTCAAGTTCTTCGATCGCCGCGTCGCTCACGGCGTTCTCGCCAAGCTCCTTGTTTATCGCCTCTAATCTAGCTTTACGTGCGTCTTGCTGTTCATTGATGAGCTGAATTCGTTGCGTGTGCGAGCTTAAGCGCTGCGTAATCTCATCAATTTTCGCCCCAGTTGCCGCATCCATCTCGCGATGCTTCGTGCGCATGCGCTCGCTTGCTTGCTGTCGCATCGTTAATCTCTGCGCAAGTGCGTCTGAAACCGCTTCGCAGTTCAACTCGGACGCAGCGGAAATTCCTAACTCTGGGTGCTTTGACACCGCAGATTGAGCAAAAGCTAAACGTTCTTCCAATCGCTTCGACTGAGCTTCTGCCTCGGCGCCGAGCCGACCAGCCGTCTTAATCAAGCGCTCGCGATGCTCCTTCAATGCTTCCACTTCTAATCGTACATCAGTCACCTTGCGTTCCATACCATCGCGCTCTTGTTTCATCGTCGAGAACTTTTGGTTGAAAGTATCGCTCATCTTCTCGAGTTCGTCTAAGCTTTCAGTTAGCTCGGTTGAAATGCCCGCGAGCTTGCGCGCGTTTTCAGATTTAACCGCCTCACGACGAGCAATCAAGCCGTGACGTTTTTCGTGAATCACGCGCACAGCGGCGAGCACAGCCTCTGCTTGGGATATTTCTTCTTGTGCTTCTTGAATCTTGTCATCGAACTCCACCATTCGTGCGGTGAGCTCATCCGCTTTTTTTGAATTCGTCTCGTACGTTTCTCGTAACTTCATCGCATGGTCTTTTTGAATCTTCAACGACTCCACTTTGCCTTTAAAATCACGAATCAACGAAGTTTGTTCCGTTTTCAATTTACGAATGTGCTCCAACGCTTTCGTGTACTTGGTTGCGCTAAAAATATCATCAAACTTCTTCTTTAAACCAGCGCTGTCTCCGAGTGGCCAATTTGATTCCTCTTGATGCACGAAGACGACGTTTTCCAAAATCGCCTTTGAAACCCCCATCAACGCGGGCACTTCAGCGTTGATGTCCACGCACTTCTTCGAAATGCTCACTTTCTCTCCGTGCTCATCCACGCTCTGAATCACGCTGTCCAAATCCTTCTTTTCTAATTTTCCTCGCGCCTTTTGCGTCAGCTGAAACGAACGAATCACCACAAACGGTTTCCCCAACATATTTCTAAATCGCAACTTGATCTGCGCCTTCACTTCGGTGACATCCGCTACTTTTGGATCGTGAATAAACGCCTGCCCTGACCGCGCACTCGGTGGTAACTCCCCAGTCGAGCCCATTTTCAAACATTCGATTATCGTCGTCTTCCCGGCGCCGTTCCTTCCGACAATCAACGTCAACGGTTTTGGAAACTGAATCACGTGCTCATTATCAGGCGAGAACGAGCGTATGCCCTTAATCAGCAACTGCGCGCGAATTCAACGCGTCACGATAAACGCCGCGGCGGTTAGTCACAGCACACGCATCGACGTTTCAAACTTCATCACATCTCGACAGCCGAGACGCGCGTCAACTTTCGCACATCCCTGCCGCCGAACGCGCGCGCTACCGCGCTCGAACGCGCGCGCACGCGCACGCACCTTATCCACCGTACACATCGCGCGTCGCTGTCGCGCCCGCGCGCGATCGCCACCGTGGAGTTGCGCGCGTCGCAATCTGACGCGCCTCAGCTGTCGCGCTCGGTGCCTCATTCACACGCGCGCGCCGCGCGTCCGCCATCGATGCGCGCCACCGCGACGCCACCCGCACGCATCGCACGCGTCCCGCATGGGTTCCTCGACGCACCCGCGCGCGGCGTCGCGCCCGCGCCCGCGACGCGCGGTGCGTCCGCGCGCACGCACGCTTCAAAAGTTCCCGATGGGTCGAACATTCAGGGCGGATTGAGCAAGAAACCGTGCGATCGATGCGAAGGCACGGGCGTGGTGAAGTGTTTCACGTGTAATGATATCGGCGCGTCGGGATGGACGATCGATGGGAGCACGGCGCGGTGCGATAAACCCGGGATGGTACCGGTGATGAAGGGGGGAGTGTTTGGCTTTGGGGCGAAAAAGGTTGGAGAGGAGAAGTGCAAGACGTGCGCTGGGTCGAAGAAGGTTGGGACGATTGTGTGCTCGCGTTGTCAAGGGAATAAGTTCTTGTACTATCGTAACAGCGATTGGCGATGATGGATCGAATATCGCGGTGTAGCGCGTTCGTGGTAGTTGGCGATAGCGGCAGCGAGCGTCGTGTAATTATTTACCAAAGTGTGTGATTAGCTAAAGTTGCTTAAGGCAGGACGATGTAGTGTTGCCGAATTCGGCAGTACACTGTTAAGAATATACTGATGGCAGGACCCCAATATAGGATTCTTTCTCTGCCACCGACGAAGAAACCGGCGAGCCCTTGCTCGTCCCAAACCGCGCGCGCGGTTTCCGTGGGCGAGGTACCCTCGGTGTCTTCTGGTAAGCCAGCCTCTGCTTGGCTTTTGCGTTCGTTGATCATGCGCGTGATGACGACGTCCACGGGTGTAGTGATATACGCCGCTATGGACCCACCAATCGCGCCAAACAGCGCCTCGGTGACGGGCGCGTCGGGATCGAGCGCCTGAATACTCAACGAAATGAGGATGAGCTTCAAGTACTCGAAGATGGCGAGCTGGATGCCCCCGAACGGGATGTCACGGATTAAAGCAGTCTTCCAGCACTTGAACAAGTTCTTTGCCGCCGCCGGCGTTGCGACATTGGTTTGCCAAGCTTCGCCAACCGTTAAGCCGATTTGCGTTCCGTTCTTCACCGCTTCAGCCGGAACGCGCAAAATCGATGCGAAAAACTCCCCAAAACCACCAGCGACGAGATAAATAGCAATCGGATGTGGACGGAAGTCATCGAAGGTGAGCAAATAGTCCTTAGCGTACTCGTACAAGCCCAAATACACCCCGAGTGGGACGCCCTCCTTGGCTAAATTTGGCATCAAGCCAGAGTACAGCGACTTAAATCCATCTTCACCGACGATTTCGTCCCACGTGGGCTCGTAGTCCATCGTATCATTCGCACCCATGTCCTCATCCAAGCTCGCCGCGATACCCTTGTTCTGCTTTAATGAAATCTTTCTCACTTTCATGGTATCCAAAGGGTGCATCGCCGTGTTACTCACAACCGACGCCACAAACGCTGCGCCGTACACAATCACCGGCGACTGCGCCGCGAGCTGACCAAAAATCACCTTGCGCTCCTTTAATCGTCGTTGCAGCGCAGCCTCATTCGCGCGCTTCTCCACAATACGCTGCTTTTGCGCACTCAAATTCGCATACGCGTCTGAATTCACAAAATCATTCAACTCGCCTTCGAGGTTCTGCGCCGCCAACAGCGCCAACTCCGCATCCACCTGTTCGAGCTCCTGCTCATCAACAGCATTCAACGCATTCAACTCTTGCAATAAAATATCTATGTTCCCTCTCGTCAGCGCCGATGTCTCTCTATTCCGCGCCTTTTCATCCAACCGTAACAACGTCTCCACCTCCACCCCGCGCTTTGGCTGATTCACCACCGCCGACGTCGACGACCCGAACCCTTCCGCGCGCACCGCTGACGCGCTCGCCAACCCAATCACCGCCGTCGCCCCCAGCGCCACGAACGCCGCGCGCGCGTCAAACACCGCAGACGCCGCCCCATCGCCGCTCGCGCTATCGTCATCCACGACGTCCCACCGAGAACTCCGCGACGTCCCACCGCGCGCGCGCGCGCCGCCACCGCGCGCGCGCGCGCGCACCGCCCGCACGCACCCGTGCGCGCCCACCGCGCGCGTCGCCCGCGCCGGCGTCGCGCGCATCGTCCGCGGCGCGTCGCGTTATCGCGATCAGGACGGTCGACGTCATCGAGCCAACGAAAAAGCGCACCGCCGCGCGACCGGCACCGCGCGCGCGGGCGCGACGACGACGGCGCGGCGACATCGGCGGCGTCGATGGCGCATCATCTTTTCGTGCGATGCCGCGCGCGCGCGATCGATGTCGATGTCAGACGTCCCGGGCGCCGGCGCGGGCGGGCGCGGCATTTATCCACACGCGAGCGAACGTCTCGACGACGCATTCGACGACGACGCATTCGACGACGCATTCGACGACGACGAGAATGATGATGATGACGATGATGACGATGCGTGCGACGGCGACGGCGACGCCGGGGCGGGTGCGCGCGACGACGACGGCGGCGGCGGCGGCGCATAAGGGCGCTAACCCATTAGGGGGTCTCTCGCGCGCGGGTTCGCGCGACGGCGCGCAGAGACGCCGCACGATTGCTCGCGCCGACGTCGATCCGCAAGATTTAGCCATTCTTCAGCAAAAGCTCGGGCAGCGCATCACGTTCGAGGGCGCGGGTGCGGCGGAGTTGAACCGAAAGACGTTGGTGGACGCGTCGGGGCGCGCGATGTCCAAGGATGACAACAAGGTGTCGACGAAGAATCCGGATGCGTTGGAGATTGCGTACGATCCGGATGGATTGTTTCCTGACGTCGATGAGACGTCTTCGTCGATGTTGATTGATCGACGATTGAGCATTAAGGCTGCGGAGGCGGAGAAGGAGATGGAGGAGGAGCTGAAGAAGAAACACAAGGAGGAGCGGGAAAAGTTGCAAGCGGAACGGGACGCGCGCGTGCAACCGCAAAATGACCCGGAAGGGTTGGTGCAATACTTCTTCGAGACTGAAATTAATGAAATGGAGTATGAGATTGTGCGCTGCCGTCCGTTGCTGACGGATGAATTCTTTAACGCGTTAAAGGCGAGCATCGAAACCGCCGACGGGTTGGACAAGGAGCGTCGAGAGGCGTTGTTCACGGTGACGAGCGGATTCGTGGGCTTTGTCGATCAAACCACCAAGGCTATGTTGCAACCGCGCGAACGCATGATGAAATTACTCACCGCCAAGGATAAGAAGGCGATGATTCTTGAAATGGTTGAGACGGGCGAATTGGACATCAACTTGATGGCGTTGCTCAAGACGAATGAAAACACGGCGCGCGAAGCTGGTTTACTCAAGGAGGCTGAGTTCATGCAGAAGATCTACAACGCGTGCGCAAAATTCGTGAGCGTTTAATCGCGTACACAGCGTGCGTGCACCACCACCACATATTTGGCCCGCGTGTGTATACTTGATATTGTTATAAACGAACCCGATTCATATAAAGCGCGTCTTCGTCCTCCGTCGCAACGTGGATAACACCGAAACGCGAAACCTAAGTAAAATATGGTATTACATGCGCGCAGCGCGTCTAACCGCTCGCAACGCACGACAATCAAGGAAACAATTTCTGAGACAACTCGCTAAGCAGCCCGTTCACGCCAAGAAGCACCGCGGCGGATCCAAAGATCCCACCCATGACGAGCCCGGTGGTCCCCAACGCCTTGCCCGCGCTCGGCCATTCGATCAACCCAACTTCTTCGAGCGCGCCAGCGAAGATATTTGCGCCTTCGTCAGCCTTGGCTTCCTTCGCCGCACGAATGGCTTCACCGATGTCCTCCGGCGCCGGCGTGGATTCCTTGGCTGGCGGCACGTCGGGAACGCGCGCTGGCACCTCCTCGAGGGCATCGGCGGTGGACGGCGCGTCGTCATCCTTGGCGCGCTCGAGCGCGCGGACGACGACGGAGGAGGGCGACCGCGCGCGTGCGGCAGCGGTGGCGTGTGCGGCACGCGTGTGCGCGCGCGTGGACGCCACGGATGGTGCGCGAGCGATCGCGAAGGACGTCATGACGAGCGCTAGAATGAGGTTTTATATTACAGCTGAGCTATCGAGTATCACGGGACGCTTTCATAGGCGAAACCTAGGCGCACGAGATCGCGTAAGTTTGTTGCCGTGCCGGTTGTCGTCTTGGATGTTTCTGCAAAGACATCAATGGCGATCGCGGCGGCGGTGAGGGCGGCGGCGAAAAACGCGTACGCCCATAGGAGCGACGTCGATCCGGCGCCAACCCGAGCGCCAAAGATTTTCGGCCACGACTGCGCGTTTCTCTTGACGACGATGCGTTCGAGTTCACTCAGAGCATGGATCGATTGATTGTTTTTGCGTAAGATTGGCGCTTTTTCTTTGTCCATGCCTGCGCTTTGAATGGTGCAGTTGTCTAAGAATAACTTCCATCGCGCTTCCTGTAACTGCTGCACGTCGGCTTCTTGAATTTCATAAATCTTCGCCGCGATGGAGACGATGATGACTGTCGGTACCATGAGCACCGTGGCCACAAGCAATGGATACACGGGGGAATAAGACGTAGCATCTATCTCGGAAATGTCGCTGAAGAAGTAAATCTTAATCACTGAGGTGAGACATACGATGATGATTCCCGTGACGAGCACCAACATGTGCATCACGTAGTGCATGCTCCACATTTGCTCGAGCTCACGATGGTCCTCGACAACCATTCGAATGCGCACCCAAGGGAGCCAAGACTGACAAAGATTGATGAAAGGCACGTCGTACGAGGACGCTAGCATCGGATCAGTCGTCGATGAGAACAGCAGCCAATGCAACATTGAGTGATAGGCGCACGCGCACATCCAGCGGCTCAACGAGAAGAGCGCAAACAACGTACACACGTTCCACAAGAACGCGAGGATCACCAAAATACCATCCGATAAGCCTTCAGTGGGAGAGACAGAAGGAACAAGTACGTTGACGAGTTCTGTTTGCGTCGAAGAACATGACTCGATATCTAAATATGACGGCAAGTACGACGCGCGATCCGGATCGACGCAATAAGAGGACGCGCCCATGGTACCAAACATTGAATGCCCCGCAGTCAGGCGCAATATGGATGGCATTAGCGCAATGAATATTGAAAGCACCGCAAATGTCACTCTCTGCGAAACTGTAATGTTGTGTTTGAACCAATATGTCTTACGCGCCTCCTCGTTTGCGCGAGTCAGCAACGACATTAGAATTTCCTTTTCAGTCACCGAACGAAGCTGCAGACGTTTGTTCGAGGATATGATATCCTCAATACTATCCCGAATTGTGGCGGCCTCACCACGCACGCTACCTCTTCGTGTATGTGACGCCCGCGCGCCGAAGCCCGAAGCGTGCGACGAGCTCTTACGACCAGTCAAATCAACGGCGTAATCGACAGTTTCGGAAAAGTCATCCATTTCGGCGAGCCAGCGTGGGCGGTCGCTGTCGTGTCGTCCTCGGCCTGTTCGACGCGCTTTAGCATCTGGTGCGTTCGGATCGAACGCATCGTTCGGTACCATATTCTCATTCGCATCGATGTTTACATTGCCACGGTCTTTGGTCGCCGCATTCGTCGATTGCGTGCGCAGTTCGCGCGGTACCTCTCGCGCTCGAAGCGTGTCCACGGTTGGGTGCTCCTGCACTACGATTGAATCTGAGTCGGGTAACTCCGTTTTGCCACCTGGAAAGTACAGCGTCACGGCGGACATTTTATCATAGCTTCGAACGTCTGACACGGACAGCGCCATGGCGACGAATGACGTTAACGCGAACGCCATCGCAGCTGGGACGATGCCATCCGACGTCACGCTCGTTGAGTTTGACGCCGTAAAGTACAAAAAAATTACGGCGCTTCCTAAAAACCAATACGGAGTGTAGTACAGCACCAACGCCACGAAAGCCGCTGAAGGTCGACGTTGACGCCATTGACCGCTGTTGAATATAAATCGCGTGGCATGCAATAAGAAACGAACCGACTTTGAAAACGGCGCGCACAGCGGAGCGACGATTGGGAAAAACAACAACTGAAGCATGATAATAATGTACTGTCCAGGACCGTTCAACAGCGTACGCGAACTTGGTATGCCCTCGAATTCATTCGGTCCGAGTGGGTCGACGCTCGCGATGGAGTACAGCGCCATGGATGGACCAGACACGCCGCGCGTTAACGCCGCGTTTGTCGCTTCGGTTGAATACGTCATCCACAACCGTTCCCATTCTCCTGATTTCACCAACTTTAACAATCGCTCGACTGGGAGTAACTTTTCGAGCGTCAACGAGTCGCTACGTAAACCTCGCAGACATCCATCGAACAACCGCGCAATCGCAGCGTCATCCATACCTTCGACATTCATCCCTCGATGGACGAACCTCTTAAAATTGTACGCGTCAATCAACCGCGTGGCGTCTCGGGGAATCGCGTCAATAGTCCTCGCATACTTTGTCATCTCCCATCGTTGCCGAGCGAGTAAGATCTCATCCACCACCTTGAGCGTCGCCGCGATTCGCCGTCGTTCGGCATCGCCGCTCGCTAATTCCTTCGCTAACGCCTCCACGCGCGTCGCTTCGACATCCGCCCCCGACCGTCCCACGTCCCACGCGTGCCCATTCACACCCCCATAAAACTGCAACGCCCGCATGCAACGGTCGCGAATCTTCTCTAATCGTTTACGCGAACGAATCTCAAGCTTGTGTCGGTCGATGCTCGGCACGCGACGCTTCCGTCGCTCGCTCACCGCGCGCATCTTTCGCACCACGGCAAAGCGCGACCACGACGCTAACGGTCGACCGCCGCCGGCGTCATCGTCATCGAGCCCATCAAACTGACCGTTGCTCGAGGCGAACGCTTTCTCGTCGGCGATTCTCGCCGACCACACGCCCGTGCCACGCTCGACGTCCATGGCGCGCGGCGTTCTGGCGCCCGCGGCTACTTTTTCAACGGTGTGTTGAACATGAACGCGGAACGCGAGCTCACATCTATATCGATGTTGTCGCGCGCGATTTTCGCAATGTTCCGCGCGGGAAGTGATGGGCGAATGCGGGTTCTATGTGTGAGTGCGTGACATTGCATCGCGTGCGACGCGTTCGTCGACGCGCTAGGCTCTCTATCGCGCTATCGTTTGGCTCGATGCCGCGACGTCGTTTATGAACTGCTTCAACCGCTTGGCCGCCGACGTCGGAACCCCATGTGCGCCGTCGTGAAAGAAAAAATCGGGCGCATGGAAAAACTCCGCGAGCTCACGCACGCGCTCGCGCGTCACCAATGCGTCCGCATCTCCATGAATGTGTAACGAAGGCGTCGTAAACGGCGCAGCGTTCCGAATGCTCGCGAGCATGTCCTCGTCTCTCGGGGAAAATCCCGCCACAAGCGCGACGAATTTCGCGCGCCTGAGCTCGGGAATGGCTGCGAGTAACGCCACGGCTGCGGTTGACCCCTGACTAAATGCAATTATACCATCAAACTCGCCACCATTGGCCGCCAACGCGTCGCGCGCGAGCGCCACTGTTTCTTCAAAACCAACATAGCTCGTCGACATCGCCGGCCTCGTCCACCCCTCATCGCTCGCCTTACGCGCGCCACACCGCGCGTTCTCTCCAGACGTAAACCATGCGCGCGACTGCGACGTCGACGGTGCGGATGCCGACGCATCGGCGCCCGCGTCGTCATCAAAGGCGCCCTTCACGCTGTGCGGCGCATCGAGAAACGTGAGCTCACACGTGCTCTTAAGCGCCTTGCGCACCGCGCCGAGCTTCCCGCGGAACGCGTGCGCGTCCTGCGAGAACCCATGGAGCGCGAGCACCTTCAGGAGCGCCCGCGGCGGCGGCGGCGGCGGCGCGTCGGGAGGCGCGTCGGGAGGCATCGAATGACGACTGAGAGCGATGCGTCAGTGCGCGCCTCGCACGGCGCCATGTCCACGCGCGCGACGCGCGAGGCGAACGATGACGACGGCGAACGCGATGTCGTCGATCTCGCCGGCGTCGCCGGCGTCGACGACGGCGCGCGCGGCGTCGAGCGCGTGATGAGCCGCCGCCGGCGCGCGACGGCGGTTGGGCGCATGGGCACATTCGGTTGGGACGTGCGATTGCGCGCTGCGCGCGACGTGCGCGATGCGAGCGCGTTCGATCGCGCGGGGGTGACGGAGTATGCTCTCGCGCACGCGCGCACGCGCGTGGTGGACGCGGCGGAGGCGGCGGAGGGGCGAGGAGCTGCGGGAACGCGTCTGCGCGCGCTCGCGTTGGACGACGAGCGCGCGTGTATAGTTGTGAGCGCGTGCGCGCGCGGCGTGACGTACACGCCCGGCGCGAGCGCCAGAGGTCGCGGCGTCACCATGCGGGCGCCGTGCACGCGAGCGATGACGGGTGGAGCTGCGATGGTTGATGCGAGACGGTTCTGCGCGCGAGGCGCGGACGTCGCGAGCGCCTCGGCTCGAGGCGTCGCGCTCGAACGCGTGGAGATTGACGCTCACGGCGACGGTGACATGGTGTTTAGTGATGCGTTGGTGAGCGATACTATGCGCGGTGTGCTTGAGGTGCGCGTACACCCCATGGGAGATCGCGAGTGCGCGTTCGCTTTGGACAGCGGCGAGCTCGGGACGTTGAACCGAGACGGCGCTCGAGTGTTTCGTTCGCCCGCGATGGGTGGTGATGGCGCGTGGTATGGCGTAGCGTACGGCGTGCATCCCAGAGTGTTGCTTCATGGGTGCGAACACGCGGTGTATAGCGTAGATTTACGCGCATCTCGGCGAGAGAGTCGTATGTTACACGACGTCGTGGCGTCGCCCGCCGAACGTTGGCGCGCGATGTCCAATGCGAATGAGAATTATTACGCTATGGCGAGTTCATCAACGAAAGCGGGAGGGGGAAGTTACGTGGAGATACGAGATATGCGACGCGCGAGCGAACCGGTGTTGCGATGGAACCATCGAGGCTTGAGCGCGCCGACCTCAATCGAACTCGTCGATACGACCGCGTGGCATTCAAGCGTCAAGGCGACGCGCGCACTCGCGGTGCGAGCGTATTCATCAAGTGAGAGCGAAGTTTACTTGTATGAAAGCGCTAAAGATTTGAAAGGTCAAATTACGTACGCTTCGGCGCAAATGATCGCACTGTCGTACGGCGTTGTGGGCAAATTTGATGCGTCGCCGTTGCAAGGATTTGACATGCTCAAAATGAAGCACCAGAACGCGCTCCTCTGGATGAATGATCAAGGCGTGCACTTGCAACAATACGCGTGCGCGGCTAAATCCGGCGACAATGCACAGAGACTCAGTGCGTTATTCTTCGAATCGCCACAACCGCGCGCGGAGCGCGTCGAACGCAGGTCACAGTTGACAGAACCGCCGCCAAATGAAAAGAAGACGCGAATCGCGCGAGATAAATTTGTCGACGTACCGTTCGTGTATGATTTCGTCGTGCATGGTCGGCCACCCTTGGATGATTACGAGTCGTCACAAAAGCCAACGCACGGCGATCATCTGGCGTATTTGCACGGTAAATTGAGCGACGGGTGGGCCATGAACTGGAGCGAAGTGTTAGATTCCGCCGAGCTTCTCTCGTCATCGACGACACCGGTGACGCTGGCGTTGAGAGAATGGCGCGAAAGTTTGAAGCTTTCAGCGCAAAAGCAAGCTACGCGCGCTCGAGCGTGGCGGCGCGTTGCAAAAACAGATGACATCCCAAATCCTCTCAAAACATTCGTGGAGAAGGATGAAATCCGGCAGTGGGCGTCGCGCCTCGAATCAACGCCGGAGATACTCGACGCCATCAATGATCACATGCTAGCTGACGATGAAAGCTGTGCCTATGCACGTCGATTGTACCACGCCGTACGTTGTATAGATGCCGAACAGAGCGCAAGGACAGGCGTCAGCGCTCCGCCAACGATGCTTCCAAAGGCTCATGCGGTTGCAAAGAAAAAACGCGTACGCGACATGCAGTCACTCCCACAACTGTCCGATTCCGAGCTCGATGAATCCCAGCACGCGATCATTGGCACGCAGAGTGTGACGTATGTTGATTCGCTGCGCGCAGATTGGGTGCCGGTATCTACATCGCGTCGGCGAGAAAGTGTCGACCTGAGCATGCCACCTCCCGCGATGAGACGAATTGGTTAGAAACGAATGTAGATGAATAGCAATGCAATCCTAGAACTCTAACGGTAGTAGACAAAACAATACACAGGTGTGATTTTGATTGGTTAAATTAGTTGCGCATCACCGCGTTGGAGGAGCCCTTGATGCCAGTGTGCGTACGCGTTTGGTCGAGCGTGGGACCAAACGTGACCGTGGACGTCGTTCGCCCAGACGCCCAGCCAGAGTTACGTGCGTACTCAAACGCGCGCTTTTCTTCGGTTCCCGCCAAGAGCTTACGTTCGGCGCTAATCTTAGCTTCTTCACGAAGCCACACTTCGACAGTGCTTAGCAACGAACCTGGTTCTCGCGATTTCAGCGTTTCGATGTCATCGAAAGACTTGCAAAACTTCAACTCACCGTTAGCGACAAACGCCACGTGCGACATGAAAGATTCAAGACCATCGAAAATGTGCGTGGCGTACACGATGGTGACGCAACGATCTTCGCACTCTTGACGTAAGAAGCCCATGAGTTCGGCGCGCCCAAGCACGTCCAAATCCACGGTGATTTCATCAAGCAACAAAACCTTGTACGGAAGCATCAATCCCCACGCGAGTTGTACTCGGCGACGTTGCCCGTCGCTTACTTTGTGCATGCGCCAGTTCACATCGATGTCCAACACATCGATGATTCTCTGCTTGCGCACTGGATCGACGCCAGGAATCGAATCCAACATTCGCGACGCAGGAAAATCCCCGGCGAGAGGGATATTGTACCCCGCGAACGCCACATCACGCTGCCAGTTACCACCGATGAAACTCAAATCCCCACTCGACGTCAGCGCGGTGTCATAAAACGCCTCTCTACCGAGAACGAGTACCTTTTCGCGCGGCACCATGTGCTTGCCAGCTAAAATCTTCAACAACGTCGTCTTCCCCGCGCCATTCGCCCCGAGCAACAGGCAACACGTCCCAGGTTTCAGCATCAAATTCATATCTTTGATCAACGGTTCTTGCCCGGGCACTGGACTCCCGTCCAATCCAGGATAACTCCACGTCAACCCGTTCACGAGCACCCCCGTCGTGGCTTCGGCGTCCACAACCTCAGCCACCTTTATCGTCGACTTCTCCGCCACTTCCAACGCATTCCGCGACGGCGCACCGCGTTGAAAACGCAGCCATGGCTTTTCACTATCGGGTAAATCATCGCTCGCCGCCTTTGCCTTCGCCATGGATGCCCACCAATCCGTTTTCGCCGGCGCATCGGTGCTAGCAATCACCGACGCAGCTTCATCTGCGGCGCGCGAGTAGCCCGTCGTCGCCACGGGCACGGGCATCGTTCTCGCGCGTGAGGGTTACTACAATGCAATCACGCGTTCGTCTCGCGTGCAGTGGTTGCCTCGGCGCGATCGACGCGAGCGCGGCGCGGTGTGGCGCGAAAAAGTGCACCGCGCGAGCGATGACGTCATTCATTGAAAAAAGCGCGCGCGCCGTCGCGACGGAGACGAGGCGTTAATGGGTGCGTCGTGCGATGCGATGGCGACGTTAAGAAGGTATTTGTACCTTTTGTACCATCAGTTTTACAGTTTAAACCGCTCATTCGTGCGTTCGCGTGTAGGATTAAGGTGATTGAACGCGCGATTAGGCTACTAGTGCACAAGGTGGAGACGCGAATAGGCGTCGACGGCGCGAGAAATATCGGCAAGCTCGTCGTGGAGAGCGTCAAAGGCGACGCGCATTTCGGCATACCTATCACGCCGGAGATGCGCAAACCGCTCGAGCGCGCGCGCGGCGACTTGACGGTCGCGTTTGCGCAAGGCTTCGTATTCATTGGCGTTCGCCGTGAGCCTGGCGTGCATCGAGAGGTACGCGGCGTACTTTGCGTCGTACGTCGCCTTGATGGCTTCAAATTCATCGGCAGTTTCTATGATGCCGATGGGTGGAGACGGTTGAAAATTGCGCCACCCATCGTCATCGTCACCGGCGGCACGCGGAGCGACGACGATTTGAGTTTCGGTAAACGACGAACTTCGCGGGATGACGTGCGCGTGCGGGTCAAGGTCGATAGATGGTGAACGATCACCACCGAGGTCGACGACGACACCGTTCCGCAGCACACGCGGTGGTTCTTGTAACGGTGGCGTCGGTACAGAGGATTCTTCCGCGCGCGCCGACGCAGGTGCCGCCGCGCCCTTTCCTCCCACGGAGCGCTTCGCCTTCTCCTTGTCGCCGACGTCTTTAAATTTCATGTCCCGCACGAGCGCAGTGAGCGTCACGTGTTGTTCCGCCGCGTGCTTGCGTACGCTTGCTAATAACTCGTACCGTCCGGGCGATCTAAACGCCGATACTTGTTTGATTGCGTCTCGCGTAAACTTTTGGTTTGGCGCCGACTCGCGTCCCGCCAACGCGTACCCACGTTCCACGCACTCCTGCAGCGCATTCCTCGATAACGGTCGCTCGTGCAGCAACGCCGCGAGTGCGTTACGCAGCCGCACGATATCCCCACCCGAACCACCCATCATACTCGCCCCCACAATTCTCGACCACCGTTCGAGCTCGCGTCTGACTGGCGTTCTCGCCGCCTCCGCCGCATTCGCCGGCACCTCCCCAACCTCAACAATCTTCGCGTGACGCTCACGCTTCTCCCTAAGCTCCTCCTCACCGCGCTGCTTCACGCGCGCCGCCGTACCGTCATCTAACGACCGGATCGGTCGACATTTCAACGCCGCCGCGCCCAGCACGGTGAGCGCCGGCGCGTCCCGCTCGCTCGCCCCAACGACCGATCCCCGCACCACCACGCTCTTCCCATCGTCCTCTATTCCACGAAACGCGCACGTCTCGCTCCCTGAACGCACGCTACACCTCACACTCGCCTTCACCGCGCCATTCGCACCATTCCCGTGCGTCGACGGCGCCGCAAACGACGACGATGCGCCGCCGCATTCGCGATCGAATGTCACGTCGATCCCACGCCCCTCGCGCGCGCTCGCGCACCATCGCGCGATCTGTGCGGGCGAACACCGCACGAGGGCGATTACCGCGCGCTCGTCCCCGCGAGGCGGGTCGAGATCGCACATCGCGCGCGCCGCTGTGCCGTCTCAGCGGTGGTTCGAATCATTGGAGACGTGCGCCGAACCCTAAGCTTGGCATGGAATACAAACAGACACCGCGAGTTTCGTCGCATACCGCCGCGCGCACGCGGCGCACGCGGCGCATCGCGGCGCGTGGCTCGAGGTGGGTGAATTGCACGACCGCACCGCGCGAGAGTCGCGCGATTGGCGTCGTCCTGGGCGCGTCGAGGGCGTTCGAGGGCGTCAACGGTGGGCTGGTCTGTGCGGGTGTATTTTTAGACGCGCGCGCGCGCGCGGTGCGGCGGTGGGATGTCGACGCGCGATGGGGCGCGTGAGAGAGAGCAAGCGCGCGGGACGTTGCGATTTCGAGCGGCGGCGGCGCGCGTGGCGCGCGCGGTGAGGGAAGAGCGCGAGGTGGTGCGTTCGGACGCGGGACCCGGCGCGGCGCTCGCCGGGACGTCGTTATGGGTGTTCGGCGCGAAGAATCGATTTCGCGTGCGCGTGTTCAAAATCATGTATAGCGAAAGAATGGAGTACATTGTTCTGGCGTTGATTTTGGCGCATTTTGTGACGTTGGTGATGTTGTCGTCGTCTCAGAACGACGGCGCGTCGCAAATCGCGAGCTTGGGAGACTTTGCGCGAGCGCCGCTCCGAGCTTTGGATGCCGCCATCGTTTGCGCGTACTCTCTCGAGGCACTGTTGCGCATCATTAGTCTTGGATTTATTGGGCATAAGCACGCGTACATGGCGAGCTTTTACAACCAGCTCGACTTGGTCATCATCGCTATGAGTTGGTTTTCCACGTCCATGGAATGGCACGGAAACGACGGTATGATTACGCGACTTCGTCTAGGGCAGTTGCGACTGTTTCGCGGCATTCTCGCACTCAAACGATTCAAACTCGCCACAAACGTTGTGTTTATTGCAGAATCATTGCAAAAGTCGATTTCTCTTCTGCGTGACGTGACGGCAATCACGGTTGTATGCATGGTGTTTTACGCGCTCATGGGCATGGGCATCTTCGGCGGCTCGTTGCGGCGCCGATGCGTAGAAACTACGGACGCCACCACCGCTAATATGTTCTACACCTCCGTGAGTGATCCAGAGCTCTTTTGTGGGGACTCGAGCAACGCGTTGGATCACAAAGGCTACGTGTGTCCGGGAGTGTACGATGCTAATTCGACGCTCTTTTGTAGCGATTTGGTCGGCAACCCGAAGCATGGCTACCAGTCATTTGACAGCTTTGGATCGACGTTACTCGCGATGTTCCAGTGTATCACGATTGAGTCTTGGCAGGAAATTATGTATCCAATCGTCAACGCCGAGTACAAATCGTCGGCGGCGTATTTCATTACGTTGATCATCGTCGGGACGTATTTCATCGTCTCTGTGTTTGTCGCCGCGATTAGTGGAGTGTTTCTTAGACTGCGACGCGAGCACCAAACGATGTTAAGGAATAAATCTGGGAAATCCGGGGATGAAGCAAATGACGAAATCGAAGATGACGCGGCGATGCGTCGATTAATTCGTCGATTGAAAGGCGGCACGGATGAATCGCTCGCATCCGTCGCCGAAGCGGCGCTGTCAAGGAAAAGGCTAATCGAGGATGAAGAAACCGAAATCGCAGCGATACCGAGCGGGGTAGCTCGCCCGAAGCGTGAACGTTTATCGCAGTACATCAACAATCGAGTATTCGATCGATTGGTGAAGTTTTGTATCGCGGCCAACATCGCCGTGATGGCGATGTATCGGTACGACTTGGACGCCGAGCGCAAGCTCTACTTGCTCGCATTCGAAGGGTTGTTTGTTTCCGCGTTTATGCTTGAAGTATGCGTACGATTGTTAGCAGCAAGAAATATTACAGTGCGCTTAACGCAATTCAAATCTACGAATGAGGACTTGGTGTTGTTCTTTGATGTCGTCGTCGTTGCGTTGAGTGCTTTGGTCATGTGGGAAAAAGGTATAAATTTGACTCCTCTGCGCATTCCACGGCTGTTCAAAAGTTTTGAACAATCTCGGCGCCGCAGTAGAGATACTATCACCCGCGTGTTTCGATCACTTGGCGCTTTATTTTCGTTATTCTTGTTCTACTCAGTAATATTGGCCATGTATGCGGTACTCGGCATGCAACTCTTCGCCAATCAACATGGCCTAACCGAAGACGCACCTCGACTAAACTATGACACCTTTCCCAAAGCTATGTTGACTTTGTTTACCGCGAGCACTGGCGAAGGGTGGACAGACTTGATGTTTCACGGTATACTCATCACCAAAGCGGCGATTCCATTTTACATTACGTTTTTTATACTGGTGAATTACATCGTACTCAATCTCGTCATTGCGGTCGTGCTTGAGAATTTGGAGTTGCGAGACGTGGAGAAAAACATCGTACAATCAGATGAGTTGATACGTCGAGCTGTAAAGATGCAAATGAGGGATTCTCGATTCGTGGATTTCTTTGAGCGTTTGCGCGTGAAATTGCGCTTGACGCTGAGCGGACGGAGATGGACCAAAGAGCGCGCATATGCATTGTCACCGTGGCTTGAGAGTCGATCGACCATTGAAATAAACGTTGCTAAAGCGGTCGAGATCGAGATTACAAACTCGCTTCTTAAACCGAAAAGCGATGCAAAGTTGGGGGCTAACTTTGTGCTGTGTGAATCCAAATTTATTGAAGTCAAAGCTCCCAATCGACCTGGATTAGATATGGCGCCATCAGGCGTCGACGACGACGGCGACGACGACGGAAGATTTGTGGGTCGCTCATTCCGGACGTCGCACCAGCTAGGTAAGAAAGGAATCATCGAGCACGATGTTACTGAAGTGAAACCACGCGAATTACCGACGTTGAAATCATTCGCGCGAAGCGCGTCGTCACTCAAATCCAATGACGACGGTCGCGTGGAGATTATCTTCGACGACGCTGGATCTGAAGCAAGTGATTTTGTTAGCGGTGTCACACTGCCTTGGTACATGTCTAGAAATTCCCTAGGAGTGTTTTCTCATGACGGCCCGACTCGAGTTTTGTTGCGCAAAATTCTAGACTCAAAGTGGTACAAGCGAGTGAGCTATATTTTCGTCATCATTTCAATCCTGGCCGTGTTGGCGACTAAACCCGTAGATCAAGAAAACGAATATCAGCAGCAAGTCGACTGGGCAAACTATGCCGTGTTTGGATACTTCTTCACAGACTTTTTATTTAAAATTGTAGCAAACGGGATTTTATTTACTCCAGCGCCGTACGCCGGAAGAATCTGGAACTTGTGTGACCTTGGCATTCTTGTGATTGATACAATGATTGTGGCGTGTCCAATTGTGCTCGGCAGTGCCTACACAGCATATTGGCACCGCGCTTTCAATATGGCGGCGCCTGTGCGACCAGTGCGCATATTGACACGCGTAAAATCGATGCAACGTCTCGTCAAATCTCTCGCCGTCACTCTTCCAACGGTTGGATCGGTAATCGTTCTCACGGGAGCTATGTTTCTAGCATTCGCGGTAATTGGGATTCGTGAATACGGCGGAACATTTTACTCGTGCAACGATGCAAACGTGATGAATAAATTGCAATGTGTTGGCACTTTTGTAGACGCCGATGGTTTCACAATCGCACGTGAATGGACACGGGAACTGTACGAGTTCGACTGGATTGGAAGTGCTATGCTCACTCTACTCGAAACGGCATCTCTGGATGCGTGGGTGGATATTTTATTCTCCGCCATGGACAAAACTGGTGTTGACATGCAACCTGAATTTGAGCATAATTGGACGGCGGTGTTCTTTTTCGTTGCATTCATCTTGATTAGCTCGTTCCTGATGATTCGAACAATCATTGGTGTTTTCATTCATCAGTTCGGTTTGATTTCCGGGCGCAAGTTATTAACTGAACGACAAAAGCTGTGGCGCGACATGCACAACGTCGCGTTGGCGATGAAGCCAGTACGCGCCAAGGCGCCACCGCCGCGAGGCTTGCGGCGAACCTGCTTTACGATAGTAAACCACAGCTTCTATCGATTTTTTGTCCTAATTGCCGTAAGTTTGAATGCAATCCTTATGTCATGCGAGCGGTACGGTGATGAAGGAACGGTGTTCGCTCGAGCGCGATCGATTGGTGAAATGTGCTTTGTCGGCGTCTACCTCACAGAAGTGCTGCTACAAATGATCGCCGCCTATCCAAGTCTTGGGTACTACTTGTCAAACACGTGGAATTTATTCGAATTCATCCTCGCTGCGGGATCTGCGGCGACTTTGCGCAGCAGAGATGGTTCGCTTCGCGACCAAATTGGCCGTCCATTCCGCTTTCTTCGCGTCTTTCGCGTCATCCGGCACGTACAATCGTTACAAATTCTCGCCAGCACGCTCGTCTTAGCCGTGCCGAGTATTTTAAGCGTCATGGGCCTCATGTTAATTTGGATGTTCATATATGCCGGCATAGGCACGCAGATATTTCCAAACGTAAAGTACGGCGTCGCGTTGAACAAGGATGCTAATTTTCAGTCCTTCGTGAGCTCATTTCTGCTTTTGTTCCAGGCGATGACTGGCGAAGGCTGGCGACAGTACATGTACGACCTCATGGTCACCGAACCACATTGTATGAGCACAGAAACGTTTTCCAACTGCGGGTTCCCGGACGGCGCGGTCTTATATTTCGTGACGTACGTCATCGCCATGGGGTACATTTTCACAAATCTCTTCGTCGCAGCGATACTGGATCATGTCACATTCGGCGTCCTACGCGAAGCTTCGCTCGTGACCCCGAAGCATTTATATCACTTCCAGCACGTATGGAGCAAACATGATCCCAAAGCCACGGGATACATCGGCCAGCATAAGCTCGGCGAGCTCCTCCGCGACATTGGCCCGCCGCTCGCTGTGGAATTCGCCGGCCGACTCGACGGCAAATCCAAAGTATTCTGCGAACACGCCCACCAAGCGGCCGCTCTGTGGCGTCGAACGATCAAATACGAATCCATCACGCTGCGTGAACACGAACGCGGAATCCCATTCACGCCTTTACTTGAATCTCTGCTCGCCGCGAAACTCGGCGGCGCCGCGCTCGCGCTCGACGTCCGCCTCGCGCGCGCGAAGCAACTTCGCGACATCGAAACCTGGGGCGCCGCCGTCACCGCACAGGCTTGGATTCGCGGGTTTCTCGTCAGACGCGCGCGCGGTCGCCATCGCGCGCGCACATCTAGCCATCATTAGCGACTTTTGGAATCCCAAATCCAAATCCACCAATCATGATCACGGACGATTGTTTGGGGGTCAAATTCAAACGTTGACTTTCTGTCCCACCATTCGGTTGCGCCACACCGCGCCTGCTAACGCCGCCCGCGCGCTGCTCTCGCGCGCACGTCGACGGAGGTGTTCACACGCGCGTTTTTTGGGACGCGTGTGAGTATATATATATCTATATAGGGCTCCTCCGCGACGCGCGCGACGAAGAGGCATTTTTGATTTAAATTTGCACCAAACGGTGTGGAATCGTAAACGACCGCCGACGCGACGATGGAGGACGTCGCGCAGGCTCGCATTGATGCCATGGGGTTGAAAAGGGATGATTTAGTGTTTGTGCGCGAGGTAAGCGGTGTGAAGTGACTCTGTGCGTGCGTGTAAGGCGATTAGCGCATTCAGCCGCATTCGACGTCGTTTGCGAACGCGACCTCTCTCGCGACGCGCACGACGGACGCGGTTTGACTGACGAGTGCACATATGGTTTTCTATGTGTGTAGATGATGCATCGACTGCGTGATAGCGAGGATGAGAACAGAGTGTTGGCTGATGCGTTGGCCGCGTCGAGAAAGGCTGTGACGAAGCGCGAGCTCGAGTCAGCCAAGTTACGAGAGGAATTCAAGAGTATCGCAGATGCTAATGGAGACAACGACGATGCGAAGATGGAGTTGATTGCGTCGCTGTTCGACAAAGTGGACTCGCTGACGACGAGGCTCGCGAGTGTGACGACGACTCCGAATGCGGCTGGAGGCGCGTCGCCAAAGGCGGATGGACTCGACTCGTTGAGGCGCGAATTGCAACAGGCAAACGAAGAGCTCGCGCGCGTGAGCATGGAAAGAGATCGCATGCAGATGATGTTGAAGAGTGATTCCGGTAACGAGTCTGGGGATGGAGAAATGATCGAGAAACTGAAAAAACAACTGCGGGCGGCGCAAGATGCGAAGCTCGCGGCGCTCGCGGATGCTGCGGCGTTTGCGGCTGAGCGCGATGCTTTATCGGCTGAGGTCGAGCGTTTGCGTCGCGAGGTCAAGGCCATCAGCTACGGCTCGCCCGTCGGCGCATCAGAACGAACCTCGCATGTGATAGAGCTCGAGCAGCTATTAGTCGAGGCGCAAAACGCCATTAATCTGCTGTCCGACGACCGAGAGAATCTCCTGGGTAGATTGCGTGATCTCGAAGATTCCGCACGTGACGGGAACATCGTCGCCGCACGTCAAGCGGCGCGTCATGCCGCGGAAGCCGCGCAAGAGGTCGCACACGAAGCGGAGCAAACGATGATGGAATCACTTTCAAAGGATGAAATGATTCAAGCGCTGCAAGAAGAATTGGAAACTCAACGCGACATTGCCGAACAACGAGCAGATGACGTAGAGAAGCTAAAATCGATCGTACGCGACTTGGATGCTCAACGTGAGGGTTTGGCTCAAAAGCTTCGATCAGCATACGGTAATTTGCGCGACGCTGGGCCCAAGAGTGGATTTGGTGAAAGCTCCATGGCGGCAAAGATGGCGATGCTTGAAGAAGAGTGTACGCGTTTGCAAGACGAAGCAGATGCGGCGGCAGAGAGTCTTGATGAAGCTAGGGAACGAGCCATGCGCGAAGGTGCAGCTGCCGAAGAGGCACGGCGGCTTGCCGCCACGGCTGAGGCAAAGGTGTACAACGCGGCGCAACAACGGGACAGCGCTGAGGCGCACGCCCGGTCAGTTGAAGAACACCTTCGCGAGGCTGTTGAGAAAGAGAACAAGTTATCCATTGAACTTGCGCAGTATCGAGAAGAGCTCGCGGTTGTTTCGGATGATTTAGTAGCAATGACGAAAGAGCAGCAAGTCGTAAATTCTGAACTTTTACGCGCCACGAGCGAACGCGACGGCGCTTGGATTGAATTGAGACAGGCAAAGGCGGCACAGACAGCCGCCGAGGCCAACGCCAAGGCCAAGCAAAAAGAACTCGATGATGTCATAAAGGCGTATCAAGAGCTCGGGCTCGAGAACCGTCGCGTCGTTGCAGACATGGATAACATGGAGCGTGATTTGCGTCGTGCAAAAGCCGCGCTCGAGGCGTCGGAAATGTCTTTGACGCAGGCCACGGAAAAGGTTAAACTTGCCCAAGCGGAGAACAGGGCATACTCTTCCGATTTACAAGCATATCAGCGTCAAGTGGATAATCTTACACATTTGCTGGAGAACTCACAGCGTAATAAGAGCGATGAAGCAGACTCATACGAGGCGTTGACGACGAAATTGGAAGCATCAAAAGCGATGCTGTTCGACATGGAACGCGCACGTGAAATGGCTCGTCGTGAAACTGCTGCCGCGGAAGCCAACTTACTTGTCGCCCGAAGTCGTCTCACCGATGCTCAAGGCGATAATGAAACACTTAAGCATAAATTGCGATTAGAATCCAACCGCACGCGAGAGCTTGAAAGCTTGGTTTCAGCCTTACGCACGCACGAGCATCAAGTGGAAATCGAAAGTGGTGATACGTCACAGCGCTCGGAACTTTTACGCGAGCGTGTCGGTGTGCTTCAAGAGCAAAACTCTGGACTACTCAAACAAGTTCAAACATTGGGTGAGCAAAGGAAGACATTTGAGACTGAACTCGAACGCTTGCGTGCCATCATTGAAGGAAACGACGCCGCCGCACCCAGGACGAGTGGCGTAAGCTCGACGAGTGCATTAATGCATGCAGAAAAGCTAGTGAAGGAGCAGACGGAAGAGATTGAAAATTTGAAGGAGGCTCTGAAATCATTACAAGACAAATGCGAAGCCCTTGAAACGGCTCAGTATGAAGCTGAAATGTCTGCTAGTAACGCTCGTCGAGAAGCCAACGCAATCGCACGCCGTGAAGCCGAGTCACGCGCTCAGCTTGATGGCATGCGTGGTGAGTTACGCGTTGCCAAAGAAGCGTTGAATGAAGCCATGAATGATGGGCCGTCGAACGCTGACATTCAAAATCTTCGATCTCGTCTTCAAGATGCAGAGCGAAGAGCATCGAACGCTGAAGCAGCGCTTGAGAGCTTAGGTCAATCGCTCAGTTCGCCAGTTTCTTCGGCGGCAAATGAGGAAGCTCGAGTTCTCCGAGAAGAAAATGATCGATTGTTAGATTTGCTTTCGAAAGCAAACGACGATTTGAACGTGGCAAGACAGTTGATTGACGCGAATGGATACGCGGACTCGAGCGCGTCAGACTTACTCGTACGTGAACAAGTGCGCGCGGCTGAAGAGCGTACGCAACAAGTTGAAGATGACTTCAACCGCCTCGTGGAGCAAATGTCTCAAATGCAACCCGTGTCTGATTCCGAATTGGAAACCCGACTCCGTGAGCTCGAGGAAGAAAACGCACAACTGCGTGAAAATCTCGATGGCACGGAAATGGCCACTAGACAGATGCAAGATGAGTTGCAGCGCATTAGTGAAGAATACGCGGCGCTCGCGAGCACGTTGAACGAGACGTTGAGCGCGTATGGTGACTCCCCGTGAGAGTGTTGTACGGTAGAAATCAGCTATTTATTCGAATAACAAGTATATTATTTCTGTGTCGGTGACAAACTTTTCCCGTCCAAAATCGACAAACCACCGCAACACGCCGTGACGAATTCAAAGTATCGATCGCATTCAGTCACGATTTTATTCCCAATAAGCGATAAAACTTTTAGTCGTGCAAGGCATGCGAGCCAGCTTATCTCTTCGATGTCAATTATCCTGTTATCGTCAAGCTTCAGTTCCCGAATTGAATCCAAATTTGATAAATGTTTCAGTGTACGAAACGCGTTTCGTCGAAGTGACAGAACCTTCAAGTTTACGCATCCGTCGAACGTGTTCGATTCGATCCTCGACAACTTATTGCCGTCAACGATACATACTCGCAATGCCTTGATTCGATTTAATCCATCTAGTCTCGTCAAGAAATTGTCGCACAGTACCAATGTTCGCAGAGTTGCGCAAGAACTTAGCGCTAATACACTCAGCGAAGATATATAATTGCCGCTTAAATCCAAAAATATCAACGCTTTGAATTGATTCGTGCGCCCAAATGATGTGTTGATTTTGTTATTCTTTAGATGTAGTCTGGCGAGATGTGGCAAACTTCCTAAGACTGACACGTCGACCAAATTATTGTGTTCCAAATTCAAGTGTTTGACATTTATGAACCTCGAACGCGTAATCGCGTGATCAAGGTGCACGAGGCCAAGTGAGGAAAGATTAACTTTGTAAACGGGAACGTCATTAGTTGCATTGAGCATATCTTCAGTTAATCGGCCAGTGTACATTTTCATCGCTGACAGTCGCGCCCCATCATCGATGTAATCGGCATCAAGTATTTCCAACTGCGGCAATTTGAAGATTACGTAATAGCAATAAGATTTCGCGTCGCACATGCTGTTTCCGAATGTAGAAAGTATACGAAGGGTTGCAATTGACGAAAGCGCAGTAATGGCGCCTATATCATGAAGCATATTACCGCCAACATGTAATTCTCGAAGCGAAACACATTGGGACAAAGCACAAAGTGACGTAATGTTATTATCCTCCATGTTTAAGACTGCAAGCTTAGACAATGTCTTGAACGAGGCTATGGATAATTTCGATAACCCGCAGCCTCTTATGTTCAACCAGCGTAATTCTTTTAGCATACTCAGACCATCAAGACGTACCGTGGAGTTTCCTTCTATTGACAAATGGCGCAACTCCCTCAAGCAATTGAACCCCTTGAGAGAGCGCAAACAGTTATGCGCCAAGTCGACTACGCGAAGTGCTTGGAAGTGCATCAAGTCCGACGTCTCTCGAATTGACTCGTTTTTCAGAACGAGCTCCGTAACTTTTTCAGAACCGGTGCTAGGCGGGAAAGTGCGACCGCGTCGGTTCACCGCGTCAACTGTTAGTGTTGTGTACTTTAGGCGCGATGACATGCGTAAATCTTCATTGACTGCTATCCCATCGAGTGTTTGTAATTTATCAAGCCGTTTCAACACGATGCTGGTGTAAAATTTCGGATTTGCCAGCCACTGACGATTTCCGCGTAAACATAGCCATATTAAATGTGGCACTCGCGAAGAGAGCACGTTCAAATCCGCAGACTTCCACAACTTGTTGTGACCCAGATCGAGTACTCGCAAAGATTCGAGGTGTGGAAAGTTTGTCAAGCGTTTCACATGGTTGTTACTAAGCATCAAGGCTTGAAGATTCGTACACGCGCAGAGGTCAATCGGCACGTCAACCAGTCCGATGTCATGTAAATTTACTGTCGTGATGTTTGCCGTGATGAGTACATCTGAAAGTTGACGTTTATAGACGGTCGCTGGCAATCCACAGTTAATGAGCATTTCTTCGTAATTTTTCACAAAAGAATCAAACTCTGCGGCGAGCGAGTCAATAGACATCTTATGGTCCCATTCGGCTTTTGCGAATGCGAATCGCGACTCGCTCAGAGTCTCGCACACAAGCTCAGAGTCTCGGAAACTCTGACGCATCAGTGTCGTCATTATTTTTTGTACATTTCTCTCGCATATTTCAAATGCGCGCTCGAGCGCGACGATGCGCTGTAAAATGAACGTGATGTCATCGATGCAGTCCGTGGCTCTCGCGCGCAACAATTCAGCTTCGATACCACGTGTAGCCTTGTGCAAATGCTCACGTGCCCGGGCGTGACCTTTACGATAGATGTGCCTTACGTACGCACAACGTGCGTTGTATGCTAATCGGCGGTTACCGTGTTCGTTCCATGCGCGTTCGCGCTCATCTACATCAATGCTTTTCCCATCAAGCATCTCTAAATTCGGCATTGCGACCACGGCGTATGAGCGATACCACTTGGAGCGTGTCACCGAACACGCACCGTGTACGTCGTCTTTTAGCGTTAGGGACAGCACGCGAGATGCGACTTTTATCGCGGACCACGATTTAATCGGGTTCCCTGCAACGTTCAAATGTTTGAGATTGTAAAACGAGCCGACGTCCGGGACGTATTCAATGACGTTACGCGCCGCGTTCAGTTCCATAAGCGCGCTACACCGCTCGCATCCATCCAGATTGGACAAATTGTTGTCATTTACCCACAACGTGTGCAAGCGTTGTAGTCCATCTGTGTTCAGTGCACGCAAAGACTCGATGGCGTTGCCGTACACGTACAACGCTTCCAATCCCGCGCACGTTTCGCATCCATCCAACTTCTTCAACGCACACTCCGCCACAACTAATACTTTAAGCGCCGCACACGCCTCCAGGCCCACTAGAGACGTCACCCCGCGCTGCTTCACAATCCTCAACGTCGTGAGCGACCGGTACCTCCCGAAATCCATCTCGGTCAAACATCCTCGCGCGGACGCGCGCACATCCTCCATGAAAAATTCCATCTCTTGCACATCGTCTTCGCCCGTATCATCGACGACTGCATCGACCGAATCACTCAGCATACCCGAACGTATCGATTCACGCCAGCCTCGCGCCTTAGGCGCGTCGAAATCACGCACTGTTGGCACACATGAAGTCAACGCCGTGGACTCTCACATGTCCTGTTGTTTCCCACAAAACGTCACGAGCTCACACCGCATTCGTCGTCGCATCGCGCGCGAACATGCTCGCGATCGCCCGGCGGCGATCACACGCGTGCGCGTCGTCCATCGCGCGCGCGATTCACGTCCCCGCGGACGCGCGCGAGGCGGAGAGTGACGTGAGCTCGTCGAAGGCGCCGTCTTGGCAACGGTGCTCAAGAGATGTTGGCCGCGCACGGCGGGGCGATGCGGACGCGGGTGTGCGGCGCGTTGGCGTCGTGACGGCGCCGTCATTCGCGACGCGTGCGTGCGCGGCGATGGTGCGCGCGAGAGGGATGCATTCGAGCGCGATGACGGCTTTGGAGGTTGGGAGGAAAAGCGCGCGCGCGGCGCGCTCGAGCGAGTCGACGAGCGCGCCAAAAGAAGAGTCCATGGGTGAGTTTGAGGAGATGCCTAGGAGTATGAGGGACGAAACTATCGATGCGGATAATGATAAGCGCGCGCTGACGGCTGTGCACACGGCGATTGGGTGCAATACGGCGATTTTGGTGTGCAAGTTGGGCGCGTACGGCGTCAGCGGGTCGCCGTCGATGCTCGCTGAGAGTATTCACTCTGTCGCTGACATCGTGAATCAGATGCTGCTGCAAGTTGGGATTACAAACAGTAATCGTAAGCCCGATGCGACGTTCAATTATGGATATCGCCGCGAAAGATTTGTGTATTCGTTGATTTCTGCGGTTGGTATTTTTTTCCTTGGCGCTGGGTTTAGCGTCATGCACGGCATACACGGGATTATGGACCCAGTACCTTCAGAGAACGTGTGGATCGGTATCACGGTTCTAAGTGCGTCTGCGCTCCTGGAGGCGTATTCACTGAAGGTGGCGTATGCGTCCTTGCGCGACAATGCCAAGGCGCAGGGCATGACGATGCGAGAGTTCGTAGCTTCAGGAAAAGATCCCACGAGCGTAAGTGTCGTGGCCGAAGATGCTGCTGCGGTTTTGGGTTGCGGAATTGCCGGCACTGCGTTGTTTTTAGCGGATACCACGGGGAACCCGATGTACGATGCTATGGGCTCGATTGCCGTTGGTGGGTTGCTTGGCGTTACGGCGATGTACCTCATCAACAGTAACCGGTTGCTTTTACTCGGCCGCTCACTGGGAGCTGATAAAATGCAAACAATCACCGAGCATATGCGCAGGGATCCCGTCGTCGAGGAGGTGTATTTTGCAAAGAGCGAGGAGCTTGGCGCGGGGACGTACCGATTTTCCGCCGAAGTGGAGTTTAGTGGAAAGCAGATTGTGGAACGATATTTGGCAAAAAATAAGCGCCGAGCCGCGCTGCACTCGCAATTTAGCGAAGCTACGATTCGCGGCGATGGCGCTATGATGGACGCTGCGCTTAGCCATTATGGAGAGGAAATAGTTCAAGCCGTCGGCGACGAGGTTGACCGCATGGAAAAGGAAATCGTCAAGCTCGAGCCATCAATCCATTACGTCGACATTGAAACCAACTAGACGTCGGTACTTGTATCGCGTGATCATACCAGAACTTCTAGCGTGTACTTTATTCACAAATCGCACTCGTGTAACATTAAATAAGAATGGCCAAATTTAATTCGTACGCGCGCTTTGAATTCGCGAGCGAGGACAGTATCGGTGCGCGCCAGTCAAACTCAGCTGCTTAGTGTACGACGCGTGCCTTGATCAAACTGAACTTGGTGCGCAATGTCAGAAGACGTGCACATAAGCAACGCAGCGCGCGATGCGACGCAAGACGCGTCGATTGAAAGTCTGTTCACGTCGCTATTCGAGTCGTGGGGAACTCGAATCGCCGCGCTGGAACTTTTTGAGCGAGAGATTTCGACGACGCGGGAGACGATGCTGACGTCGGACGAAGCAGACGATGTCGTGACCGCAATTATTGCGAGATCATCGAGTGATGAAACGTGCGGCATAGAGAGTAGTGAAGGTTCTTCGTCCGTCGCGGTGTCCTCAAGCGAGAGTCCCCGGACCTCGCGCGAGCCCATCCAGCGGTCGGTTCCATTGATCATTCCAGTCATCGTCGAGGATAGCCGCGACGCCGAAGACGTCGACAGCGAGTACGCTACGAGTGCCGACGGCAGCGACGACGCAGAGAAAACGCTTCGCGCACATCTTGAGAAAATCGTAGAAGAATCCACAAAACGCCGACATCGACGAGTCCTCGTCAAAGAGGAGCGTCGCCGTACCATTGACGCGGCTCGAGAACGAAGAGACGCCGGGCGTATAATCTCGCGTGCAATGAAACGTTGGCATGACCATCGCGTGCACGCTTGCTTAGTTGTGCAAGCGCATTATCGCGGATGGGTTGCGCGAACATTATCTACGTCGCTGCGGCGAAAGCGTCAAATTGTTGCGCGTATGGCACAAACGTGGCGCGCCGCATGCGTCCGTGCGCGACGGATCCGTGCCGCGACACGCATTCAAACATTATGGCGTGTCTATACCGCGCGTCGATTGTTGCGTCAAGCAGCCATACGGCGCGCTCGCGTACAACAAAAAGTTGAAGAAATTACCCGCCGCTATTTGGAGAGACGCGAACGGTCACGGCGAGAACATCGCGCCACGCAGATTCAGCGCGCATGGCGTACCTACATACGGGCCAAACGAGTGTCTGTATCTACCAGCGCCGCGTTATGCATACAGCGCATCTGGCGCGGCGCACGTGCGAGACGTTCAGTGCTCCAGTATCGACGAGCGTTGGCTCGTAGGGACGCGGCGGCTTTCTCGCTCGACAGCGCGGATGAAAGTGATTTCATAGATTCCATCGATGACGACGGCGACTTCTTGGACGACGTGTTTTCAATTGCAGAGAATATGGCGGTGACAGCAGTCGACCTTGCGAAAACGAGCAAGTCGTCGACGCGCACGAGAGATCCGGGGCACAGCGTCGAAAAAGGAGACGAAGAAATCGTCGGCGCGCGGTATTACATCCGCCGGCGCAAACAATTTATTCGCACGCAAAAGAAACGGCAGCGCACGGAAGATCTCAAATCTAACCCAAGTTCGCGACTCGCGAGGTTTCAGAAGAGCTCTGCCGCCACTCGAGCGAGTAAATACTAGCGAGCTTTTTATTCAGTTTCAGAGCCGAGGCAACACGCCACAACGCGATGCTCGCACACGTGCGGACGCCCGCGTTCGTCGCTCATGCGGTGCCGCATAGCGTTGCGCGCACGCGCACGATTACCGCCGCCGTAGTCGACCGCCGAGGCGTGCTTTTCGGCGCTGCGCTCGTCGCGCTCACGTCTTCGGCGCCCGCTCGCGCGTCGGCGCCCGCCGAAGGTCTACGTCCGCTGGACGAATACCTCGCGCGTTTAGATGGATGCATACAGCAGCTCGAAACATTGGCGACTGGTTTTGAGTCTGGTGACGCGTTTACGCCGAAAGACTACGCTCGCGCGCGTCAGTCGTTGCACGTCGACGAGCTCGGGCGGTTCTGGGTAACCGCGCGAGGGTGCGACAAGTACCTTTACGGGAACGCTCGAAGTCCTTTCGCGCGCGAAAAGGAGGATATGTGGAAGCTCATTCCTGAAAAGTCTGGTCTCGGGGCGAATTTGGTGCCAAATTTTGATAACGCCGACGATAAGCTGTGTCTCATCTATTCGTGCGTGAACGACCCAACAGCGCCGGCATCCATCGATACGTTGTACGCGTTAAAGCTCTTCGACGAGGGCTTGCGCATTGGCTCGAAGGGCGATAAAGTCACTCCAGAAGGATTAGGATTCGTTGCGCGAGACGTGCTCGAAAAGCTCGTCACGTACCGGCAACTGGTTGCCGACAAGGCGGACGCGAGCATGGTTGACACGACGTGGGCGAACCCGGCTTCTACGTCCTGGGGCGGCGTCGGCATTTGATTCTTTATATTATTATATTACAGCGTGCGCGCGAGTTGTTGTGACATATTAGGTCTCTATCTCTCTAAAACTTCCGCAACGAAAACGTCGCGGTGAGCGGGCCGTGGTCGCTACAATAATCATCCGGCCACTCCCCACGAATCATAACGTCCGGCAAACTCGCACGCTCGATGCGCAAATCACCGTCATCCCACATGTCTTGATCCCAACTTTCAGTCAGGGGCAAAATCACACGGTCGCTTGCGGAACAACTCATATAATCTGAAATGTCCATACTATCGGACGGATCGGCGAGGCAAGCGGCCATGCCTTTTATGTCCATGCGCTCCACAAACTCGCCAAAATCCACCAAGCCGTTGCCATCCTTATCCAACGATTCATACAGCGCCTCAAGCTCAGCCGGCAGAAGCCCGGGACTCTTTTCCCCGCATAAGCCGATGTCATTCGCGAATTCTGCGAATTCATCCCGCGACAGCGTCCCGTCGCCGTTTTCATCAAACGCCGCAAACGCCGACACGTCATCCACCAAGCCTTTCTCGACAATTTTTGCGCGCACCATCGCGAACACAGCGTCCTTCCAGCTCACTCCAATGGGCGTGATTTGACTGGATGGATTGAGTAAGAACATGTGATCGACGCCGACGAGTTCGCCGTGATGGTTCTTATGCGACACCCATGCCTTCCGCTTCGCCGCATCAATCGTGCTATCCAACGCGCTAACAAACCCTTGTGAGGTTAAAAAGCGAAACACCCGACCATTATTCGTGCCGTTGAAATCCCCAGTGATCACAATAGGAAGTTTACGTCCACGCAACGCAGGCTCGTTGAACATTTCGTGCAAAAATCCCAAAATCTTAAACGACTCTCGCAACCGTATCAGCGACGAGTTTTCATTGTGCGGAAACAACAAGTGCGTGTTCACGACGATCATCTCAACCCCAGCCTTCTTTAAACGAACCGCCGTCGCCACGCGATCGCCACAATCGTTAAACAACACATCTCTCGCGTCCAATATCTCGACGTCGCGCTTTGTCGCCGTGAGCAACCCGTCGCACCGTCCCGACGTTCTCTTCGTCACGTGCATCGCCTCGTACCCGCATTCTCGTAACCTCTCGCGCCATAACGACGCAATACCTTCCGATGCGTGCCAGAACTCTTGCACGCACACGACGTCGGCGTCGCGCGAGGCGATTTCCGCGAGCGTCGCCTCGGCGCGCGCCTCAGCCGCAGCCATATCCTCGCTCTCGCGCCCGTTCGCCCCGCCGTTCGACGCGCGTTTGTACTCTGGACACAACACATTAAACGTCATGATCGTTATCGCATCCGCGCCGTTCGACGACGGCGGCGAGGACGGCGCCGCGGACGCGATGCAGCGCCATCGTCGCGCTGCTAATGTCACCGATGACGCCAACGTCGACGTCGACGCCGACGTCGTCGTCGTCGTCGTCCGTCGGTGCGCGCGCGTCGCGACGACGACGCCCCGTCGCGCACGTGCGCCCTCGCGACCGCGCGCATCGCATCGCGCGACTCGGTGCGCGACGTGCGGCGCGCGCGCAGCCATGTCGAGGGCGCGCGTCGCAATGACGACACATCTGCGCGCGCGCACCCGCGTCGCCGTCGCACGCCAACTCGCACCGCAACTCGCGCCGCATCGCGAGCACCAGACATGATTCGCGCGCCCGCGCGCGCGCTCGCGCCCGCGCGCGCGGCGGATGGCGCGAGAGACGCGCGCGCGAGAGAGACGCGCGTCGCAGCCGCCACACGCGGTGCGCGCTCTGGCGCCGCGATTCGCGCGCGCACGGCGCCGCGGACGCGCGCGAGCGCGGGTGACGACGACGACGATGACGTTGATGTGCCTTTTGAACCGTCGTACGTGCCGCGCGCGCCGGGCGTGCGCGACGGCGCGTGGGCCAAGGTGGATGCGGATGCGGTGGTGGCGAGCATTAGAGACGCCGACGCGACGGCGAGAAACGCCGGGAAAGTCATGGATGGTGAGCCGTTCAGCCTGCTCGGGCTGACGTCGAGTGAATTGAAGCAATTTGCCATCGATCGTGGGTTGCCGGCGTTTCGAGGGAAGCAGATTGCGGACCATTTGTACGCCGGGGGCGGGGCGAGCGCGCGGAGCGTCGACGACTTTACGACGTTGTCGAAAAAAGTACGCGAGGAATTAAAGGCGCAGAACGTGCAAGTTGGACGGGCGACGTTGCATCACGTGGCGGAGTCTACGGATGGAACGACAAAGTTGTTGTTGCGATTGTCGGATAATCGCGTGGTGGAGACGGTTGGGATTCCGGCCAAGGAGTACGGGAAGAGTCGCCTGACGTGCTGCGTGTCGAGTCAAGTTGGATGTCCGATGCGATGCACGTTCTGCGCCACGGGCAAGGGTGGATTTGCGCGTAATTTGGCGCCGCACGAGATCGTCGATCAAGTGCTCGCGATTGAGGCGCACTTTGGCGAACGCGTGTCAAACGTAGTGTTCATGGGCATGGGAGAACCTCTATTAAACGTGCCTAACGTGCTCAAGGCGCATAAGGCTTTGAACGAGGAAATCGGCATTGGCGCCAGACATATTACTATTTCTACCGTGGGCGTACGCGGATCGATCGAGAAGCTCGCGCACGCACAGTTGCAGTCTGTGCTTGCCGTGAGTTTGCACGCGCCGAATCAGGCGTTGCGTGAAACCATCATTCCGAGCGCCAAGGTGTACCCGATGGAGGACTTACTACGCGACTGCGAACAATATTTTATCGCAACCGGACGACGGGTGACGTTCGAATACACCTTGCTCGGTGGCGTGAACGACCAACCGGAGCACGCGAAGGAGCTCGGGCGTTTGTTGTATGCGAGAAATTTGGCGTCGCACGTCAACTTGATTCCGTACAATCCCGTGGACGAGTCTGATTTCAAACGTCCGACTAGAGCGACGATCACCGAATTTAAAGACATTCTTGAAGGCTTAAATGTGCCCGCATCGGTGCGCGTGACGAAGGGCTTGGACGCCGCTGCGGCGTGCGGTCAGTTGCGCAACGAATTCCAAAAGAACGCCATCGAAGGCGACTTGAAACCCGCAACGGTGTGAAGATCTCATGCTCGCAGTGCAAATCAAAGGAACGGTTAAATATGTTGTACAACATTGTCAATACAAGGCGTGTGTCTCTACTTTTTTTTATCAAAACTATTTCTTGCGTCCAAACCAACCGCGGAGCATTTGGCCGAAACCTTTCGCCATCGGGTGCTTGAAATACACGCTCTCGTACCCTTCCGCGGCGCAGTCCCACTGCTTGCCAAACGTATGCACGCGTTTCGTAGGCGCACCATTCGCATCCACGAGCTCGCCGCCCGCGTGCGTCCACGCCAAAATCGATCCGTACAAGTTGTAATACTTGACGTCGACGTCGTCGTCTCGCGTCGACGCAGACTTGGCCAGCTTTTCCGCAAACGCCCCCGAACGATACCCAATCGTACAATAACACACGCAATCGTGCGCTCCCATACTATCACGATTCGCTTCGTACTCCTCCACGCTCATCGCGTTCGGTAATCGACTCGTTTCGCGTTCCTCCTCGCCTCGCACATCCACGAGCGCCAGCGCGCGCCCTTCTACCCCGTCGCCCCCATCGCGCACGCGCTTCAACACCTCACTCGCCGTGACGTACTCCACGTCAAACTTGTCCCGAAACTCCTCGCACATCGCCGTCAGCGATGACATCTTCCCCGGCGAAGACGAAGACGATGACGCCATGCCGCGCACCACCGCGCCACCGCCGCGTCGCGCACCACCGCGCGCACACGCGCGCGCGCGCGATGCCGCGTTCGCCGCCGCGTTCGCCGCCGCGTTCGCCGCCGCCGCCGTCGCGCGCGCTCGAACGACCGCCGTGCGTCGCCGATTGAGGCGCCGATCAGCGTCAACTGGAACCCTACGCGTCACATTCGCGCACGCGACTCGCGCACGCACGCCACGACCACGCGGCGCGCGCACACGACACACCTGGCCCGTGACGCGATCGTCACGTTCGTCCGCGCACAGTTCGCCGACGCGCACGCGTGAGCGCGCAGACGGGAGATAACGACGACGACGATGACCTCGATTCAGGGTTGCGCAGTCGCGACGGTGACGGCGACGCCGACGCCGGTGCGGGCGTCCAAGGCGCGAGCGGCGGCGCGAGCGGTGCGATCGCATGGCGTGCATCGCGCCGCGCGCGGGACGACGACGACGCGGGCGATGCCCGTGGGTGAGCCCGTGGTGTGCGAGCAGCACTTTTTGCGATTGGATGACTTCACGAAGGAGGAGCTGTGGGCGCTCATCGAACGCGCGGCGAGTGAAAAGAAGCGTTTACAAAGCGGTGATCGATCGTTTAAACCCTTTGCGGGGAAGACGATGGCGATGATTTTCGCCAAGCAGAGTTTACGGACGCGCGTAAGCTTTGAGACTGGGTTTAAGTTGCTCGGCGGGAGCGCGATTTACTTGGGACCGGATGATATATCCATCGGCAAACGCGAGGCGACCAAGGATATTTCGAGAGTTTTATCGAGATATAACGATATTATCATGGCGAGATTGTTCTCGCATAATGATATAGAAGAGTTAGCGCATAATGCGAGTGTGCCCGTGATTAATGGATTGACGGATTACAATCACCCGTGTCAAATTTTAGCGGACGCGCTTACGATATACGAGTGCCTCGGCAAATTGGAAGGTATCAAGATTGTGTACGTGGGTGACGGTAACAACATCGTACACTCGTGGTTGAACTTGGCGCGTGTCATTCCCATGCACTTCGTGTGTGCGTGCCCGGAAGAATACACCCCTGATGAGAAGACTTTGGAAGAAGCGCGCGCCGCCGGGATTTCCACGATTGAAATTTCGCACGACCCGGATGAAGCTGTCAAGGGCGCCGACGTCATCTATTCAGACGTCTGGGCCTCCATGGGCCAGAAACACGAAGCTGAACAGCGCAAACGTGATTTCCAAGGCTTCCAAGTCGATGGCGACATGATGCGTGCGACACCGAATGCCATCTTTATGCACTGCTTACCCGCCGAACGCGGTTTGGAGTGCACGGATGAAGTGCTCGAGGCAGATTATTCCGTCGTGTTCCAACAAGCCGAAAATCGCATGCACGCCCAAAATGCCGTCATGCTCAAGCTGTTAAATTGCTAACATAACTAATCTGCGTTGTTGTTCAGGGATGCGGGTTGTGATATTTATCTATTCGTGTCGTAAAATAAAAAGAAAAGTTTCTCCCCTCGCTGCCACACACCGCGCCTCGCGTCGCGACCGCGCAACTTCCGCCATGTCTGACGTTGACGTTCGGCAGCTCCTAGAACAAGTCACACAAGGTGCGCCTCGCCTCATCGTCACTCGTTCGTCGTCCCTCGTCGCGTGTTTCGAACTCTAAACGTAACGAGAATGCCGTCTGACAGCGAGTGTTCTTCCTCGTTCGTAGCCGTCAAGCACGAGCGCGAGCTCAGTGCCACGTGTCGGGAATACGACGAACAGTACGACGAACTCCAATGTCTCGTACGGTCGTTACCGGACAAACCCGTGCACGAAGTCATGGTGCCGTGCACAAAGTTTGCGATGTTTGAAGGCGAGCTCTTGGGCGGCGACGCTTTATTCGTCGGCGTCGGCGCGGAGTATATCGTCGAGTGCGACACTGAACAGACGTGCGCAATCATTCAACGGCGACGAGAATTATTGCAACAGAAGATTCGAGATGCAGATCACAACGCGGCGGCGATGGAGTCTAGATTACTCGCGGTGGACGCGCTCGAGGCGAGCGGAAGCGGCGCCGGCGGACTGCCGACGGTTCTCGAAGACGAGGAGCTCATAACCGATGGGCGAGCGCGCATCGCACGTAAAGGCGATGGAAGCGTAGAAATAACAGAGGTATACGAATTAGAAGAAGATATCGCGGCAATTTCGACGCTCGGGTCGAGCACAGCGAATGAGCGTTACGACGCCGACGTCGTGCGTGGCGACTTGGACGACTTCATTTCGAGGTTAGAGGCGATGGAGATGAGTGAAACCGGCAAAAGTGTGGTCGAGGAAGACAATTATAGTGAAAACGACGACATCGATGCCGACGATAGCGACGTGGATATCGATGGCGGCGAACCTCCAGATATTACGTGCCCAGAGGACTTTCCCAAGTATGAGCGATGGAAAGCAAAACGCGACGCAAAGACGACGGAGCTCAAGGCGGCGGCAGAGGAGGCTCGTAGACGCGCCGAAGAAGAACGCGAGAGGAATGAACGAGAGTATGAACGTAAGAATCCACCTTTAAAGGCAGAGGTCATCGAGCGCGCGCCAGGAGAGCAGGTCAAAGATCATAACGCTCCGGATGAAATGCGTCCGATGTCCCTGTACCAACGCAAAAAACTCGGTTTATTGTGAGAGAGCGACGCTTTAGTAGCCACGTCCGAGCGGCGTTTGTAAAATGGATGATATATGCGTATGTGACACTATTGTTACAGCAGCGCTCAAACTATTCGAAACGGTCAAACTCTCTGTCGAGTACTTCGCTCAATGTGGCAAAGGAGAAGGAATGCGTCATCGCGGGCGCCGACTTCGAAGCAAATTGCATCACGCTCCTCGGTGAATCGTTGATTCCTAAGCAATGGTCAGGCAACGCGCTCGACGCGACATCAAACTTAACCGCATGCTTGCGAGCATAGTTCATCGCGTGCTGACCCGCCGGGCTCGCGATGAATTCCGGCGTGCCGCGGTTGTCATGATTCGCAAACTCGGTGTTCTCCGTGTGCGCCATAATACCATCGCCTTTAATCATCGATCCGAGCCACGTTTTGTGCTTTGATACCGTCGACCACATGCGGCGGTTCATACGCATTTCCGTGAGCAACCAATCGGTGGTTTCGTCGTTCAAATGTTTTCTCAACACGCCTTCGAGCGCGACGCCGCCACCCTTGCCTTCGGGACCCTTGGCAAAACGCAGCTTTTGTACCGTCGTAGAGTCGATAAACGCCGTGAGCGTCTTGTATAATCCATTAAAAATCTTCGGCGCTTCGACGAAAACCATTAATTCCAGGCGTTCGGGGTACGAACGCGCGAATAAACTCAAACATTTATACGCCACGCTCGGGTTCATGTTGCCCACGCCAAACTTGTGAAAGTCGCAAATCCAAATATATTGATCATTTGGATACGGCGGCAAAAACTTCTCCAACAACTCCAAAACCTGCACACAATGTTCCACATTACCAGCCGGACGCCTATCCATCGCCAATCCTATATCCGAGTACACCAACGCCCGTCCGCGCTTGTCGAACCCGACGTGCTGCATGTAGTGCGACCCCAAACTCTTCCCAAAACACTTCGTACAACACGACCTCTCGGGCTTCGCCTGCACCCGCCACTCCATCGTCGTACGCAATCGTTTCTTCGCAGCCTTTACATCGCCCTTATCCGCGCGTAAGAACCGCTCCGCCGTCGCATACGTGCACCACGCGCGCGCGTCCGCGCACGTCGCGACCACATCCTCCACGCTCGCCAAAACCTCTCGAACATCCCGCGCATCGAGCGCATCGAAATGCCGCGCGTGCGTCATCGACCCATCCGCGGCGAGCGCCGAGGACGTCGAACCCACCGCGAGCGCGTTCGCAGCCTCCTCGGCTGCCGCCGCGCGCGTCCGCGCCGGCATCGCCGACCGGTGGATAGCTCGCGGATTGGCTTGACGTTCGCGCGTGCGCGTCGCTGGGCGTGCGCAATCCGAACGCGCGCCGCGATTTCAGAGCGAACCGACCGCACACGCGCGCGATGTCTCGGTCGTCGTCGCCGCGCACCCACGCGCGTCGCGCGCTGGCGCCGAGGCGCCGCACGACGACGCGCGTCGCGTCGCCGACCGCGCGCACTATGCGGTCGGTCGGACACGCGGTCGGTCGGACGCCCCACGCCCCGTCGCATGTCACGTGCACCACAACACACCACACATCGGTCCAAAACGCACGACAGTACGATATCATCCACCACAGGGGCGGTGTATATCGATCCCCAGACCACCGTCATAAATACTATAGATGGGTTTCGAGAGGCACATAGTACGGTATACGCCCCCCCCTCCCGTCATCCACACCCCCCACATCGACGCGCACGACGACGCGAGGTGCACGTGGCGCACGACGCGCGCGTCACTGAAGTACACGCACTCTTCCCTCACCACCATGTCTGCTATCAAGGTACGTCGACGACGACGACGACGACGCGCGTATTTACGCGCACCGTCGCGATCGCGCGCGATCTCGAGAGCGCGCGCGCGCGACGCGCATCGGGGCGACGCGCACCATCGGGGCGATGCGCGCGATCGCGACCCTCTCTCGCGCTCGCGCGCGCGCGGACGATACGGGACTGACGACGACGACGCGCGGCGCACGACATCGCACAGACTGTTGAATTCACCGGCTTGAAGTCCGCCAAGTCCATGGCGGGCGGTGCCCAATCCCAAGGCTTCCGCCAAGCCGTGACCCCGCGCGCGGCGTCCAAGGTGCGCGCGACGCCCCACGGCCGACGATGCGAACGCGAACGCGATCGCGAATGCGAATGCGCGACGACGACGACGACGACGACGACGATGCGTGCGCGGCGACTGACGGCGCACACACGTGTGGTACGAAATTTTAGGCGTCCGTGGCTGTCGTCACTGAAGCCAAGATCAAGGTCGCCATCAACGGTTTCGGCCGCATCGGTGCGTGCGCGATGCGATCGCGAATGATTACCTTATCCCACGTGGATGATGCGCGATGCGATGCGCGCGCGCGTGGGTGACGACGACGGGCGCGTTCGAGCGCGTTCGAGCGTGAATGTGATGGGTGAATAGTGTTTCTATGCGTTGCCGTCGTCCGCGGTGGCGTTCGTGGGTGCGCGCGCGCGGTGCGCGCGGTGGAGCTCGTCGCGCGCGGTGCGCCTCTCGTGTGTGGATAGGGGTGCGCTCGGGTGACTGACGGTTGATTGTCGCGTTCGCGCGCGCGAATGTATAGGCCGTAACTTTGTCCGCTGCTGGAAGTCCCGCGGCCCGGACTGCCCGCTCCAAGTTGTGTGCGTGAACCAATCCGGTGGTGCCAAGCCGGCGGCGCACTTGCTCAAGTATGACTCCATCTTGGGCACGTTCAAGTCGGACGTCAAGGTGATCGACGACTCGACCATCTCCGTCGACGGCGACGTCATCAAGGTTGTGTCCGACCGTGACCCGTTGAACTTGCCGTGGAAGGAAATGGGCATCGATATCGTCATTGAAGGTACCGGTGTTTTCCTCGATGGCCCGGGTGCGGGCAAGCACATCCAAGCGGGTGCCAAGAAGGTTGTCATCACCGCCCCGGCCAAGGGGTCTGACATCCCGACGTACGTCGTCGGCGTCAACGCCGACCAATACGATCCGTCCGCGACGATTGTGTCCAACGCGTCGTGCACCACGAACTGCTTGGCGCCGTTCGCCAAGGTTCTCGATGACAAGTTCGGCATCGTCAAGGGTACGATGACCACTTGCCACTCGTACACTGGTGACCAACGCATCTTGGATGCGTCCCACCGCGACTTGCGCCGCGCGCGCGCCGCCGCCTTGAACATTGTGCCGACCTCCACCGGTGCCGCCAAGGCTGTGTCCCTTGTCCTTCCCCAACTCAAGGGTAAGCTCAACGGTATTGCGCTCCGTGTGCCGACCCCGAACGTTTCCATCGTCGACTTGGTTGTCAACGTTGAAAAGAAGGGTGTCACCGCCGAAGAAGTCAACGCCGCCTTCAAGGAAGCCGCTGATGGCCCGATGAAGGGTGTTCTTGCGATCACCGACATCCCGCTCGTGTCCGTCGATTTCCGCTGCACCGACGTGTCCACCACCATTGACGCTGCGCTCACCATGGTTATGGGTGACGACATGGTCAAGGTTGTCGCCTGGTACGACAACGAATGGGGCTACACCCAACGTGTTGTTGACTTGACGCTCATCGTCGCCAACGGCCTCGTCGCCGAAGGTGTCGCGTCTGTCGACCCGATGGATGCCTTGTGCGCGGATGATCCTTCCGCGGATGAGTGCAAGGTCTTCGATTAAGCTATTGGTCATTTCCAATCGCCGTTGACCGCGCGTCGCGTCTGAATGAACCCCTTATTATACGTACACTGTTTGTAATCGCAGTTCACTGTAGACAGATTTGAATCACTCGCCGTTTGCCACGACCGATATCTCTTACGAGCGCCGTTTATGATGTTCGCGTGAGAGTGTGCTTTGTCTATCGTACATCATTACAATTGAAATAATCGAAATGTTCCTTGTTGCACGGCGAATTATTGATAGCCGTGCTGCTGCCCTTGCGACTGCATCGTGATTGCGGAAATCTTTTGCGTGAGTAAATAATTAGCCATTTGAACCCCTTCTTGAGCACCGGTGATGACAACCTTCCTATTTGTCGTGCCTTCGAAAAAATCATCCCTATCGCTCACCTTGATTCGACAGCCGCTGGCGACTTGAATCTCGGCGATTGTTCTCCCGCCGCGACCGAGCACGGCGCCGATGAGTGAATCCGGAATCGTCACCAATACCGAAGTCTCATCACTTCTGCTATGCGAATTACGCCTCGCACCTCCATCGATGCTTCGCCGACCACCACCGACGTGGGGAGATATCGGCGAATGAACGCTATACGTACTCGGTCGGAGCACGAGCGTGTTATACGAAGGGTCTTCGCACAACGTCGCCGCCACGAGCGCGACACCTCTCAACACGTGATCGATCGACCCAGTTACGGTCAGAGTACGATCATTACAACCAGGAAGCATTCTATCCTGATTGCTCAATTTAATATCCGCCTGTGAGTCCTCCACAAAGCTCCGAATTTTCGCCCCACCCTTGCCGATGATGCACCCGCACGAACCGTTGGGCACGACGAGCACCACTTGAGGTTGCCCCATACGATCGATCCCCTCGCCATCAGCCACCAACTTTGACAATATCATGTGCAACACTTTCAAAATCGACATCAAGTCCCCGGACAGCATCACCACGCGATCATTCGTACCGGGAAACACTTCCCGATTCCTCGAGAGTTGTATGCGCGCGCCGGTTTGCGCCTGAAACTCGTTTATCGTCGCCCCACCCTTGCCAATCACCGATCCGGCCGCGCTGGGGGAAATCAAAAACTTCAACGTAAACCCTTCGTCATCTATCGAGCCGTCGTGCGACGCGCCGTGTGCGTACGCACCGCCGCCTTCATCCACGTCAGCAACCCCGATGGCGGTCGTTGCCGAAGCGCGCGCGCCGTCATCGCCCTCCCGCGCGTGCGGGCCGCCATCCGCCGACATCTGCGCCGCCTCAAATCACGTCAACGATCGTCCCGCGCTCGACTGACGTCGCGTGGCGTTGGTCCGCGCGCCGACGTGTGCCGTCGCGGCGCGCGCGGGCGGTCGCGTGTCGATGCTGACGCAGCCACGGCGCGAGATACGAAAAGATACGCACATGTAGTGAGGCTCTATATCGTCTATATGATGTACACAATGATCTGTGAAGGCCGAATCAGCATACTAGGGGCGTGCATCCTGCATATGCAGGCCGGGCCTGCATACGCGTGCATACCGTACTTAACACATACTACCCCTATGAAAT
>Ga0222714_10000266_pt1 | contig 62275 bp, 72 predicted proteins | sample C33_3DmetaG_FD_165048 | JGI IMG/M metagenome (GOLD analysis project Ga0222714, IMG submission 165048) | Estuarine water microbial communities from San Francisco Bay, California, United States - C33_3D | ecosystem: Environmental > Aquatic > Marine > Unclassified | place: USA: California... | reverse complement strand
AGGTCAACGACCTCCGCGCGAGAGGCCCAAGCGCCAAAAGAGACAGCGGACATAAAGACACCTCCGACAAGGACAGAGAGAGGGAACAGCGGACGAGAGCATAACACTTGAGGGGGGCGCGGGTGTGTTTGTAATCAGATAAACGCTGCTTTAATCAGATAAAACGGCTATCTGATTACACACCTGATTACAGAAAAAAGCTCGAGTTTTCAAGCGCATAAGACCCCTTAGAGGCTGTTTGTAATCATGTAATCAGATACTTTCAATATATATCATAGCGAGGCACACACGCCGTCGCACCTAAACATAGACACACACACCACCGACAACACACACACATTACACGCACGCATATATATACTTTTCAAAAGTATCTGATTACATGATTACAAACAGCCTCTAATAGCCCTTATGCGCTTGAAAACTCGATGTTTTTTTGTTAATCAGATGTGTAATCAGATAGCCGTTTTATCTGATTAAAGCAGCGTTTATCTGATTACACACCCACCAGGAGCCCCCCCGTGACCGAACAGCAAGAACAAGAGCGCCTCGCCCAAGCCCTCGACGCCACCCGCCCCGCGCTTGTGTGGACAGCCACCGCGAACGGGGGGCGGCGAGCGATGAGCACGGGCCTAGCTCTCAAGCGCTCAGGTGTTAAGGCGGGTGTGCCCGACCTGCTCATCTTTACGCCGACGCCCCTAGCGCCGCAGGGGTGCGCTATCGAGCTCAAGCGCGTTTATCCGACGCGGGGCGAGCCGTCCCCTCAACAGGTGGACTACATCGCCAGGCTCAACGCCGCCGGGGTGAGGGCGGCCGTAGCGTGGGGCGCCGAGGGGGCGCGGGCGCAGCTCGCCGCGTGGGGCTACGACATCGCGCCCCTGCCCCCCCTGCCCATCGAGCCCGCCACCCCGCCCGAGCCCAAGCCCAAGCCCAAGCGCGCCAAGACACCCAGGCTCAAGCGGGCAGCCCCCCGCAGCCGCCACGCCCCCCCCGCCTAGACACACGCGCGGGCGCTTGTGTAGTGTTCTGAGCCCGACCCGCCCCGCCCCGAGCTCAACCCACACCGCCCAGAGCCTGATTATGTTAAACCTCACGACTTACCTTTTAACGCGCCTTTGTATGGCCTCGCTCGCGCTCGCCGCGCAAGAGGCGGGCAGCCCCACCGCCCGCGCCAAGTTTTGGAGCGACCGCGCGGGCGCCCATCTCGCGGTGTGCGTCGCCGTGGGCGAGCGCGCCCAGGTCGAGGGCCTCGACCCGCTAGAGGTGATAGCTGTCAGCTTCACCGAGAGCCGACACACGCGCGGGCTTACCTCCAACCGCGGCGCCGTGGGGCCGCTGCAAGCGCTCAAGCGATATTGGGGCCGTAAGGGCGACAAGGACAACATCACCCCAGGGCTCAGGGCGTGGCGCTACTATCGCGCCCGCTCGCGCTCGACCCGCGAGGCCGCGGGCAAGTACAACGGCGCCGGCACGAGGAGCGCCTACGCGGCGCAGGTGGCGGCGCACCGCGACCACCTCGCGCGCATACTGAGACACTACACGACCACAGGAGCCGCGCCGCAATGAAGCGCACGCACACACCCGACCCCGACCACGACCCCGACCACGAGCACGAGCACGACCCCGACCGCCCCGACACGCCCACACCCGAGGCGCTCGCGGACACGGCGCGCGAGGCGCTTGAGCTGATCGAGGCGCTACCCTTCCCCCCCAAACACCAAAGCGCCCGCGCAATCTACCAGGCGCTCGCGGTGGGCGCCTACCACGCCGCGACGCAGCGCGCCCTACAGAGCGACCACCACCGCGCCACCTCGACCCCGCGCGGGCTCATAGCGCAGTTGCGCGCGGACTTCCCAGCGCTTGAGACGGCGCGCCAGGTGCGAGAGCTCAGCGCGCGCCTTGTGGAGCTGATCGAGCACGCCGAGCGCGGCGTAGATGTGGGGGGCGCTTTGCGCGAGATGTGGGGGGAGGGCGCGAATGTAGAGGCGCCGGCGCGGGGCGCGACGAACAAGGCGAGCGAGGACACGCTAACAGAGGAGGACTGCACGGACGCACTCCCCGCGCGTCGCGCGCGAGGCGCCCGCGCCCGCGCCGAGAGCGCCGCGCCCGCCGCGAGGCGCGAGGAGGAGGGCGCCCGCGCAGAGCGCGACGAGCTCGCCGCGCTTGGCGCGGACACGCGCCCCGACAGGCGCGTTAGGCTCGCCGCCGCGAGCGACCCCTACAGGCAGGGCCCCGCCCTCGCCGCCCTCACGGAGCGCCTACGCGCGGAGCACCCCGCGCCGCTTGAGCACCTCGACGCGCTCACCTCGCGCCAGGCGCTGAGGGGGGGCAGCGTGCTAGGCACCGGCGCGGCGCGCGCGGCGTGGCTTACTTGGCTCGATGAGGTGGCGCGGGCGTGGCCCGGGCCCTTGAGCGTGGCCGATGTGCAGCGCCTCGCGCACCCCGCGCCCGCTTCCTTTGTGGCCTCGATTTGGAGCGAGCGCGTGGAGCTGCTACGCGCCGGTATAGATGAGGGCTCGCGGCGCGCCCTCGCCCTCGCGCTGCTCGCTGAGGCTGAGGCGCTAGGGCGCGAGGCGCTCGCCGTCGCCCAGACGGCCACCGATGAGCGCTCCAAGCTCGCCGCGCTCAAACTCAGCTTAGACACACTCGCGCGGCGCGCCTCGCTCGCGGGGCTCGACGGCGCCAAGCTGAGCGTAGAGGTGAGCGCGGGCGCGGGCCCCTCACCAGAGGCGCGCTTGGCGGCTATGGGCCTCGACCTCGACACGCTCGCGCGGATAGGCGACACGGCGAGCCGCGCGTTGAGCCTCGCGGCGCCCAAAAAGCGCGAGGGTTAGGGGCGCTGAGGGGGGGCGGCGCGAATTAAAAATTTTTCAAAAGCGCTAAGGTTCACTAATGCTCCATTATCGAATGTTAGCCTTTAAAAGAATTTTTAATTAATCGAGGGCCCATGAGCACACCCGCCGAGACACCGCCACCGGCGCGCCGCGCGCCTCGCCGCCGCCCCGCCCCAGGCGTGGAGCTGCTCCACGACAAGCCCCACCGCGACCCCGAGCCGCGCGCGCCGCGCCCCATCGCCGCGCTCGCCCTTCAAGCGGCCCTCAACGCCCTCGCCGAGAGCGTACAAGCGCATGAGCGAGAGCGCGCCGAGCTACGCGCCGCGCTGAGCGCCGCGCGCGAGGCGCTCGCGGGGGCCCTCGCGTTGATAGATGAGGCGCTAGAACGCCCTTAGACGCGCTTTTAACCTCGCGCCCATACCCACACCGCCACCCACGCCCAAAAGCGCGCCCTAGACCCCTTAGCGCGATCGCTCGCGCCTCGCGCCCCCCGTCGAGGACACACCCGCCCGCGCGCCCCCATCGAGGACACACCCACCAGGCGCTAGGCGCTCGCGCCCTTATCCTCGCGCGCCTCGCCGCCCTTCACCGCGCCGCCGACAAGCGCCAAGAGCTCAGAGGCGGAGCACGCGGGCGCGGAGGGCTGAGGGAGGGGGCGCGCCTCGACCGCCTCGACGCGCCGCGCGAGCTCATCGAGGCGGGGGGCGAGGGGGCAATTGTGCGGGGCCTCATCGCGGCGCGGGGCGCGCTTAGACGCTTTGAACGCGGCGAACGCCACCACGGCGCCCAGAGCGAGGAGGGGCCCGCCCCCCTCCAACGCGCGATAAACGGCGAGGAGCTCGCCGACCTCAGCGGGCAGGGCGCCGACCTCAGCGACCTGAGCGGGCGCGGGGGCTATAGGCGCAAGAGGCGCGGGCGCCGCGAGGGGGGCGACGGGCGCCGGTGGGAGGAGGGGCGCGACGGGCGCGGGGGCTGAGGGAGGGGGCGCGGGGGGCTCATCGCCGACGCCCACGCTTAGGCGCACCTCGCCGACAAATTTACAGCCGCTCAGCGTGGGGCGCTCGACCCCATCGACCAGGAAGCCCCCGCGCCGCACAACGACGCTTGTTTTAGGGGTGATGACACAAGGGGGCGGGCTCATAGACACCTCACGAGGCGAGAGAGAGAGAGGCGCGCATTATATCACGCGCCGCCGCTCCACCTCACCAGGCGCGCCGCCCCCTCAGCCCTGCACCCCCGCCGCCGCTAGGCACACGCGCGGGCCGCCTTGCGCCTCGACGCGGGCGGCGAGCTCAGCGGACACGGCGACGCACACGGCGGGCCACGCGCGGAGACACGCGAGAGGCGCGGGGCGCGGGGCGCCCGCCTCAAGCGCCTCGACCCCTTGAACCAGAGCGAAGCGCACCCCCGCGGCGCGCGAGGCGTCGAGCCCAAAGCGCGCAGAGGCGCGCGCGCGGAGCTCATCGAGGGCGAGGGGCGCGACGCGGACAAACAAGAGCGAGCTCATCGCGCCCCCTCCGCGTCGAGCCCCGCCAAAACGCACACGCGCGGGCCCCCTTGCGCGTCGATACGCGCGGCGAGCTCAGCAGACGCGGCGACACAGAGAAAGCGCCGCGAGGGCGCGGGGGGCTCAAGCGCGCGGCGAGGGGCGCCAGCCTCAAGCGCCTCGACGCCGCGCAGCGCGAGGGCGCCCAACGCCCACCCCGTCGAGGGGGCGCCCTCCACCTCGCGCGCGTTGACATAGAACCACAACAAGAGCGGCGAGCTCATAGCCACCCCTCCGCGTCGAGGTCGAGCGCGTCGCCGCCGTAGCCCTCACCAGGCACATAGACGGGGCGCCCCGTCGCAAAGGACACGCACGGGGCCTCCACGGCGCGGGCGTCGAGCAGGACGCGCTCAGCGTCGCGCAGCTCCACCGCGGAGCCCAGATCAAGCCCCCCGCGCCCCGCGAGGGTGAGGCGATAGGCGCGCTCACGCTCGACGCCAGGCGCGAGGCGCTCAGCCGTGGCGCGGACGGCCTCCGCGACCTCGCCCGCGCCCGTGGACAGCTCGCGCAAGAGCTCAGCGCACGCGCCCCCCTCGACGGCGGCGCGCATATCGCCCGCGAGCTCGCGCAGGTGATCAAGGCGGGCGGACATCTCGCGCGCGGCGCGCAGCAGCTCAGCGCTCATCATGCACCCCCTGCACGAGGGCGAGGGCGGCGCCGAGGCGGGCGACCGCGGCGACGGCGCCGAGGCCCTCACCAGCGGGCGCGGGCTCGATCACCCACCCCGCGCCCGAGGCGGCGCGGCGGGTGTGGACGCGGGGCGCAGAGCTCAGCGCGCCCGCGTAGGCGGGGCGCACCTCGACACACCCGCAGACACACGCGAGGGCGACGGCGCCCAGGCGCTCATCACCGGAAAAGGCGAGCGTGCAGGGCTCCGCGCCCGAGCGGGCGACGGGGCAGAGGGCGGGAAAGCGGCGCGTGAGGCGGGCGGGCGCGACGAGCTCGCGGGGCAGGTCATCGAGGGGGGCGCCGTAGGGGCGCTGCTCAAGGACGGCGACCACATCACCGAGGAGCGCGGGCGAGCCGAGGAGGGAGCCCAGGGCGGCGAGCTCATCGAGGGCGACGGGCGAGAGGGGCGCGGGGCCGTCGCAGTAGGCGGCGAGGGCGGCGAGGGTGTAGAGCGAGGACATAAGAGAGCCTTTAGCTGTTAGGGGTGAGGGGTGGATCAGCGACGGGCGCGCAGGGCGCGCGCGCCGGCGGCGAGGAGGGAGAGGGCGTGCCCCGCGAGGGCCCAGGGTGACAGACCTTCAGCGACGGCCTCGCCGACCTCGAGCGCGACGCCCGCGGCGCGCTCGACCTCAGTAATAAGCCCAGGCGCGGGGGGCGCGAGGGGGGCGGGCGCGATGATGGGCAGCTCGCGGGCGTACTGCTCAGGAGGGTTAAAGGGGGCGGGGTTGACGCGGAGGGGCGAGGGGGCGCGGGTGTGAGACATAACGGGAGCCTTTAGCTGTAAGGGGTGAGGGGTGAGGGTTGAGGGTTGAGAGATCAGCGACGGGCGGCGCCCTCGATACGGGCGGCGAGCTCAAGAGCGCCAGGATAGGCGCGGGCGAGGGCGCGGAGGCGGGCAGCGAGAGAGCGGAGCGAGGACACGGGCAGACACGCGGCGCCGCGCGCTGAGGGATAGCCACAAGCGAGGAGGGCGGGCGCCGCCTCAGCGGACACATTGAACCAGCGCCACCCCGCAGGCGCGGGCGCCTCGACCTCGACCACCTCAGCGGGCGCGGGCGCCTCGACCACCTCAGCGGGCGCCTCGACCACATCGACCACCTCAGCGGGCGCGGGCGCCTCGACCACCTCGACCACCTCAGCGGGCGCGGGCGCCTTAAAGCGCGCCTCATACTCATCTACAAGGCGCATACGCTGATTAAAGCGCGCCTCAAACTCAGCTTGATCAAGCGCGGCGCGCGAGGGCCCGCCAGGCTGATAATCCGCGCGGGCGCAGCGCACGGCGAGCCCACCAGAGCCGAGGCCGTAGAGCACATACGCCGCGGCGTCGCGGTCGAAATGAAACCAAGCGCAATCGCCCTCCAGCGTGGCGTAGCGGGCGAGGTCGAGGCGCTTGAAGGTGCGCGGCGACACCTTGAGCCCCCACCGGCGCCCGATGGGCGAGGCGAGGCGGGCGGCGAGGGCGTCGAGGCCGTCGAGGTCAACGGGCGAGTAGCGGGCGGCGTCGCCGTCGGCGAGCAGATCGACCAGCTCGACGCGGAGGGGCGCGCTGTACTTGGCGGAGGGGCCCGTAGGCACGGACACAATCACGCGGAGCTCAGCGGAGGGGCTGAGCACCTCGCGCGCTACGCCGTGCTCATCGCAGCGGGGGGCGAGGTCGAGGTCACGGGCGGGCGTGGCGTAGTTACAGAACCAGCCGAACGCGGCGCGGAGCGCGAGGGGCGAGGCGGGAGCGAGGAGGGCGACGGCCTGAGCGAGGAGGGCGGGAGCGTTAGACATAATGACCAGCCTTTGAGGGCGAGGGGTGAAACGACAAGGCGATGAGCGCCTAGAGGTGCTATTAGCTGTAGCATAGCTCTATGACACACGCAAGGGATATTTTCAAAAATCTTTTACCTCTCGCGCGGGCGCTTGAAATCCGCTAAGATAGCGCGAGCATAGCCCCCCGACCGCCCCGAGGAGCCCGCGCGCGTGGACACCTACGACGACCTAGACGACAGCGACGAGCGCGAGCCCGTGACGCTCGATAGCCTAGATGACGAGTACCACGCGACGACCTTTGGAGCGTGGATAGACGCGCGCCTAACGCCGACCAGGGGCCCCGCGCTTGACCTAGAGGACGCGCTAGGCGCTTACTCAGAGGAGACGGGGCAGGGGGCGCCCTTGCCAGATGAGGCGCTCGACGAGCTCGCGCAGCGCTTTGAGATCAGCGGAACGGGCGCCGCCCTCCGCATACACGCGCGGCGCCGCTGAGCGCCGCACCACCCACGACAGAGGAGAGAGAGCATGAGCCTACTATTTAGCGACCTGATTAAAGCGATGAAGGCCCCCGCGAGCAAGGAGCCGACCGAGGCGCGCCTAAACGAGCTTATGGCGCAGTTGTTCAGCAGCGCGACGGACAAGGACGAGGGCGAGGAGGACACCGAGCCCAAGAGCGCGAAGAAGGGCTACAAGATGAACAAGGGCAATTATCTAAACCGCCACCTAGAGGCGCTCGACAAGGCCGCAGAGATCGAGATCGAGCTAGACGGCGAGGAGGACGAGGGCGAGGAGAGCGAGAGCGAGGACGAGGGCGACGATATGGAGAAGGGCGCCGAGATGGGCGACAAGGAGAAGCGCCGCGAGCTGATGAGCGCCGCCTACTCGATGATTGACAACCTCAGCGATGAGGAGCTCTCAAACTTCCTCGCGGCGCGCGAGGTGAAGAAGGCGCAGATTATGGGCGTGCTGAGCCAGATGAGTACCTCCGAGCTCGCGGAGCTTGTGAGCGTGGAGGAGGCGCAGGGCGCCCGCGCCGTGGACAGCGAGAAGCTGTAATGCGCCAAGCGCCCGCGCCCGCGCCCGTGCCAGAGCTAGAAGCGCCCGAGCCGCTTAGCGCGGCGTGGGGTGAGGCCGTGAGGCTGCACCTAGAGCCCGGCGGCGTCACGCTGAGCGCCGAGAGCCTCGCGGGGCTAAAGGGGCTCGCGGCGCGGGAGGCTGTTAACCACCCCGCGCATTACCACCCAGGCGCCTATGAGGCGATTGAGGTTATTAGCGCGTGGGGTTTAGACTTTTGGAGCGGGAACGCCGTTAAGTACATCGCGCGGGCAGGGCGCAAGGGCGGCGCGGAGCTCGCGCGCCAGGACATAGAAAAGGCGCTTTGGTATGTACGCGACGCGCGAGCGCGCCAGCGCCACGAGCTACCAACGCCGCGCTATGTGGAGGCGGGCGCGTGCTTTGGGCGCCTCTCACCAGGGCGCGTAGCTGAGGCGTGGGGCGTGAGCGCGCCCGACCTACTCACCGCGCTCTACGCGCTCGCGAGCGGCGACCTCGCGGACGCTGAGCGGGCGTTAAAAAATGCGCTCGCGTGGGGGAGCGTGGGGGGGCAGGGGTGAGCGCGCCGAGCGCCCCGAGCGCCGCGGAGCTGCTCACCACCAGCGCGGGGCGCCGCTTACTTAGCGCCGCCTCGCCGCAGTTTTTTGATACCTACTACTGCGGCATGACGCGCGCGGCGCACCGCGATAGATGGCTCGACACTTTCGAGGGCACGACGCGCAGGGCGCGCGAGGGCGGCGTTAAGGGCAAAATGCTAATCCTCGCGCCGCGCGACCACGGAAAAACCGAGGTGGCGATCAGCTACGCGACGCGCGCGCTATGCTTAAACCGCGATGTGCGTATTTTGTGGATCAGCGAGAGCCAGGGCCAAGCTGAAAAGCGCATGAGGCGCATAAGCGCGCTGCTCAACAGCGCCCGCATACTTGAGGACTTCACCACCGCGCCGGCGGAGGGGGCGGGCCCGTTTAGAGATGAGGGCTCTAAATGGACAAATAATCTGATCTACCTCAAGCGCCAGCGCGAGAGCGTGGACGCCTCACTAGAGTGCATAGGCGCGGGGGGCGCCGTGACGGGTGGACACTTTGACCTCATCTTATGCGACGACATACAGGACGACAAAAACACCTTCAGCGCGGGGCAGCGCTCCAAAACGCGCGAGTGGTGGAAGGGCACAATAGCGCCCATGCTCTCGCGCGGGGGCTCGCTGATAGTGATAGGCACGCGCAAACATCATGATGATCTATTCGCGCACATCATGAAAGACGCGACTTATCATGTTATGCACGACCAGGCGATAGTTGAATGGCCCGAACGCTACGCTTACCAGCGCGAGGAGGCGGGGGGGCGCGAGATCATAACGGGCGTAGAGGTCGAGGGGGGGCGCGCGCTATGGCCCGAGCAGCGCCCGCTTGATTATCTACTGCTAGAGCGCCACACGATAGGCGCGCGCCTCTTTAGCCGTGAGTTTCAAAACGAGGTGCAGGACGACAGCGCGGCGCCCTTCAAAATGGCGTGGCTCGACGCAGCGCTAGAGCGCGGTGCGGGGCTGAGCTTGGGGCAGGTGCCGAGCGAGGTAATAGACCTAGTGCAAGGGTGGGACTTTGCGCTAGTCACGGACGCGCGCGCCGCTGAGGAGCGCGATACAGACTTTAGCGTAGGCATGACTTGGGGCAGGGCCGAGAACGGCGACCGCTATTTAATCGACATATGGCGGCGCCGCGGGCTAAGTATGGCGGAGCTGCATACCCATGTTAAAGCGCAGTACGCCAAGTACGGCGCGCGGGTGCGCGTTGTGGCGGTAGAAAAAAACGCCTTTGGCGAGCTGCACTATTTAGGGCTTCAGCGCTCAACCGACCTCCCCCTAAAAGGACACATCACGCACGCGCGCAACAAGGCCGACCCGTGGGAGGGCGTCCCAGCGCTGAGCGCGCTGTTTGAAAACGGGAAGGTGATTATACCCTCGCGCACGGACACCGACCGCGAGCGCGTCGAGCCGCTGATACATGAGCTCTTTTCACTTGGAAAAGAGCGGCATGATGATTGCGTTATGAGCTTATGGATAGCTGAAACTTGGCTGAGAAAGAGCAGTTTTACATATTCTCTCAGCTTTGGCGATGGGGGCGAGATCACCGGCACCAGCGACGAGCGCCTAGCGGGCGGCGCAGATGATGAGCTCGACACGCACGAGCAGATAGAGGCTCGCGCAAATGAGCGCGATAGTGATAGAATATGGACGAGCTTGCCAGGCTATGGACGCCATTAACCGAAGGGTTAGAACATGATCGAGACGCACATTTTTACAGCCGCGGGCGGCGCCGACCTCCGCGTAGAAAAGCACCACCTAAAGGGCCAGGGGCTCGCGGACTTTTACAGAAACGCGCAGATCAGCGCCGAGGGGCTGAGCGGCGGAACCTTCAGCGTTTATTACCGCGTGCCAGGCGGGAGCACTTGGCGCGCCCATGTAGAGGGCGCGACTGAGAACGATGTTATAGTGATGAGCGGCGACCGCGGGCCCCTCGCGGAGGCGCTGCTAGTCACTTTCGCGGGCGTGGGCGGCGCAGATGTGCGGGTGATCATTAACCTCTCAGCGCGGGGGCTTTGATATGGCCACGCTCACCGGCGACCTAGTTATCGCGGGCGGCGGAGATGTAGCGCTCAATACCCAGATTGAGAGCTTCACCATCGCGGCGCCCCCCTCCAACACCTACACGCTCACGGACAGCCCCGCCGCGGACACCACCGGCGACCTCATCATCACGCTTACTCTAAACGGGTGGACAGCGGAGCAAGGGCGCGACTACAGCGTAAGCGGCGCGGTGATTACTTGGAGCTCGCCCGATGTGGCGCTAGAGGCGGGTGAGCGCCTAGTAGCTGTTTATCAGCCTCGCCTCACCCCTTAATGATATAATCAGCACACCCCCCCCCCTCTACAGAGAAGGAACCGCACAATGGCACTCATTAAGGGCAAGCAGCTTGCAGGGCAGACAATCGACACCCGCGAGCTAAAGGACTCGGCCGTCACCCTCGCGAAAATCGCGGACACGCAGATTACAAGCGCTAAGCTAAACATCGACGGCCAGGCCTGGGATTTTAGCGCCTCTAGCGCTTTCAGCGTGCCGGAGCCGTCGAGCTCCGCGCACGCCGCGTCTAAGGGCTACGTTGACGGGCGCATTAACGGCGCGGTGCAGGGCCTCGATGTTAAGGCTTCTGTGCGCCTCGCTTCTGTTCTAGGCGACCTCGCCAGCTTCACCTATAGCGGCGGCGTGCTAACGCAGCAGGTTCTAGCCGCTATCACCATTGACGGCGTGACCCCCGCGAGCGGCGACCGAATTCTAGTGCGCCACATGAGCACCGCCAGCGAGAACGGCATTTACACCATCTCGCAGGTGGGCGACGGCTCAAGCGTGGCGTGGACGCTCACCCGCGCCGCGGACTTTGACAGCAGCGCGGAGGCCTCGCCGGGCTCATTTACCTTTGTCGAGGAGGGTAACACCCTAGCCGATACGGGGTGGGTGATGAGCGAGGACGGGCCTATCACGCTCGACACCTCCGATATCACTTTTACGCAGTTCTCTAGCGCGGGTGTGGTCAACGCCGGCGACGGGCTAGGCAAGACGGGCAATGATCTATTTGTGAAGGTCAAGAGCGACGGCGGCCTAGAGATCACCAGCGACGAGCTCAACATCAAGCTAAAGAACAGCTCAGTCCTCACGGACGCGAGCGGGCTTGAGGTGGGCCTGAACGCTGAGGGCTCTATCGCGATCAAGGGCGCCGCGGGCCTCGCCGCGCCGATCATGCGCCCCCAGGCGGGCCTTGCCGTCGCCTCGACCATCTCGACCGACGACACCGATAGCGGGCTCAGCCTCGCCGCGACGCCCCCCGCGGGGGGCTTTGTGCAGGTGCTAATCAACGGCGTGATGATCGAGCTAGGCGACGGCGCAAAGGATAAGGACGGCTATTTTACGGGCGACAACGGCACCACCGCGCGCGCGCATAACGCGCTTGCGAGCGGTGATAAGTTCTTTTGGAACGGCTCAAGTGTTTTCGCCCTAGAGACTAGCGACCGCGTCGATTTCCTTTTCTCGCGCATTTAAGGGCGCGCTAGACTGAGGGGGCGCTGAGCCCCTCAAACCCCGCGAGGGGGGGCGGCGCAGAGCGCTAGAAGCGCGAGCCGCAGACCTCGACCAATCGCACCAGGAGCCCCCGAATGAGCCGCATAGCTGCTAAGCAGGTTAAACTAACGAACCCCGCCCCAAGCGGCGCCGGCGCCGTGCTCTACACGGAGGGCGCGGGAATAGCCGCGAACGCCGCGCTATGCTTTGACGACACGAGCGGACAGCCCCGTCTAGGTGTGGGTGTAGTAGCGGCGCCTCAGGCGCTGCTCCACCTCCAGGCGGACGAGAGCAACGAGGGCGCGCTAATCATCGAGCAAAATAACGCCTTTGCGGACGGGCCCGACATTACTTTTAGAAAGAGCCGCGGCACGCCGGCGAGCCCCGCGGGCGTAAACACGGGCGACAGCGTGGGCGGGATAGGCGCGCTAAAGTACACGGGCAGCGCCTACCAGAACATAGGCGGCTACAGGTGGACAATATCAAGCGCGACGGCGAGCGCGTTTAGCCTACAGACACAGACGGGCAGCGTTACAGACACGCGCCTAGAGATCACCGACGCGGGCGCCTTGCGCCTCGCGCAGAGCTACACGCTACCCACGGCGGACGGCACCGCGGGCCAAGTGCTCACGACCGACGGCGCGGGCGCTGTTAGTTGGGGCGCGGGCGGAGGCGGCGGGGGGGGCGTCTCATGGACATATGAGCGAAAGAGCGCAGACTTTACAGCCGTCGCGGGCTACCACTACAGCATAGACACAACGGGCGGCGCCGTAGCGGTGACGCTGCCCGCGAGCTCGACGGCGGCCGCCGCGATACGCTTTAAGCTGCGCGCGGGCTCTAACGCTATCACGCTAACGCCAGACGGCAGCGACACCATAGACGGCGCGAGCAGTTACACAATCAGCAACCCCGCCCAGGCTAACGAGCTTGTGGACAGCGGGCTAGGCGCTTGGGAGGTGTTTTGATGTTTACGACACAGAAGATAACAGCGGCCCACGCCGTGGGCTCAATAGTAGCCTTTGATGAGGCGCTAGGCGCGTGGGGGCTCGCACAAGATAGCAGCGCCCTTGTGGGTGTGGTGAACGGCGAGCCCTTTGAGCACGAGGGCGCCCTTTATGCACCCGTGACCTTTGGGGGCGTCGCTTTTGCGCTTGCAGCGCGCGACATACCGCCGCAGGGCGGGGGCCTCGCAATCGAAAACGGGCGCGCCTATGTGGGCCCGCTCGCGCTCGACCGCGCGGGCGAGGTGGCCCCGCTCTCTTTTGACCAGGCGCCACCCTCCGCGGGTGACCTGATATTAATTTTCTTGCGATAAGAGAGGGCGCCCGTGAGCTACAACGCGCACAAGATAAATAACAAGGCGCCAACCGCCGCGGGCGCTGTTTCGCTCGCCGTGGACGACTTGAGCGATGTTGACACAACAGGAATAACGAGCGGAGAAACACTAGCCTATAACGCCACCTCGACAAAGTGGGAGCCTAGCGCTATGCCAACGGGCGCGCAGGGCTATATCTTTATGGGCACCGATATAAATAACTACAGCACTACAGCCTCACCAAGCACCTACACCAGCGGCGCCCAGCTCTATTTTCAAAACACCAACGCGCACAACACAATCAGCGGCTCCACAATCAGCCTCGCCCCTAGCTCTTCAATATGGTACGGAGATATTGAGCTACCCGCGGGTAAATACTCGATTATGAGCAATAGCGGCGCGCTATTCTCATCTACGGGCTATATGGCCTTTTCATGGAAGCGTACCGACACGGGCGATACAATATCAAGCATAGGCGTTAAGGGCGCAGACATAACAACCTACCCCGCCGCAGAGGGGAGCTGTTTAGGCGCTTTTATATTGAGCGCCACTACGACTATTAGATGTACTATTGACGGCGTAACGGGCTTAAGCGTGAGTGCCACGCAGACAAACGGCCAGGCGATAGTGCCGAGTTTTGTTTTAATCCGTAAGGTGACATAGAAAATGGCACACAACGCGGGCGCCGTTAACGCTCTAGCCCTCACAGAGCAAACAACAATCGAGCTCAACGACCTAATAGGCGGCACGCTCACGGGGGGGAATGTATTAATAGCACAGGGGGGCGGCGCGTGGACAGCGGCCCCCGTGCCAACAGGGGGCGACGAGACACGGGGCGCAGCGCTCACGGCAACGGCGCCAGGCACGGGAACCGACCCCTCAGTAGCCTCAAATAACTCAGTCCGCTCATACCCGTTTTATATAAACGCGGGGCAAAACCTAAACACGAACGGCGTAACTTATTTAGGGAGCGAGAGCATTTTCGGGGCTGAATGGAACACGCAATTTAGAATAGACACGGCGGGCGTATGGCTTATAGTGGCGCAATTACCTTTTAATCAAACATCAGCAACAACCGCGTTTTACTCGGTAACAATCACAACGGCCTTAACAGGTACGCCCTCAGCATCTACAACGAAGGGCCCGCTTTACTCTCAAAAACTCGACCAATACAAGCGCCCAGGGCTTTACGCCGCAGTTTTAAATATAACGAGCGTCCCCTTTTCTTTTCGCTTTGCTAATTATAATGTAATTTCAGTTGTAAAAAATGTGCAGCCTTCAAGGGCACAGCTACAATACTTAGAAATCACGCGCCTAGCGTAAGGGGCCGCGCCCATGTTTGACATTAAGACGCTACTCAGCCCGCCGCGCTTGTGGTGGGCGCTCGCCGGTGTGGGGTGCGTGCTCGCGCTCGCGCTATGGCCAACGCGCGCGGAGCCCGTGGCGCTGATAGCCGCGATGATGGGGGGGCTCATACGCGACGCCAAGCGGGAGCAGCGGCGCGCGGCTGAGCGCGGCGAGCAGCTCGACGGGGGCGAGGTGATCACAACCACCCAGACGGCGCGCGAGGTCGAGGCGGCGCGCGCGGAGGGCGAGAAGGAGGCGCGGGCGTGGCTCGATCAATAATATTAGCGGCGAGCGCCTTAAGCGGGCTATGGACACTCAGCGACGGGCGCCAAGAGCGGCGCCCCTGCCCCCCGCTGAGCGCTTACGCGGACGGGGGCCCCGTGAGGGTGCCCGAGGGCTGCACGGCAGAGCGCGCGGGTGTGTGGGTGGCGCCCGCGCGCTATGTAGAGGGCGCGGGCGAGCTCGCGGCGTTGAGGGCTGAGGTGGAGGGGCTCAAGCGCGAGCGCGACGAGGCGCGCGCGGCGCGTCGAGAGCTCAGCGAGCAGCTAAACGACACGCTCGCCGCCCAGGTGGAGCGCTTGAAGCTGATAGAGGCGCTATGCGCGCCGCGCGCGCCCGAGCCCTGCCCCGTATGGACACCGCGCGGCGAGGGGGCGCTAGTGGGGGGGCTAGTGTGCGGCGCGCTTTATCTAGGCGATAAAATCCGCTAATATCGCGCCGATAGCCACGAAGGAGGCGCACCCATGCAGAGCCCTAAGACCACAGCGCCCGCGCCCATCGAGGCGCCCGCTCACCAGACCGCCGGCGAGCGCGCAGTAGAGCGCGCGCTGATCGAATGGCGCCAGGACATACGCGAGCCGCGCGGGAAGGTGGCCGACGGCCCGATACTCACGCGCTATATCCGCGAGGGGCTAGGGTGGACTTGGATTGAGGACTACCAAAACCGCGCCTTTGAGTGGTGCGGGGCTTTTGCGGCGTGGGCGTGGCGCGAGGCGCTGAGCGCTGAGGTGAGGAAGAAGCACATCGCGAGCACATACCGCCTCAGAGAATGGGCGCGGAACACCTCGCGCGAGGTGGGGGGGCTGAGCGCGGCGCGCCCCGGTGATATTGCCGTAGTAGGCGAGCGTAAGGCGTGGGGTGATCATATAACGCTCATCGAGCGCGTTGAGGAGGACGGGAGCGGCGCATGGACAATAGAGGGCAACGCGACGGGCGAGGGCCCCACGCCAGGCGCTAAGATGGAGGGCGTTATAAGGCGCTTTAGGCCCGTCGAAACGATCCGCTTTATCTATCGCCCCCTAGCGATTGACGCGGAGCATTAAGCCATGAGCCTAAAGATTGACCCCGCGGAGCTCGACGCGCTGATTAAGGCGACGCGCCGCCCAGAGACACAAGAGCCCGAGCCTAAGAGCTACGACCTCAACCCCTACGACCTCGACAACCTGAGCGCGGGCGCGGGGGGCTACCTCAGCGGCGACACGCACCAGGGCACCACAACGGGGCTGAGCTATGCAGCCCTCCGCGCGCTCTCGCGGGTGCCGCTGATCAGCGCGATCATACAGACACGCATTAACCAAATAGCCGAGTTCGCGCGCCCTCAGCCCGACCGTTACAGCCCGGGCTTTGTGATACAGCGCAAGGACAGCAAAGAGCTAGACGACGCGACGCGCGCGCAGATAGACGCGCTCAGCCGGTGGCTGATGAGTTGCGGCGACGCCGACCTCATAGGCGTGACGACGCTAGAGGCGCTTGTACGCCAGGTAATGCGCGACAGCCTCACCTTTGATCAAGCATGTTTTGAGGTGATCCACGGCGCGGACGGGCTGCCCGTCGCAATTAAGCCCGTGGACGCCTCGACGATACGCCGCGCCGCCGTGAGCGCTGAGGAGCGGGCGAGCGGGCGCCGCGACCCCGCGCGCGCTGCCTTTGTGCAGGTGATAGACGGGCGAGTAGTGGCGCACTTTACGGCGCGCGAAATGGCGTGGGGCATACGCCGCCCGCGCGCGGAGCTCGCAGCGCACGGCTACGGCTTCCCAGAGCTTGAGGAGGCGAGCAGCACGATTATAGACATAGTGCACAGCAAGGCCTACAACAGCGCCAACTTTACGCACGGGCTACACCTGAGCGGGATACTTGCCGTTAAGAGCAAGATGAGCCCCGCGCTGTTTAGGGCGTTTAGGCGTGAATTCTACTCTATGCTCAGCGGGCCCGCCGGCGCGAAGAAAACGCCCATTATTCAGCTCGACCCCGAGCAAAAAGAGGAGGTTAGCAGCGTTAACCTCTCAAATAACAATAGAGATATGGAATTTAGCGCGTGGCTCAACTTCCTCATTAAAGAGGTGTGCGCGCTCTACCAGCTCGACCCCGCGGAGATAGGTTATCTGTTTGGGAATGAGGGGCAGAGCAACAGCCTAAACGCGAGCGGGCCGAGCGAGCGCATACTACACAGCCGCGAGAAGGGGCTAAGGCCGACCCTCCGCGCGCTTGAGGGGTGGCTGAACAGGTGGGTAATAGACGCTTTCGCACCTCACCTAGAGATCTCTTTTGTGGGCATAGAGGCCGACAGCGAGGAGCGGCGCGTGAAAGCGACCGCAGACAAGGTGAAGGCCTTCCTCACGATCAACGAGGCGCGCGCCGCCTTTGACCTGCCCCCGCTTGAGCAGGGCGGCGACCTCATACTAGATAGCGCGTGGATCAACCACCAGAGCCAGCAGGGGGGCGCGGGCGCGGACACGGGCGACGAGGGCGAGGAGGACATAGACCCCGCCGATTATTTTGAGCGCTCAATCCGCATAAAGGCGCGCTTTTAGCGGGTGAGCTTGCGAGGGGGGCGGGCGCGGGGCTATGCTCGACAATCCGCGCGCCCGCCAGGCTGAAGGGGGGGCGGCGCGCGCCCAAGCACCCCCGCCCCCCTTAGAGGCCCTATGCTCGCTGAGTATGTTTTCAAATCCAAATACGCCCGCCACAACGCAGCCGCGGGGCGCCGCGAGACTTGGCGCGAGGCGGTAGAGCGCACCGCAGCCATGCACCGCGCGCGCTTCCCCCACGAGCTCGCGCAGGTGGCCGAGGTGCAGGACGCGCTAGAGGCGCGCCAGATACTCCCCTCTATGCGCGGGCTGCAATTCGCCGGCGCGGGCGTGACCCGTAAAAATATGAGGCTCTATAACTGCACCTCAAGCTACTGCGACCGCCCGCGCTTCTTTGCGGAGGCGCTTTGGCTGCTGCTCGCGGGCTCAGGTGTGGGCTTCAGCGTACAGCGCCACCACATCGCGCGGCTACCCTCGATCAAGCGCCCGCGCGACCGCGCCGAGGTCTATACAATACCCGACTCTATCGAGGGGTGGGCAGAGGCTACACACCGCCTCTTTAGCGCGTACATGGAGCCCGACCGCGGGCGCCCCGTATTTGATTATACGCTGATACGCCGCGCGGGCTCGCCCCTCAGCGTGGGCGGAACGGCACCAGGCCCCGCGCCCCTCAAGCAAGCGCTAGAAGGGATTGAGGACATATTGAGAGGCGCCATAGGGCGACGCTTGCGCCCCGTGGAAGCCTTTGACGCTACAATGTTCTTAGCCGACTGCACGCGCACCGCGGGCACCAGGCGCAGCGCGACCATCGCGCTCTTTAGCGCAGATGATCGAGAGATGATCGAGGCCAAGACCGCCGCGGGGTGGTGGGAGACACACCCGCAGAGGGCCCGCGCTAATATCAGCGCTGTTATCACGCCGGACACGCCGCGCGAGGTTTACGCGGGGCTATTCGCAGCGGCGCGCGCGTATGGCGAGCCAGGGCTAGTGTACCTCGACTCGACCGAGTGGGCGGTTAACCCTTGCGTCGAAATTTTAATGTGCCCGACGCTGATCAAGCGCGACGGCGAGGCGGTCGAGCGCTACACCCTCGACCTACTCGACCCCGCGCGCCGCGCCGAGAATGAGGCGCAGGGCTACAGCTACGCGAGCGGGTGGAGCGCTTGCAACTTGACCAGCGTAAATGTGGAGGCGGCGCGCGACGGCGCCCACCTCGCGGAGCTCGCGCGCCTCGCCTCGCGCTTAGGCACCTACCAGGCAGCCTACACGGACACGGGATATTTAGGGCTAGTGAGCCGTGAGATTATCGAGCGCGAAGCGCTGCTAGGTGTGAGCCTTTGCGGTATGGCCTCGCGCCCCGACCTCACGCTAGACGCGGACACGCTACGCGCCGCGGCGCTCGCCGCCGTCGAGGAGAACCGCGAGACAGCAGCGCGCGTAGGTATCCGCCAGGCGTCGCGCGTGACTTGTGTTAAGCCCGAGGGCACCGCGAGCCTAGTTTTAGGCACCTCAAGCGGGATACACCCCGCACACGCGCGCCGCTACCTCCGACGGGTGCAAGCGAGCGAGGCGGAGCCCGTATTTAGAGCGTTTAGAGATGTTAACCCCCACGCCGTCGAGCGCTCAGCGTGGGGCAGCGATTACGCCGCAGTATTCGCTTGTGAGGGGCGCGGAACGACGCGCGACGAGCTCAGCGCGCTAGACCTACTCGCGCGCGCCCGCCTCGCGCTGAGCGCGTGGGTGAAGCCAGGCACGGCGCGCCCCTCGCGCCTTGTGGGCGCGTGCCACAATGTGAGCCTCACGGCGAGCGTTAGACCCGATGAATGGGAGGCCGTGGAGGCTGATCTATGGGAGCACCGCGCAGCCTATCGAGGCGTAAGCCTACTAGGCGCGACGGGTGACTATGATTATCCTCAAGCGCCTTTTCAGGCGATCTACACGGACGAGGAGATTGACGCGCAGAACCCCACGCCAGAGCGGCGCGCCGAGATGATTAAGGCGCGCGAGATGTGGGCGCTGCTCAAAGCGACCTCGCGCCCCGTGGACTATGAAGCGCTCGACGAGGCCGCGGACACGACCGCGCCCCTAGCCGTGGACGCTTGCGCCGGTGGTATGTGCGAGCTCAGATGAACCCGACGCGCCCCGCCCCGACCATAGACCGCCCGCCGCTATGGACGGCGTTAGACTTCTCAGCGCTCAGAGGCGCAGGGGCGCAGGACGCCCTAGAGCGCTTAGGCGTGCTCAGGGCGCTAGGTTACGCGCACACGCGCCAGAGCGCCCTAGCGCTGTTAGAGAGAGCGGGGCGAGGGGTGAGGCTCAGCCCCGCCGAGGAGGAGCGCATAGCGCGCTTAGCGACGCGCTTAACGGATATGTGGGCGGCGTGGACAGACGCAGAGCGCGATGAGTTTAGCGCCGCCTACCTCGACCACGCGCGACAGCCTCACGCGGCGCGCCCCGTATGGGTGGAGGCCTACCAGGGCACGCCCGAGGCGCTCACCTCGCCTTATACGCCGCACCTCTACCAAGCGCGAGCGATAGCCTTTAGCCTCGCGCACCCGCGGGCGCTGCTCGCGCTTGAGATGGGGCTAGGAAAGACGCTCATAGCGCTCTACGCGGCGCATGAGCTACTAGCGCGGGGCGAGGTGGCGCGGGTGATCATCGCGGCGCCTAAGAGCGCGCACGGGGCATGGAGGAAGCATTTAGAGATGAGCGCGCGCCCCTCTCAGGTACTCACAGGGGCGACGCCCGAGAAGCGCGAGCGGGCCTATACGGCGCTCTATTACGGGCGCGTTGAGCTGTTAGTGATCACCCACCAGACACTAGCGCTCGATTACGCTTACTTTGAGCGCATACTGAGCGCGGCGCCGGGGCTGCTGATACTCGACGAGGCGCACAAGGCTAAAGCGCAGGACGGACAAATAGCGCGGGCCTTTGAGGCGCTCGCGGAGCGCGCCGCGCGGGTGTTAGGGCTCACCGGCACGCCGGCGCCTAACCGCGTTGAGGACTTCTATTTTGTGATCGACCGCATAGCGCCAGGGGCGCTAGGTGATTATCAAGACTTTTGCGCCCGATACACTTACAGAGTTTATGACGCTTGGAGCTCAACGCAGGGCGCGAGCTACACCGCGGGGGCGCTGAGAGCAGACACGCTAGGCGAGCTGCACGAGCGCCTTAAGCGCGTGCTGTTTGTGCGGACGGCGACAGACCCCGACGCCAGGCTAGACCTGCCCCCGCGCGTTGACCTCGCGCCGCGCGTGGAGCTCGACGAGATACAGAGGCGCATACTGCGAGCGCTCGCGCACGCCCAGATAGAGCGCGAGGAACACCCCGACGCGCACGCCGAGGCGCTGAGCGGGGCGCGTGGACACCTCGCGCAGATAGCCGCGGAGGGGGCGACGGCTAACGCAGCGGCTCTAGGCGTGAGGATCGAGCAGCTAGGCATAAGCCCCGCGCTATTCTCACCCGCCTTTGCACGGCTCGCGCCCGAGTACGAAGCGCCTAAGCTAACGCTGATAGCCGACCAAATAGCGGCGCACCTAAGCGCAGACCCCGACGCGGGCGCCGTGCTGTTTTGCGAGTACACGGGCGCGCTTGAGCTCGCGCGGGCTGCACTTGTGCGGCGAGGTGTGCCCCCCGACCTCATCGCGCTCTACACCGGCGACACGAGCCCCACCAGGCGCGCCGAGATCGAGCGGGGCCTTAACAGCGGCGCCCTCCGCGTAGTGTGTGGACAGACGCGGGCGCTTGAGACGGGGGCAAACCTACAGGAGCGCGCCGACTTTGTAGCGCACCTCTCGACGCCCTGGAGCCCCGACACGCTCGCGCAGAGTACCGCGCGCGTTTACCGCCAGGGGCAGCGGCGCCCCGTTAAAGTATTAAGACCCTCAAGCACGCCGTTAGAGGAGGCAAAAAACGCCGCTCTAACAGCTAAGATAATGCGCGCCGCCGCCCTCACGGGGGCGCTCACCGACGCCGACGCGCGGATTATCGAGACAAGCGCCGACCCCAGAAAGCGCAGAGCACAACGCGCCTTGTTTGAGCGCGGCGCCTACTCTTATGCTATCATTACAGAGCTTTTAGACCTACCCACACCGCGAGAGGGGGGGCCGTGTACCGCATAGACATTAACGGCACTCGCGCAGCGCTTAGCGACCCTCTAACGCTGTGGGAGATCACGCGCCAGCTATTGAGCCACCGCGGGCGCCGCGGGCCTATCAAGATCAGCGCGGGCGGGGTGAGCGGCGCGGTAGACCTCGAGCCCGGCGCGCCAATAATGCCCATCATCGACCTACTCAAAGCGCGAGGGCGTGGGGGCGAGGTCGAGCTAGTGCGCGAGCTCGCGGAGGAGATGGGCGCCCGCTTTGAACGCCGCGCCGACACCCTCGCCGACGACCTCGCCGCGCTACTGCTCGACGCGGCGCCCGCGCCGGTGCAGAAGGCGATAGACACCGACGACGACGGGCGCAGCCACCCCGCCAAATACTTTACAGGGCTCGACGCTAAGACGCGCGCCGCGCGTGAGCGGGTGATAGAGGCGCGACAAGATGAAGGGATAACGGGGCGCGAGCTCTACGCCGACCTACCAGGCGACGAGGAGCCCACGCGCCCATCGCAGTACACGCGCACAGAGATAGCCGCGCGGGTGCGCGATGAGATGAAGGGCCCAGGTAAAGAGGCCTTCTTAAGAGCCGCCGCCGAGGTGGGAGGGGTGCGCCGCGGGCTGCTGAGGCAGGTTTACGACCGCGGGCTAAAGGCGTGGGCGACCAGCGGACACCGCCCAGGCGCGACCGCTGAGCAGTGGGCCATAGCGCGCGTTTATAGCTTCCTCTCAGGCGGCAAGACGCGCACGACAGCGGACGCCGACATAGCGCGCCAAGCGGACGCCGACGCGCTCAGCAAGGCGGGGCTGCCCCCAGGGCTCACGCGCCCCCCCGAGAGCGTAGCGCGCGAGGCGCGGCGCGGGCTCGCGCTGAGGCGGAAGCACAAGCGCGGAGGGCTGAGCACTCAAGAGGCGGGCGCCCAGGGCATAGGCTCAGGCGTGCAGCGCGCTGTTAACCTCGCGCACCGCGACCCCCTCAGCGTGGACACGCTCAAAATGATGAGGGGCTTCTTTTCCAGGCACGAGCGCAACGCGCGGGGCACTCACGCCGACGGGGGCCCGAGCGCGGGCGCTATCGCTTGGCTGCTGTGGGGAGGCGACGCGGGGCGCGCGTGGGTGAACCGCACGCTAGACACCATCGAGCGCCTAGAGGCGCAGGAGGCCAAGAATTGATATTCAGCGACCTGATCAAAGCCGCACAGCACAAATACATTAAGCGCGTACCGAAGGCGGGCGGTAAGGGCTATCAATACTTTTACAGCGAGACGGGGGGCGGGGGCGTCGCGCTAGAGCAGCACATGAAAGAAAAGGCCGCTTTTAGGCTCACCCATAAGGGCCAAGAGGGCCACTTTCACATCACCGCAGTTAACGGCGACCTGGTGAGCGTGAAGCACGACGAGAGCGGCGCGACTGCTGAAATGACACGCGCGGAGCTCGCCGCGCTGCTGAGGGCGCACCACGCGCCAGCGCTGAGCGCCCATGTAGAGCGCGCGGAGAAGCGCGCCGCGCAGGCCGCCTCACAGCTCGCCGCGGCTAAGCGCGCCGCGGGCATGAAAGAGGCGCCCGCGCCCGCACCCGCGCCGGCGCCCGCAGCCAAGCGCGAGAGAGAGAACAATTTTGAGACAATGCCAGAGAGCGAGGGCGCCGGCTACACGGCCGTGGACAAAGCGCTAGGCAAGGCGGCGCGCGCCGCCCTCCGCGCTGATCTCAGCAAGGCGCTAGTGGACGGCGACGCCGCGCGCGTTGAGCAGCTCTATATGCGCCAAGACGCGGACGCGGCGCACACGGGCGACGCGCCCGTTGACGCGCTTATAAGGGGGCTCATCTACGCGGCGCCCGCTTCACAGGACATAGACGGCAGCCGCAGACGCCAGGCGCGAGGGAAAGAGCGCGCTGATATGCGGAAGGCGCTTGAGGCGGCGACCGCGAGCGGCGCGCTACGCGAGACGACCACAAAGAACGGCGCGAAGGTTTACACGCCAGGGCCCGCGAGCGCCTCGCGCTCACCTAATAGCGCGTGGAGCCTCGCGCTACTCGGCGGGCGCTATGAGTTCACCTTTGACGACTTCTCACAGCCCAACGAGCACAACGGCACCCCCGCGACCTCTTACGAGGAGCTCAGCGAGGAGGATCAGCGCGAGCCCGCGCAGAAGGACGCCGCAAAGGTCAACGACCTACTCGACCAGATTAGCGCGCTTGTAAAGGCTAACCCCGCCCTCGCCAACGACCCCCGCGTTATCGCGCTGCTAGGCTCCACGGGCGAGCCTAAGCGCGAGGGGCGCGAGATGGAGATTATTCTAGCGGGGCTGCCAGGACAGAGCGAGCGCCAAAAGGCGCGCTATGTGCTCATCGAGGCGGGCGACGCGATACCTTCACACGACCCGCTCAGCTTCTCGCCGCGCGCGGACTACCCCGAGGGCATACAAGAGCGCGCCTATCACCAGGACAAGGGCGAGCAACTAAAGGTGTTGCGCAACGCCTCAGCCTTTAACCCCGACTTTATGATTAACACCAACCCCGACGCCACCAACGGCGCGCCCATCATCACCCCCGAGGGCGTAGTGTTAGGCGGGAACAGCCGCACAATGACACTACAGCGCGTTTACGCCAACCAGCCCGAGCACGCCGCCGCCTACAAGCGGAAGCTGAAAGAGGAGGCCGCCGCCTTTGGCTTCTCGCCCGCCGACATAGACGCTCTAAAGGCGCCTATGCTAGTGCGCGTTTACGACCCGCCGGCGGACGATACAAAGACGCTCGCCCAGATAGTGCGCGCCGCGAATGTTACTAAAATGCAAGGTATGGAGGGCCGCATTAAGGGGCGCGCCCTCGCCTCTCAGCTCAGCGAGGACACGCTAAGAACGCTCAAGAGCACTCTAGCGCGCGTGCCTTCTGATTACTCAATCAACCGCTTCCTCACCAAGCCGAGCGGCGCGCTTACCGACTTCCTCACAGCTCTCAGGCGCGACAAGATCATCAGCGACCAGAACGCCGTTGAATATATCCGCGAGGACGGAACGCTAAACGCCAACGGGCGCGAGCTAGTAGAGCAAACGCTGATAGGCTATGTGCTCAGAGACGAGGCGCTCTTAGCAAGCCTCGATTACTCCACATACGAGAACCTAACCATTGCCGTGGGCAAGCTCGCCGCCCAGGGGCTGAGCGAGCAGACGCGCAAGAGCCTAGCCGACGCCGTGGCGGTCTTTAATTACGCGCTCTCAAAGGACATTATCAAAGCACGCCAGACGCCCGAGAAGCGCGACGCGAATATTAGAGAAATGCTGTTTGGGCAAAGCACTTTTGACTTTGGAGAGCAGCGCGGCGAAACCCTCGCCTCCGCGCGCGATATTCGCAGCATGATTAACCGCGTGAGCGGCGACCCTCTAGCTAATAGCTTCCTAAAGCTTTTTGTGCTGAACCCCACGCCGCGCGCGCTTGAGGACAGCATTGACGAGTTTATCAGCCTTACGGAAGCGCCCGAGGTGGAGGATTTTTTTGCAGCGCCCCCGCTAGACTATAACGACGCCGCCGCCAAGCTAAGCGAGGCGCTCGCGGACAAGCACAGCCTACCCGACGAGGCGCGCGGCGCCTATCGCTCGATAGACGACGCACAAGGAGCCTAACCCCCATGCCTTACCCCAACGAGCACGCCGCACGGCAGACCGACCCAAAGGGCTACAAGCAGTTTAGGCGCGGCGAGATAGCGCCAGGTATTGACGCCATTTACGGCATTACGCCCGACGGGCGCGCCGAGGTGCAAGCGCTGAGGGCAGACCGAAAGCGCTACAGCGTCGAGGCGTTTAGGGCGTGGCTCACTAAGACGGGATTTAAGCACGCGGACATAGAGCCCGCGACGGGCGACGCGCTCAGCAAGGCTATTCTGAGAGTGTTTAGGAAATGAGGCTAGTAGAGGCCGAGATCAAGGCGCGCGAGCTCATACAAGCGCGCTTCGAGGGGCTGATAGTGGAGCTGCTAGGGCCTCGCGCCAGCGGGCTTAGCGCTGAGCGTATTGCTGAGCTCATCGAGCAAGGACACCTAGACCCCGCCGCGATCTACAACGCCGACGGCGAGCGGCGCGGCGAGCTGCCCCTAAACCCAATCCTCTTTATTAGGCTCGCGGGCGCCCCGTACTTTGACGCGGACAACGCGACGCGCGAGCGCATGAGAGAGGCGACGCTACGCGAATGGGTGGAGCGCCTCGCGCCGGTGATCAGCGCCAGGGAGGAGGCGCCGCCCCCCAAGATCGACGCGACGGCGCCGTTATTCAAGATCGAGCGCCCCGCCGCCCCGGGCGACCTGCCCGAGCTGCCCCTAAACAGCGTGCCCGCGTGGCTGAGCCAGAGCGAGCGCGCGGGACTTGTGGAGGCCTACAGAAACGCGGGGGGCTATATCCGCGGGCTAGGCGTGGACTTTGCGGACGAAATCAGCGCCCGGCTGTTTGAGAGGTGGGGCGGCGCGCGGCTGCTCGACACGCCCGACCCCGCCAAGCGCGCCGCCGCGCTTGAGGTAATCCGCGCCGAGGTGGGCGCCGCGGTATTGACACACGACACCGCCGCCGAGGTGGCGGGGCGCATACGCCAGCGCACGGGCGACCTAGCGCGCAATTTTCAGCGCATAGCTGAGACGGAGCTACAAGCAGCCCACAACGAGGGGCAGCTATACCACACGCTCTATACAGGCGGCGAGGGCGCCAAAATGGCGCGCATACCTGAAACAACCGCGTGCAAGACTTGCCGCGCGCTGTTCCTCCACCCCGACGGCACCCCGCGCCTCTTTTCACCAGCGGAGCTCATCGCGGGCGGCGTGAATGTGGGGCGCCGCCGCGCTGATTATCGCGCCACAATCTACCCGCCGCACCCCCGTTGCAGGTGTGATACAATCACCATAAGACCAGGCCAAAAGGCGACGCGCGACGGGCGCATAATCGCAGACAAGGGGCAGCCATGAAGCTAACAGGGAGCCTAGACATTATTAAAGGCGGCGCGCCCACCGACGAGGGCGAGCCCACGGCGCATATTCGCGGCGTTATCTCAACTGATAGCGTTGATCTACAAGGCGAGACTATCGCGCAGAACGGGCTAGACTTCTCTTATTTCCTACGCAAAGGGTGGCTCAACCTCGACCACAAGCCAGGCGTGGAGAATGTGCTAGGCTATCCGCTCAGCGTGGAGACGCGCGGGCGCGAGACTTGGTTAGAGGGCGTGCTACTGCTCGACCGCCCAAAGGCGCGCGAGATATACGACACCGCGCGCAGCTTACAAAAGGCGGGCGGGGGGCGCCGCTTAGGCTTCTCGATAGAGGGCCAGGTGATCGAGCGCGACCCTAAGAACCCTAAGCGCGTGATTAAGGCGCGCGTGCTCAACTGCGCGATCACCCACAACCCGATTAACGCGGACACGACACTAGAGCTCATGAAATCGCTGATTAGCGTGGGCTACCAGACGCCGAGCGCCGCGCCCAACGGCGAGAGCCTCGCGCCGCTTGTGCCTCAGCAGCTCGACGGACATATAGCAAACGCCGCGGGCCCGTCAAATAATAAATTTTCTCACGATAGCGCTTTAGCTGATACAATTAGGGCGCTATACGCAACCTACCCCGCCGCCCCTCTCGCCGAGATACTTAAGGCGGCTCAACAAATGCAGGAGGCTAGGCGACTATGCGCCGAGACGACTTAATTGATATGATGAAGGCCGCCGGCGTCGCCGCGGAGGTCGCGGAGGCCCGCGCCGACGCTACCCTAGCCGACGCCACCGCCGCGGACACCCTCAACAAGAGCCTTGAGGCCCTCGCCGATGTGGCCAGCGCCCAGGCGCTCGCCGAGGCGGAGCAGAGCGAGCGACTCGCAAAGGCCGTCGAGCAGGGCGAGCTTAGCCTTGCCGACGCTATCGCGCCCGCGCTTGACGCTATGCTAACCGAGCAGCGCGCGCAGAACGCCGCACTCGCAAAGGGCCTCACGGGCGCGCTTGAGCTCATTAAGGGCCTCAAGGCAGACCTCAAGAGCCTCCGCGACGCCCGCCCCGCGCCCGCGCCCGCGCCTATGGCCAAGAGCGTTGATTATATCCCCGCGCCAGGCGAAACCGCCAACGGCGCCACCGACGCGCGCGAGGAGCTCATTAAGGCCCTCTCGACCGCCTCGACCACCGACGCCAACCGCGCCTCTCAGCTCATGCACGCCGCCGCGCTGCTTGAGAGCGGCGCCGACCCCCTCGACATTAAGCGCCGTTTCTTTTAAGGAGCCCACCAGATGATGACCTCTCAGAACATCGCCGCTCTCATGGCCGACCTCCGCAAGGGTGAGGTGGGCTATCAGACTCCCCTAGTCCCCGCGGGCGGCTCGCAGACCGCCTCTAACCTCTCGCCCCTTGTGCCGCAGCAGCTTAGCAATACGCTGAGCGTGGCGACCTCTAGCATGGCTGACCTCAAGCTATGGCCCATGCTCAACAAGGTCGCCGCGATGAATACCATTGTGGAGTTTAACCGCGTGCTCTCGCACGGCGCGGAGCACTCGCCTTTTATCGCTGAGGGCGGCGTGGGCGCGCTCAACCGCGCCACCTACCAGAAGGTCGCTGTTCAGATTAAGTATCTCGCCGAGCGCCGCGAGATTACCGATGTGGCCTCTTTTGTGTCGCTTGTGGGCCCCTCGACCGACGCCCTAGCGCTTGAGACTCAGCGCGGCACCGAGGCCCTCTTGCGCCGCGTGGAGAAGGAGCTGTTTTACGGCGACAGCAGCGTTAACCCGCTCGCGTGGGACGGCATTATCAAGCAGATCAAGGACGCCGGCAACATCGCCGACCTCCGCGGGAAGGCTGTTACGCCTAACTATTTGCAGGAGGTGCTAGGCGCCCTCTACTCCGCGCCCTACTACGGCATGGCCTCGCATATTCTAGTCACGCCCCGCACCCTCAGCGAGCTCATCAAGCAGAGCGTGACCTTTGGGCGTCATGATCAAGTGCAGTTCAACAACGGCACTCTTGGCTTTGGCTCTAACTCGATCACGATCAGCGCCCCGTACGGCATGATCCCCGTTGTGGCGTGCCCCTTCCTTGAGCGCCACGACCGCGTCGCCCCCGCCGCGGGCGCCTCAGGTGTGTTTGACGGCTCAGTAGTCACCCCCACTATCAGCGTCGAGCCCGCCGCCGCCGCTAACGCCTCATCGCAGTTTGTGGCCGCGGACGCGGGCGCCTACTACTATCGCGTTGTGCCCGTGGGCCCCGCGGGCGTGGGCGTCGCCGTGGACACTGCCGCCGTGAGCGTGGCCGCAGATGAGAGCGTGAGCTTTACCATCGCGCAGAGCGACGCAAGCGCCAGCGTCTCGCACTATCGCATTTACCGCAGCGCCGCCGACGCCGCCAACGCTAACGGCGCGCTGCTTGTGCGCGAGATCGCCAACGCGGGCGCCACGACCACCTTTGTTGACCACAACGCAGACCTCCCCGGCGCCTCGCCGATCCTGCTTGTGAACACGGGCGCCGACCATATGGCCTACTACCAGATGTTGAGCCTGATCCGCCGCCCGCTCGCGCAGATTAACAGCTCTTACCCCTTCCTGCTTATGATGTTTGGCGCGCCCGCCGTTATGTTGCCCTCTAAAATGTGGGTGATCAAGAACGCAGGCGTTAACCCCGCACAGGGCCTCCCCTGAGCACAGAGCTAAGAGGTAGCTGATATGTGGCGCGCGCGTGGCTTTGCGAATGGCTTTATCAACATCGCGGGGGGGCGCGTCGAGGTGCGCGAGCACCTGATAACGCACCCCGAGAGCCTCACGCCCGCCCAGGTCGAACACCTCAACCGCTCGCCCGCGTGGACACACATAGCGCCCGCGCCCGAGCCCATCGCCCCCATCGAGCAGCCCCCCGAGGCGCGCGAGGTGGAGGGCGAACAATCCCCCGAGCCCGCGCCCAAGCGACGCGGGCGCCCGAAGAAGGTTAGCCCATGAGCTCAGCGCTCGCCCTCCGCGGCTATGACGCCGCTTGGCTCAAAAGCACCTTCCTTTTAGGCGTTGACCTCACCCTAGACGACGGCACCCCTTACCCCGACGCCGTATTTAACGACGCGCTCGCCCAGGCTGAGCGCTCGATAGGCGACGAGCTAGGGCTAACCCTCGCGGCGCAGACAATCCGCGAGCGCCAAGACCGCGAGCCAGGGCAGGGCGCCGCGTGGTACCCCATACGCACCCGTCACCGCCCGCTAATCGAGGTACAAGAGCTCGCCGTAGTTTACGGGCGCAGCTCAACGCGCGCCGTACTGCCCACGGCGTGGGCGACGATACCCGAGCCCGTCGCGGGGCAGATACACATAATCCCCACGACGGACGGGGCGAGCAACTACATAATCAGCGGGGGGCAGCCCGTTATTTTAGGCTTTGGTGGACTAGCCAGCGACTACTACATACCCGCCTACTTTGACCTCACTTATAGCGCGGGCTTCCCCCTCTACACGGGCGCCGCGACTATCGCCGCCGGCGAGGTGAGCGTAGAGGCCCCTATAGGGCGCAACTTTGCCGACCTCTACACCGCGAGCGCCTCGACGGGCGCGAGCGTGAGCGCGAAGGGCTACGACAGCCTAACCCTCACCCGCACGGGCGCCGACACCTCAGCGCCCCTAGCCGTGACTTGGCAGGTGGACACGCTGCCCGCGCCGCTTGTGCGCGCCGTGGGGCTACAGGCCTCGACCCTCGCGCTAGGCGTGGCGGGCGACCTCATCGCGGGCGCGGGTATCGCAACGCAGAGCACGAGCCTAGACGGGCTGAGCCAGAGCATAGCGACGACGGCGAGCGCCACTAACGCTGGCTATGGCGCGCGCTTAGGACAATTCGAGCGCGAGCTAAAGGGGCTTATGAAAACGCTACGGGCCACCTATCGCGCGCTCCAAATGGCCGCGCTGTAAGGGGGCGCCGTGCTACTCCCATCGCGCCAGCCGCCCAAGCTAAACCCTCGCGCCGACTTCAAGCCCGAGGAGTTTAGGAAGCTGATATTTAGCCAGGGCCTCCGCGTAAGATGGGAGCTCTCAAGCGCGTGCCCGTGCAGCGCCCCCGCGAGCGCGAGCGGATTTAGCGCCACCCTCAGCGCCTCAAGCGCCGCGCCCACGCGAAACCGCCCCGACTGCCCCGCTTGCAACGGGCGCGGCTACCTCTACCACAGCGCCCAAGAGATACGCGCGCTCATCACGGGCGCGCGCCGCACCGATGAGCGTTTTAGCCAGGTGGGGGGCTCAGAGTACGCCGACGGGCTGATAGGGCTCTCGCTGCTACCCGAACACCTGCCCGCGATGGGCGACCGCTTCACGCTGCTCGACGCGGAGCTCTTGCACCGCGAGGTAATCACGCGCGGCGCGACGGACACCGACGCGCTCACCTACCCCATAGCGCAGCGCACCCACGACCTAGCGGGGGGCGCCGTCACTTTTGGGGTGAGGTACGCGCGCAGCGCCAACACCGCCGGCGAGGTGAGCGGGGGGCGCGCTTACGCCGAGGGCGCCGACTTTGACGCCTCGACGGGCGCGCTTGTGTGGACAGCGCCCGACGCGCCGCCAGAGGGCGCCCGCGTAGCCGTTGAATACTACACCGCGCCCGCTTACATAGTGCAGGGGCAGCCGCACGCGATACGCGACGCCTACAGAGTATTTAAGGCGCCCGCGCCCTATCATATCTCACTCCCCATCTATGCAGAGGCGCGCCTTGAGCAGTACGGCGCGCCGCGCGAGGGGGGCGGGCTATGAGCCTCAGCACGGGCATAGACCAGGACAGCCGCCTAGCGCGCGCCTATCGCGTCGCCGAGGTAGTAGCCGCCGCGTGGAAAGCAGAGGCGCAGAGCTACGGACTCAGAAGCACGCTCAACATCTACAAGCGCGCCGTGCAAATCCGCGAGGTCAGCGCGAGCCATGTAATTATCTCGCTGAGCGGAATAGTGCCGCTCATGATCGAGAACGGAGTAGCGGCGCACGATATGAGGCGCTATCTACTGCACACGCAGCGCCCAGGCGCCGCGCCTATCCGCTATGTGAAAAGCGGGCCCCGTAAGGGCGAGCCTTACCGCTTTATCATGTTTGGGCGCACGCGGGCGGACATAGACACATACGGGGGGCGCGGCGCAGCACGGGCAGCGCGAGCGCTCGCGCCCTCGATGAGCGCGACGGGCGGGCGCCTACTGATAGGGGGGCGGTATCGCAACCCCTCAGCGCATTACATTAACAAGCTAGGTATCCGCTCCACCTCACCCGCGCTAAGCGGAATGGTAAGGCTAGAGGCGACCACCACCACCGCAGCGGGCGCGCCAGGCACCAACACCACTTACGCGGCGTGGCGGACGGTCAGCACTAAGCGCGCGGACGCTTGGCAGCACCCAGGGCGCCCCGCCGCTAACCTCGCGGGGCGCGTCGCCGCTCAGATACCTCAGCTAGTGGAGGCAGCAGGGCTATGATCCACCACCACGCCCTAGCCGCTTTGCGCCCCGCGCTGAGCTACTACCTCACGCCCGCTAATCGCGCCGCGTGGCTTGAGCTGTTCACGGACACGGCGAGCGACACGACGCACCTAGAGGCGCTCTACGCGGAGCTCAGCGCGCAGCCGCCCGAGCTGAGGCCTTACGCCCAGGCGAGCCTTGCAAAACCCCCTTGTATTATCGCGCAGCTCACCGCGCGCCGCGTGACAGACCGCCCGCTAGGTGGCACCTACAACGGAGGCGAGAGCCTCATCAGCGAGCAGAGCGCGACGCTAGAGATACTCGCCCGCGGCGCCGACGAGGCCGACGCGCTCGCGCACACGACGATTAAGGCGCTGCAACAGGCGCGCGCCGACTTCCTCAAAAACGGATATATTTACATCGAGACGGGCACGCTAAGCGAGCTCGCGCCACATGAAACGCTCACCGCTGAGGAAATGGGCATTTTTGTTAGGCGCCTTGAAATCCGCGGGCGCGTTATGGAGGGCGCCGCCAGGCTAGGCGCGTGGGACACCACGCTAGGCCCCCTCACTTTAGGACTAACCCCAGAGGGGCGCGTGAGCCCCGCGCGCTTTTGATATAATAGGCGCACGCTCAACACAGGAGGCTAGACAATGCCGAGCACCCTAACCCTAACCGGACTACCCGCCACCGCGCGCCCCGGTATCTATGCGCGCATAGACGCGAGCGCCCTTAGTGGCGGGGCCCCCGATAGCGGGCGGCTCGCGCTTGTGGGCGACTTCCCCACCTTCCCCACCGCCGAGCCCGTAGAGTTTACCTCACGGCGCGCGATGACCGCCTACGACAGCGGCGACAACGACCTAGCGCAGCTCGCCGCGCTTGGCTTTAGCCCCTCCAACGACCCCGCAGCGAACCGCGGCGCCTCAGCGCTGCTAGTGGTGAACGCACGCGAGACTTGCACCGCGGCGAGCATTGATCTAGGGCCCGTTATCCTCACCTCGCGCATTTACGGCCCGCGCTCTAACCGCCTCACCTCTACGCTCACGATTAACGGCACCAGCTACAGCCTCACGCTAAACCGCGGGGGGCTGAGCGAGAGCTTTAGCGCGACGAGCTCGCCGCTATTCAACCTCGCCAACGCTACAGGCTCCAGCGTCACGCTCACCATCGCCGCGGGCGTTATCACCCTTACGGGGGGCGTGAACCTCACCATAGACAGCAACGAGGCGCCCGACCTCCGCGCCGCTATCGCGCTGCTCGACCAGGTGGAAGGGCTCAGCGCGACCCTTATAGAGCCCTCGCTGATCACCCTCGCGGAGCTCGATTACAGCACGACGACCATAACCACAGGCGCAAACGGCGACATCTCAGCGCCGGGGCTCGCTCTCGCGCGCGCCCTCAGCGCCTCGCGCCTTGTGAGCGTGGCGCAGGACACCACGAGCGCCGCGGGCACGCTGAGCGCGGGCACCGAAACCGCCACGGGCGGCGCGCAGGGAAGCGCGCTAGGGTGGGCCGACGCCCTCGCCGCTATTGAGGCTCAGAGCGTGCAGCTTGTTTGTTTGTTCACCACCGACGGCGCCGCGCAGAGCCTACTAGCGGGGCACCTCACGGCCGCCGCCCTCGCGGGCTATGAGCGCCAGGCGTTTAGCGCTGTTCCCTCGACGAGCAGCCTTAGCGCCGCGCGCACCGCCGCCGCCGCGATCAACTCGCCAGGCGTGGCGCTCGCCGCTCAGAGCGTGAGCCTCTACAACCCGCGCGGGCGCCTAGCGAGCCTCGACGCCCGTTATACTGCTCTTATGCTCGCGGGCATGAAGGCAGGGAGCGACATAGGCGAGCCTCTCACCCGTAAGCGCCCCGCGATCCTCTCAACCTCTCAGGTATGGGACACGCACGCGGACATTGAGGCAGCGCTACGCGCGGGGCTTTGCGTGATCACCCGCGACCAGGTGGGGCCGCGCGTTGAGCGCAGCTTGACAACTTGGCTTGAGGACAATAACCCCGTTTACACCGAGGTTAGCGCTTATGAGAGCGTCTTGTTTAGTGTGCGCGACCTCCGCGCCGCCCTCGCTGATCAGATAGGGCGCCCGACTAAGGCTAGCCAGATGAGCCTTATTGAGAGCCGCGTTAACGCGCGCCTCGCCGCACAGGTGAAGGACGGGCGCATTAAGGCCTATCAGGGCGTGACCCTTGAGGATATGGGCGACCAGGTGGCGATCTCTTACCAGGTGGCGCCCGTCGAGCCTCTAAACTTCATAGCGATTACTGCAATCGCGCAGCGCCTCAGCGCCTAAAGGAGCTCATAAAATGCCAGCGAACAAAGCAATCAGCGGCGCCGCTTGTAAGGTCTATCTAGCCTCCACGGGGCAAGAGGTGGGGTGGGCTACGGGCGTTGATGTGACGGAGACGATCCAAAACGCCCGCGTCGATGTTATAGGCGACCTCGACTCTCAAGAGATTACGCCGGTGCGCCGCGCCGTCACGATGAGCGTAGCGGCTATGCGAATTCAGCGCGCGCCGCTTGAGGCGCTAGGGGTGTGGAGCCAGGGCGACACGGCGACCATACTAGCGACGCCCGCGCTAGACTTTGCCGTGATCGACGACACCACCGGCGAGACGCTTCTAACGCTGCAAGGGTGCAAGCCCTCAACGCGCACCTTCAGGCTAGACGCTCAGAGCCTTTTTTCTGAAAATCTTAGCTTTGATGTGCGCCGCATTATTTACCCGACCGCCTAACGCCTAGACACTTAAAGACGCGCGCTTTATAGTGGGGGGCCGCACACCCGCTAGGAGCTCGCGCCATGTTTGCACACCTCAAGACCTCGCCCACCTCGCCCACCCCGCCCGCGCCAGAGCCGCCGACGGGGCTAGAGCGCGTGCTAAACATCGAGGCGGAGCTAGGCGGACAGGTGCGCCGCGCTACTATCACATCGCGCGTTATGGATATGGGCGCGAAGATAGCGCGCGACCGCCTCGCGGCTGAGCTCGCGGCGCCCTCGCGCTTTGATGACCTGCCCGCAGCGGCGCAGCTCAGGATATGGGCCGCCGCTACGCTCACCTACAGCCTCACCGACGCGCCCGCGTGGGTGGGTGAATGGGCGGGGCTCTATGACCCCCTCTTATTCGCGCTGTTTGAGGAGGTGACAGCGCACGAGCGCGCATTTTTTCGCGGACACATGGAGGAGGGCGCAGATACAGCGCCAGAGCCCCGCTTGGAAATTAAGCGCCTCTCTTTACCCGCGCTTTGAGCCCTGCCCCCTCGACCCAACGCGCCCCAACGCGCACCCCGCCCAGGTGATCGAGCGGGGGCTAATGGAGCTCAGCGAGGAGGCTTTTAACGCGGCGCAGCCCGCCCAATGTGCTAAAATCAAGGCTAATCAGCCAGCTTTAACGGGCGTGGCGTGGATCGACGCACAAGAGCGCGAGAGGTACAAATGAGCTCAGAGGTAACAATCAAGGTAAACCTCGACGAGACGGGCGCAATTAAGGACATTGAAACCCTAAAGCGCCACCTCGACGACCTCGCGCGCCGCGCGTCGAATATCCCCACGGGCGCCGCACCCGCCCCCGCGCCAGGCGCAGCGCCAAGCGCAGCACCAAGCGCAGCGCCAAGCGCAGCGCCAAGCGCAGCGCCAAGCGCAGCGCCAAGCGCAGTACCAAGCGCAGCACCAGGCGGGAAGCCAGGCGATACACCCCCCAAAAAAAAGGCGCCCCCTTACGCGCAAGCGATAACGGGCCTAATGGGGCAGAGCGCGGGCGGCGTGATCAGTACAATAGGCGACCTCAGCAAAAACATTCCTTTTTTTGGCATACCCGCGAGCATTTATTTAGGCATTAAGGGGGCGAGCCTCCAAGCGCGCGAGGCGCTCGCGGGGCAGGCCGCAGGGCTAGAGGGGCTAGAGGCGACTCTAGCGGGCGCTGTTGATATGGGCGGCGAGGTAACTAAGACCGCCGCAGAACGCGCCGCCGCCTCTATCGCCTCGCTTGGCTTTGGAGGAGCTGAGGCGCGCCAGCTTATGAGCTCCACCGCGGGGGCCTTTGGGCTCGCGCAGACAATGAGCGACCTAGAGGGCACGCTAGGCGACCTCGCGACCGCTCAAAAGGCGGGGCTGAGCCCGCAGATGATCAGCAGCCTAGCGGGCGCTATCGCCCAGGCGGGCACGGGCGCCGACACTATAGGCGCGCGTGAAGCGTACAACCTCGCTTTTCAAATGCGTAACCTCGCCGAGACGGGGCTAGACCTCCGCGGCGCGGGCGTTAATCGCTTCCTCGCAGGTATGCAGAGCGCTATCGACACGCTCGCGGGGCAAGGTATCACCACGCGCGGCGAGGGCCTCGCGGCGACCACGCGCGCCGTGGCGGGTGCTACGGGGCGCACGGGGCTTAGGCCCTTACAGATCACCCAGGCGCTAGGCGGCGCAGCGGGGGGCGCCCGCGCGGGCTTTGCGGGGCAGTTTGGAGGGCTAGTAAGCGCCGCGATACAGGCGGAAGCGTTTAGCAGAGCGCGCGACCCCCTACAGGCGCTGCAAATCATGGAGCAAATGCAAGCCGACCCGCGACAGGTGCAGACCGCCCTTAAGCGCCAGCTAGGCGGAGAGGGCGCCGCGCTAGGGCTCGCCTCGATCTCAGGCATAGGCGCGGGCGAGGCGCGCGACCTCGCGGGCGCCACACTCAGGGGGGGCGACGCGCTCGCGCTTGGAGCTCGACAGACGCGCGCGCAGGTCGAGGCGGGGCTAAAGGTGAGCGCAGCCCAGGCGCTGAGCGACCAGGCGCTAAGCACCGAGGCGCGGGCTAATGAGGACTTACTAGTACAGCTCACGACAATAAGCACCGATATGAAAAAAGCCGTTTTAGCCTTCACCAACACGAGCGACCAAATAACCGCAATAGCGAGCGCGCTTGTAAAGACGCTAGACATTTTAGCCAGGTTTACGCCGTGAAGATCACCCTATATACCGACACCGAAGCGCGCGACCTCACGCGGCACGCGACCGCGGTAGCGTGGACAACGAGCACGCGCGCCCCCTACCTCAACGCGAGCGTGACCCTCGCGGCGCCTTTTGCGCTGCTCGACGATCTCGCCCCCGCCGGCGAGGGCGCTTTGAGCCTCGACGGGTGGATAGCGGTCAGCGACACGCCGGAGGGCGAGGCGGTAGAGCGCGCGCTGTTTGTGGGCCCGCTCACGGGCGCCTCTTACACCTTTAGCGCCGAGAGCAGCGCGGGCATGGAGGGGCTAAGGCGCCTCGACGCGCTCACGCTCACGGCGGGCTCTATGCTGCACTATATGAGCGAGGCGCAGCTAACGCTCAGCGCGCGCCCGACCGCGGCGCCGCCAGGACACATCTACACGCTCCAAACCTGGGCGGCGACTATGCGCGCCCTCATCACGGCGCCCTTTAGCGGGCCCTACATAGGCGCAGCGCTCGCGCGCACATTTAGCACGCTCGCGGCGCCGTATCGACTGCCCCGCACACTCGCGGGGGGGCTCAGCCTCTCAGCTATCCCCATCGCTTACGACGCGGCGACCACCTCGACCCACGCGCCAGAGCGGGCGGGCGACGCGCGCGCGCTCACGGGCGCCGCCATTAACGCCGTATCAGCCGCCGCCGCCCCGAGCGGCTCGCCGTGGGGGCTGCTCACCTCTATATTTGACCCCGACCCCTCTATCGCTGAGCTGTTTCTGAGCTTAGAGCCCGACCCCACCAAGCGCCACCCGCTAGGCGCCGCGCTCAACTCGCGCCCCGTGCTGCTTCACCGCTTTAAGCCTTTTGCGAGCGGCGCCCTCGCGAGCGGCGCAGCGCTTGGCGCCCTCGACGCGCCAGGGCACCCGACGACGCGCGCGCTACTGCTCGACGGCGTTATGAGCCTCCGCGCCGCGCAGACCGACGCCGACAGGATCAACGGCGCATATATCAGCACGCCCCTCACAGCCTCGCGCGGCGTTGATAGCTTTGGGCTCATCGCCACCCCGCGCCTTGACCCCGTGGACATAGAGCGGGCGGGGCTGAGGCTATACCGCGCACAATGGCCCTACTTCCCACCAGGCAAGAAAGAGGGCAGCTACAGCGCGCACTCGCAATACCTAGTGGACATAACCGAGCAGATCACAGCCCATCAAGAGCGCTTTATGAACGGCGATATTCTCGCGCGCTACGCGCCCCACCTCCGCGCGGGTGTGTGGCTTAAGACACCTATTAGCGACGGGCACCGCGAGCGGCTGCTTTACGCCTACGCGGAGAGCTTGAACCACACGATACAGATCAGCGACGGGGGGCTAATCACGCGCCGCACCTCGATCAGCTACACAAGGGGCTTTTACGCATGATCATTAAAGGCCCAACGGCGCGCGGCGCAGTCCTCGCCATTATGCGCGTTACCGCGCGCCGCGTGATAGACGGCGCGCCCTTCCTCGACCTGATAGACAGGGGCGGGCGCCTCTACACGGACGCCGAGATATTGAGCTTAGGCGGCGCGCCCCAGGAGCTCGCAGCCGTGCCCCCCGAGGGCGCCGATGTGCTCACCCTCACCACGCCCCAAAACGCGCCGCTTGTGCTAGGCACTTTCAGCACCTCGACCGACCGCGCCCTAACCGCAGAGCTCAGCGGGGCGGGCGAGTACCCCCCCGACGCGCTCGCGCTTGATCATGTAGCGCTCAGGAGCGGCGAGGCGCGCCTAATAGCCGCCGAGGGCAGCCTATACGCGGCGCCCGTGCTTAGAGTACAAGGGCGCCTAGAGGTGAGCGACGGGGCGAGCCCCACGCAGAGCGGGGCGGTAGCTGAGCCGACGCTAGACACGCTCGCGCAGTACCAAACCGCGATTAACACCCTCGCGGCGAGCCTTGAGGCCTTGCGCCTCGCTTGTGCGGCAGCCCAGGCGCCCTCTAACCTGCCCGCTTTTGCGACCGCCGCCGCCGCTATCCCCCCGCTATCACCTACCCTCGCGCCCGCGCCAAATGATACAATAGCAAGCGACCTATTGAAGATTGAGAGATAGCGCATGAGCACCGCGAGCCCGCCGCCGCCAGGGATAGAGCCCCCAGGCATAATCGCCGACCTCGCGCGCCTTAATGTGCGTTATCTACTTGAGCACCGACAGCTAGGTGTTTTGCGCGCAGCCGTCGCGCTGCCCCTACCACCACAGGCCTACAGCGAGCAGAACGAGGCGCCGCACCTCATAACCTACACGCTAGGCGGCGTGCTACGCGAGATAGCGCCCCAGAAGCGGCGCACGATCACCCTAAACGGCGCGAGCGGATACGACGCGCGCACAGGACACACACGCGACGGGCTTATTACAGCGCAGCCGGGGCCCGTGCTGCTCGCTGAGTTTCAGGCATTCATAGAGCAGTATTTAGAGCAATGCGCGAGCGACGGCGCCCAGGTAGCCACGCCCACCCACAAGCTAGAGCCTAACCACGAGCTCATCTTTAGGGCCGTGGACGAAAACACACATTATAAGGTCGAAGTTATCGCGCTACGCATAGACCGCGACACCAACATTAACCACTTCTCGCGCGGGTGGACGCTCACGCTAGAGGCTTACGACACGGCAGAGGCGCCCCCTTCAGCCTTTGGGGCGTACACCGACACTCTAGCCGCAATCACAAACGCCATAGACACCGCCGCCGCCTATGCGGCCGTGGGCGCCCAGGCCATACAGGGCGTTAACAGCCTCGCGCGCCTCACGCTAGGGCCCATCAACGCGCTGAGGAACCTAACAGCCGCGCTAGGTGAAGCTATGGAGGGTATTAGCTCGCTCGCCGCGCTGCCCCGCGACCTAATACGCGCCGCCTCTTTTGCCGTGGGCGAGGTGCGGCGCGACTTCACCCGACTAGCCAACGACCTAGAGCGCTTCCCCTCCGCGACGGGCGCCGCGTGGGGCGCGCTCACGACCGCGCTATTAGGCGCCGATGAAGCCCAAGCGCAAATAGAGAGCGTGAGCGCCCTTATCCCCCAGCGCGTTGACTTGGAGACGCAGACCGCCGCGCCGCTCAGCCCCGCCCCCGCCTCGACCTCGACCCCGAGCGCCGCCGCTATCCCTTACTACTTGCGCTTGGGTGAGACGCTAGAGCACCTCGCCGCGCGGGTGTTAGGTAGCGCCGCCAGGTGGACAGAAATAGCAGAGCTCAACGGGTGGATTGACGCCGAGACGCTAGGCAGCGGACGCCCCGCGCGCGCCGGTGATCTAGTTCTTATCCCCTTGAACACGAACGCGCAGCCCGAGCCGGCCCGCGAGCGCGACGCATACGGCACCGACCTAGCACTAGACCAAAACGGCGACCTACAGCTAAAGGGCGCCGACCTAGCGACAATCAGCGGCGCCGCGAATGTAGAGCAGGCGCTAGGGCTGAGGCTCAAGACCACCGCGCTAGAGCTCGCGTGGGCGCCGCGCTATGGGCTGCCAGCGCTCACGGGCACGCGCTTAACAGCGACGAGCGCGGGCTATGTGGGCGCGCTTGTGCGCGAGCAGGTCGAGGCAGACGCCCGCATAGAGCGCGCGTTATTGATCGAGGCGCGCGACGCGGGCGACGCGCTCGCGGTACACCTGGAAGCGCGCACGACCGCGGGCGCCTTCCTTCAAACGACGATAGAGGCCCCCCGATGAGCTTTACACCGAGAACCCGCGACGAGCTCGCGCGCCTCGCGCTTGGCGCGATCATAGCCCGCTCAGACCTCAGCGACACCGCGCAGGGAAGCGTTATAGACACGCTCAGCCAGGCTATGGGCGCGCTCGCGGCGAGCGTGGAGCAGCAGATAGCGCGGGTGCGTGACGCATACGACCTCCGCAGCGCCACGGGGGCAGAGCTAGACGCGAGACTATTAGAGCTGCCCCTAAGCACGATCAGCCGCCACGCGCCCACGCGCGCCGCGGGCCTTGTGACGCTCACCATAACCGCGAGCGCCGAGGAGCGGACACTAGACGCGGGCGCGAGCTTTAGCACGAGCACCGCCCCCGCGCGCGTTTACCAGACCGCCGCGCCCGTGACCATCACCGCCGGCGCGATCAGCGTAAGCGCAGCCGTCGAGGCGCTCGACGCGGGGCGCGCGGGAAACATCGCCGCCGACACGCTCGACACGATAGACAGCGCGCCCAACTATGTTATTGCAGTTACAAACCCCGCGGCCTTTGGGGGGGGGCTCGATGAGGAGAGCGACGAGGCCCTAAAGCGCCGCGCGCTGCTCTACTTGCAAAGCCTAGCGCGCTCGCAGCCCGCAGCTATGCGCTACCTCGCCCTCGCCCTCGCGAGCACCGCGGGGCGCATTATTCTAGCTGATCTATTCGAGCCGCCCGAGGCGCCAGGCTACAGCGAGCTCTACATAGACGACGGCACGGGCGCGCTATCCTCGCGCACCCTGCCAGGGGCTCAATACACGGGCACCGCGGGCCCCGCGGGGCTAGGCGTGCTCTACTTTGACGCGCCCGCAATAGCGGCGCCCCGCGCTCAGGTGTTGCGCGGGGGGGTGTGGGTGGACACGCCGCCCGCCCAGGTGCGCGCGATACCCGAGCGGGGCGTTATGTACTTCCGCGAGGGCGCCATAAACGCGGGCGAGGCGTGGCGCCTCACGCCCTATAGCGTTTATGCGGGGCTCATCGCCGAGCTACAGCGCGAGATTGAGGGCGACCCCGCCAACCCCTCGACGACACCAGGCGCACGCGCCGCCGGCACGCGCGTTAGGGTGTTGCCAGCCGTGCCCTATGTGCTCAATTTTGATCTATCGCTCTTACCCGAGACGGGCGCCGACCTCGACGCGCTCACCAGCGACATTAGCGCCGCGCTTGTGGAGCTCACTTATGGGCTCACGATAGGCGCGCCGCTATTTGTGGCCGAGATCATCGCCGCCGCTATGAGCGTCGCGGGTGTGCGGAATGTTCACCCATACCGCCAGGGCACAGGGGGCACCCCGACGCCCGAGCCCCTCGCGGACATTTATCCCCCCCGTGATAGGGTGCTACGGATAGGGCGCCTAACCCTAGTCCCCACGACTGAGGAAACCTAAACATGGACAGAGTACGCCTAGAGCCCCTTGAGCGCGCCGAGCTCATCGACACCCTCGCCCTACAGGGGCTAACCTACGAGCACATACGCCGCGCTATGGGCGCGCAGCTAGGCGGCTCAGCGACGGGCACCGCGCGAGGGCGCGGGGGGCTGCTCAGCGCCCCTATCCCCACCTACGACCACACGCTAGGCACCCTCACGCTGAGCTCTTTTAGCTTCTTGGAGCTCACGCAGGGGGGCGCCGCGCTGAGCGGGGGGCAGACCGCCGCCCCAGAGGCGCGCCTAGTGCGCTTTGACAGCGCAGACACCGACCACCCCAACCACCCGATAGACATAAGCGCGGCGCGCACAGCGGGCACCACTTACACGCTATGGGCGCGCTATGTGAGCGTGACCACCGACCTAGACGCGCGGCGTAAATGGAGCGTAGCCCTCAACGCAGAGGTGAGCGCGACCATCGCCACGCGCGAGCGCGAGCGCGTCGAGTTTACTATCACCACAGGCGCGACGCCCGCCGACGCGGGCGCTAGTGTGTGGGTGCAACTGCTAAGCTACTCAGTAAGCGCGGGGGGGATGTTCAGCATAGCGACCTACTACCACGCGCACAGCGCCGCCGACGAATTCGCCAGGAGCGCCGCGGGCCTTGACACCGCCGCGCGCCTCAGCGTTAACGATCAACTCCCCCTCGCGCTATTCCACAGCGCCCGCGCGTGGGGGCTCATCGAGCACCTCGCCGCGCTTAGGGCTCAGCTCTACAAGATACTTTACAAGGGCGACAGCGACGAGACGACGCCCGACGCCGGCGATAAATGGAGCGACGCGCCGGCACGCTCTCTTATGGCGCTTAATCAACTGCTCACAGATACCGCTTCCCAGGTGGGCGTTAACCAACAGACTATTTCATATAATTATGCTCTCTTTTCAGCCCTTGCAAATGATCTAACAGGACAGCGCGATATAATAGAGGTGGACTATTATATAAAGCTAAATATTTCAGCGGGCGGCGTGGCCGTAGTGACATACACAACGACAGCCTCGCGCCCCGTTAGCGGTGGGCTTGGATTGACTTTTGATTATGCGCGAAACGATACACAGCCAGGGCGCTTTGACGGCAGCGTAGCGTTTACTAGCAAAGAGGCAGCGCTTTTTATGTTTAACTACCCCGTATTTACAGGAAACGGGATAGAAATATCTAACGCCTTTATATCTGATTTCAGGGCTAATTTAGTGCTAGATGAGGCGGTCTATTCTAGCAGCATGGAAGGCGACGAAACGCTAAGAGTAGAGCGGCGCGACTTGCCCGCTTTACCGCGCTATGTGGATATTCCAAATTTCGAAATGATAGACATGAGCGCAGCCATACGCACCGACGACACCACGACGGCGAATATATGGGGCTCTACTGCTTACAAATGGGCGCCGACCACCTACACAGCCGCGGGCGGTGCCACCACTAACACCACGGGCGCAAAGCTAAGGCTGAGGATAGGAACGCCGGGCGTTTACTGGGACGACAACGCAGGCGAGTACATACACACGACGACGCTAACCCCGCTCACGGGCGGAGGCTACGCGCTCAACATAGCCGTCAAGTTTAAGCTGCAACAGCGCTAAGGAGCTCTAATGATTACCGCTTACGCGAGCTTTAACCCCTCGCCCATCACCGGCACCCCGCGCGACCGCACCGAGAGCACCGCGAGCCTACCCCTCAGCGGGCTCCAGCTTTACGGCGGCGCCGTGGACACCACCGACCCTAGCGCCTCTTTTAGCTTTGCGTGGAGCGTGCTAAACCTCCGCGACGGACAGACCGCGACACTTGCCACGCCCACCGCTCAAAATACGCTGCTCAACGGCGTTAATGATGTGTGGGGCGATGTGCGGGTGTTTCTTATCGCCACCAACACGGCGACCGGCGAGACGAGCGAGACAGACCCGCGCCTAGCGCCCTCCACCGCCGCCGCCACGCTGCACCTTGAGAGCGTCGCCCGCGAGCTCACGCGCCCCGCGATAGGCTCGCGCGAATGGTGGGGCTCGCTCGACGCTATCGCCCAGGCCGTCGAGGACATAGGCGACAGCAACACGATACAGAGCGCCGAGGTCAACGCGGGCGGCGAGCTGCTCATCTCGCTCAGCGACGGCACCACGCTAAACGCGGGTGTGGTAAAAGGCGCAGATGGGGCGGACGGGGCACCAGGAGCGCCAGGCGCAGACGGGGCACCAGGCGCAGACGGGGCACCAGGCGCAGACGGGGCACCAGGCGCGGACGGAATAACGCGCGGCGCCTACTCGCAAACGATATGGCACACCTACGACGCGGGCGTAGTCAGCACAGGAATTAACCCCTCTAAACTGATATGGGCAACGGGCCCTTACCTCGCGGCTAACGACTTCCTTATACAAACACTTGCGGCGAGCGCGATAGACGCGGGGCCCGCAGGAAACAGCCTAGATATTTACGCCGCTACGATCAGCGTAGCCGCGTTTAAGCTGAGCGCGGGCAGCGCGAGCGCCGCAACTATTATAGGCGGGCTTACAATGCTACAGAGCACAGGCGCCAACGACTCCCAGAGCGCCGCGGGGGCGATTAACCAGACTATCCCTGCGGGCGACCTTTTCGGCGTGCTCATAGCGGCGCCCACCGCGGGCGCCCTAAACGGGCTCACCCTTGAGCTAATAGGCGTAGTGGTGTAGCCATGTTGCAGGGATACGGCGACCCCGACGCAGGGGGGCTAGGCTACGGCGACCCCGAGCCCGCCACCCCTCTACTTGAGGAGGGCTACGGCGACCCTTACGCCCCCCTCTTAATCAGACTGCTCAGCGCGGGCGACCTACCCCACAAGGGCGGCGCGCCGCTTGAGCTAGGCGGGCTGATACCGCTGCACCTCGCGCCCTATCGCGCCGCGATCACGCGCGCGGACACGGGCGAACAAGTATTCTTTTACAGCGGGCGCGCGGGGCAGGGCGCCGACCTCTACCCCCTCCGCGACCGCTTGACCTGCTTTAGCCCCAGAGCGCCCGCGGGCGTTTATACTTTGCGCCTCTTTTACGGGCCAGGCTTTACCTCGCGCCTTGATCTAGTGGGCGCGCTCACTATCGCCCCAACGGCGCGCTTGAGGCCCCGCTATGCGCTCGCGCGCGCCTTCCCCTCGCTCTACGCAACCGGCGCCCGCGACCTCAGCGACAGCCCCCTAGACGACGCGAGCGCCACCCCGCCCGCGCCAGGCGCCCTCGAGGGGCTCATAGACGCCGCCGCGCTTGTGATAGGCGGGCTAGGCACCGCAGCGGCGACAATCGCGAGCGCGAGCGCCGAGCGGGGCGCGGATCTGATCAGCGTAGAGAGCACGCTAGGCTTTTCACCAGAGGGGCGCGCGTGGATAGGCGGCGAGCTCTACAGCTACACGCTGAGCGCGCCCCTCGCGCTCAGTATCAGCCCCCCGCTCAGCGCGCCCATAGACACGGGCGCGGAGGTTTACGCCCATGCTTACCCCGCCTAACCGCGTCGCCCAGGCGCGCGCCTCTACGCTCATCGCCGCCGCCGAGGGGGGCGACCTCGCAGAGCTGAGCGACCTATACGGGCTGCTATGGGCGCGCCTCGCGCAGACCGACGCACAACAGCGCGCGATACTGCGCGCCACCCTCTACAGCGCGCGCGGCACCTACCCCGCGACCCTCTCGACCCTCCGCGAGCTCTACAGGCCCCTAGAGATTAGGCTAGAGGGCGCGACGCGCAACGGCGAGAAGCTAGAGCACCCCGACATAACGCCAGCGTGGGCGGGGCGTTGGGTGTTTTGGGAGGAGGCGGGCGCCCCTCGCGCGCTGTTTGTGGTACAGAGCGCCACCGACGGCGAGGCGACCCTAGAGACGGCGCGCACGCTGCACCACACGGCGCCAGGGGTGGGGCTCAGTTTTACACCCACCGAGGGCGCGGCGAGCCTCGCGCCGTGGACGGCGCGCGAGCCCTGCCCAGGGTGGGGCGACGAGGCGGCGCCGGGGCTTGACGCCCCCGCTACGCTCATTATTAACACCGAGGCGCCCCGCGTCGATGTGCCACCCTCTTACTACCACGAGGGCGACGACCCCACCGAAACGGCGAGCGGCGAGCCTTACGGACACCACGCGCTAGACCTATTCGACGGCGACCCCCTCACCCCGTCACTAGGCGACCAGACGCTAGGCCCCTATCCGCTCTACTTCCCAGGCGCGGGCGTGGACAGCACCGCGCGCGCGCTGCTCGATCAGCTTTTGGCCGCGGGTGTGCGCCTAGAGATGAACCTATCCCAAGACACCGATAGCCCATTTAACGGGGGGGCATAATGGACTTAGACCTAATCGACCTAAAGACGGGCGCGCTTAGCGCTGTTATCGCGTGGGGGCTTGTGGAGGTACTCAAGCCCGCGCTTACCCTCGCGGGCATACCAGAGAAGGGGCCGCGCTACGCGCTCGCGGTACGCCTCACAGCGCTGTTAGTGGGCGCCGGCGTGGGGGCGCCGCTGCATGAGGCACTAGGCGCGAGCGGGGGCATGATCGAGGGCGCCGCGCTAGGCGCCTCCGCGGGCGCGCTTAACGCGCTCATAGTGGCGCAGATTAAGGCGCGCATACGCGGGCGCCGAGAGGGAGCGCGATGAGCGACGCACCCCAGACAAAGAGCGCCGCGCTCGACATCGCCACAAAGGCGCTTGCGGCCGTCGCCCTGCCCCTCGCGCTATGGGCGCTCAACCTCGCGGGCGAGCGCGCGCAGACACACCTAAGACTACAAAACTTAGAGGCAGCCCAAGAGGCGCACAGCGCGCAGCTTAAGGCCGTCGAGAAAACGCTAGAGAGCCTAGACACCACGGCGCGCTTTATTTTGCGCGACCTCGACGCGCTGAGGCGCCCCTAACCCCGCACCCGCCCCCAGGTCTTAAAATGCACACCTCAACCGCGATTATTTTAGCCACGGGCGCCGCTATCGCCCTCGCCGCTGCTCAGCACACACCAGCGCCCACCGCCGCCCCGCTAGAGGCGCAGCCCACGCCAGCGCATGACCTCAGCGCGGCGCAGATAGAGCGCACGCTAAAGACCGCCAGGCGCATAGAGAAGCGCCTAGCCCGCGCCGCCGAGATGATCGAGGAGCACAAGCACGGGCGCGAATGTAAAGATAACCCCCACCCCGTCGCGCCGCTCAGCTTGTCGCGTTAGGCTGAGCAGAGCGAGCGAGGGAGGGAGTAGCCGAGGCGGGACTTGAACCCGCACACCCAAAGGGCGCTAGAACCTAAATCTAGTGCGTATGCCTATTTCGCCACTCGGCCAGAGTATGGGCGCGGAGGGGCTTGAACCCCCGACCAACCGGTTATGAGCCGGCCGCTCTAACCGCTGAGCTACACGCCCCCTAGACACGCGGACATTAACGCCCGCGCGCCGATCAGTCAAGGATAACAAGGCGCCCGTTAGCGTCGCGCTCACCCTCAAGCCCCTTGCGCCAGACACGCGCGCACCACGGATCCGCGCCCATTTTCACATCAGGCGTAAAGGGGCGCATAGCGGCGACCATGAGCCGCGCGAGCTCATCAGCCGCCTCAGCCGCGCGCCCTTCCTCGACCTCGCACAAAATCTCATCATGAATAAAGGCGACGGGGCGCGCCCCGTAGAGCGGCGAGGAGCTATCAAGCCAACACGCGCGCACCACATCGACGAGCGCAGTTTTAGCCCCATCAGCAACGAGCCCCTGGAAGTAGGTATTAGCCCCATCAGTAAAGCCCACACCGCCACGGCGCCGGCGCGTGTAGTGCTGCACCACAAAGCCCCTATTAACAGCCTTCATCACCTCACCAAAATAGCCCCTCATCTCAGGCCACGCATTGAACCAAGCAGCCTTAAGCGCCTCAGCCTCAGCCGTGGACAGCTCCACCCCATAAGAGGAGCGGGCGAACCCCACGAGCCCATCAGCGCCGAGCCCGCCAGGCAGCCCGAAGTTAGGCACTTTGGCGAGCCCGCGGAGGCGCTTAATCTCAGCGTCGCCCGCCGCGCGCCGCTCACGCGCCACCTCATAGGACACGCCCGCCAGGTCAGCCGCTAGGGCTAAGTGCAGGTCGCGCCCGCTGTTAATCGCCTCAGCCATAGCCGACTTAAAGCCCATGTTAAGGCACACCTGAGCGAGCGCTACCAGCTCCGCGGTCGAGTAATCAGCGCCGATATAGACGCACCCCGCCCGAGGGCGGAAGCACTCACGAACGCCACCCTCGCGCGGGAGCTGCTGTAAGTTAGGCTCAACGCACGAGGTACGCCCCGACCTAACTAGCACATTCCAGCGGGGCGAGAGGACACCGCGCGCGGCGCCGTCGAGCGTGGGGCCGAAGGTACCTAGAAGCTTATCAACCTCCGCGAGCTTAGCCAGGTCAACTAGCGCGGGCTCACCCGACCCCGCGAGCACCTCGCCCGCGGTAGAGGGCGACCCCTTAGCGGTACGCGGACACGCCGCCGCCCCATAACAGAGCTCAACCGCCGCCGCTATCGCTTTAGCGTTTTTACTCCCATCATCACGCACTAGCCCCGCCTCGCGCGGGCGAGTGATCAGCTCGCGCTTACGCTGCTCAAGCGCGAGGCGCCAGGCCTCGACGCTAGCGGGCGATGTGCGTAGCCCCCAAGCGCGCAGATGAAAGAGCGCCCAATCAGCGGCGCATTGAAGCGAGAACGACGCCCACGAGCGCAGCACAACAGCCCCGCCGCCGCGCGTGGGGCGCCGCTCATCTATCTCAACGCCGCGCTCGCGCACCGCAGCGGCGAGCGCCTCATTTTGAGCGCCCCAGACAAGCGCCGTAACGCGCGCGTCATCAAGCGCATAGCGGCGCGCTTCCTCGCTCCACTCGCTGAACGGCACGCCCACGAGGCGCCCGTACTGATAGCGGACACTATCCGCAGAGCTCTTAGACGCGCCTATATCCACGCCCACGAGGGCGAGCGCGAGCGAGGCGAGCGACACCCCGCCCGAGATGATAGGACGCCCAACGCCAGGGTGGGTATCCCAACCAAGCGAGAGCGCGCGGAGGCGCTCAGCGACGCCCGTATCCCACACCTGCCCCTCAGCGTAGAGGCTCCACACGCACGCGGCGAGCCCCGGCGACTCACGGCACAGACACGCCAAATCAAAGGCGATGTTATGGCCCACGAGCCACCCCGCGCGTGGATTATTAGCCCAGGCGTGGACACGCGCCACCGCCTCGCGCGGCGTGAGGAGCTCAGGCGCGCCCTCGCCCTCGACCATAGACACGCACGCCACGCGCGGCGCGACGCGCCCAGGCGCTATTAATTCTGTTTCACAATCGAGCACTAGATTAATCATGTTCCACCATCGCAGGGCGCACCGCGGCGCCCGCTGCTTATAGGGTGAGGAGTTTTAAGACGAACGGCGAGCGCTTACGCAGGGAACCAATGCACCTTAGTGAAGCTAGAGCCGCGCTTAGTCTCGATAGCCTCAGAGCGGAAGCGCACGCGCAGCCCGCGCGCGGGCTGCTCGGGGCCCGTCAACGCCTCCATCACCTCGCGCCCGAAAGAGCGAGGATCACCGCCAGGGTTAAGGGCGCACACGAGCGCCTTAATGTTGATCAAGTAGGGGCGCTCATCAGCCTTAGCGACCCAATCCCAACACACGACGGGCTCAACCGACGGCACCGAGATAGCCTTGAACGACGCCACGAACACGGGACGATTATTGTTCTTAATGCTGCTGATCACCTTGAGCTCTAACACTTCCAGCTCACCCGCGAACCCCGCAGGGATATAATCATTACGCGCGGGCGCTGCCTCGATAGAGCCGAAGTTATCCCACGGCGAGCCGCCCATAGGCGCAGGAGGGGGCGCGCCCCACCCCTGATTATTCTGATTATTTTGATTATTCCAGGTCATTACACACTCCAAAGACACAGCCCACAAGGGGCGAGGTAAGAAGAAGCCACAAGGGCAGAGTAAGAACACGCGAGAGGCCCGCGCGCGTGCAAGTTTTAGCCGCGCACGACCAAATCAGCAAGGGGCACCAGAGTAAAAGACGCATGGCGCCAAAGCATAGAGGAGCTATCGAGGCGCACGATAGACGCGCCGCCGAACACCGACCAACCGCGCTCCGCGATAGCGAGCCCCAGGATAGCCCACCCCTTAGCGTAATCCATCGAGGGCAGATAGGCGCCATGAGCGCGCGAGAGCTCAGCGATGAGGGGCGCGATGAGCGCCTCCGCCTCGACCGCGCCCGCGGCGTGACAATCCACCAGGAGCAGGCGCGCGCCCACGCTCAGCGACGCGGAGGGCGCAGCCGCCACAGGCGCCACGGGCGACGGCGCGGGCGCGGGAGCCTTAACGGGCGCCACCACGGGCGCGGGAGCTGCCACCACCTCGACGGGAGCCGGCGCGGGCGCCACCTCAACAGGCGGGGCAGGGGGCGCGGGGGGCGCAGGAGCCGCCACAACGGGCGCAGGGGGCACAGGAGGGGGCGCCCCCCACCCCGACAGCAGATCATCAAAAGACAGATTATCCACCTCCGCGGGCACGGGCGCGGGCGCCTCATCAGAGGGCAGGATAGCACCCGTGGACAGATCAGCGAGAAGCTGTAAGCGCTCTTTATTCGCCGCCAGAGTATCGCCCGAGGGCTCGCGCGCCTCATACGCGGCGAGGAGGGCGGGCGAGAGCTCAGCGACGCGCTCAGCGACAGCCGCGCGCGCCTCATCAGCCTTAAGCGTGCTCAACGCCCTCCCCTGATAGGTGACGCGAGCGCGCTTAGGCGCGGGGCCCTCGACCTCCGCGCCGTCGGGCAGCCCGTCGGGCGGATTGAGCCCCGCGTAGGCCTCGCCGTCAACCTCCCAGGGCGAGCGCCCATAGCGCTCGAGGAGATCATCATCAGAGGGCTCAGCGAGCTCAGCGACCTCAACGGGCTCAGCGGGCACGACGGGCGGCGCAGAGGTCGAGCGCGCGGCAGGCTCAGCGGGGGCAGGAGTGGAGGAGCGACGCGCGGCGAGCGCGGCGAGGAAATCAGACGGATTGACAGATGACGACGACATAAGGCCTTGAACCTCAACGACAGGGGCGACCGCCGCAGAGCGACAATCGCGGAGAAAGGGGCAACCGCCGAAGCGATCACAAGCGGAATAGTTAGGCGCCACCTCGCCCCAAGCGGGCGCAGCGGCTAAGACGGATTGAGCGCGCGCCGCCTCGCCGAGCGCCTCGACGCCCTCGACGAGATCAGCGGCGCCCCAGGTGACGGAGGACATAGCGACGCGATAGGGCGCCGCTGTTTCGCCGTACACGAGGCGGAATGTGAGGGGCTCGCCGAGCGGGCCGAGATCACCCAGAGCGCCCACAAGCGCGGCGTGAGAGTAGAGGAGCGCTTGAGGATCAGCGCGCAGCTCATACTCGCCCTTTTGCGACGCGCTGAGGCTGCCCACGCTCTTATGATCAGTAATGCGAGCGTAGCCCCCCACCTCCGCGAGCTCTACCAGGTCAACGCGCCCGCGCACGGGCACGGGCCACCCCGCGGGCGTAAAGCTAAAATCAACCTCGATCTGAGCGCGAGGGATTGACGCCGCGGGGGGCAGCGCCCGCACCATCGCGCGCGCCGTACCATCATCAGGAAGGCCGCCGCGCTCCAGGTACGCCTCAAGCTGAGCGTGGATAAGAGAGCCGCGCTCAGCCGCAGGGCCCGAGGGGCGCCGCTCGCCGTTGACACTCTCACGCCACCACTTACGCGCGCACAGCTTAAAGGCGCTGAGCTGAGAGGGCGAGGTAGACGCCCAGGCGCGCCGCTCAAACACCCCCCACCCCCTCGCCCTCATCATCGCCGCCGACATAAGACGGGGGCAAGGTAGCCATGAACGCGGACACGAGCGCGGCGACCTGATCAGCGCACGCCTCTAGCTCGACATCGCCCCCCGCACGCTCGCGCAGCCGCTCTAGCTCACGCGACAGCGCGCCCAGCAAGACACGGCGCACCGCGCGGGGCCTATGTTGCGGGTGCGCCCCGCCAGAGCTCAAAGATAATTTTACTGACACGCGCGCCCCCTTGAGAGGTGTTAGACGGCACCAGGCGCGGCGCCGCACGCAGAACACACTAAAGCCCCGCTTACTTGCGCGCAAGTATTTTATAAAGCGCCTTGCCAAACAGCCCCGCCGCCCCCTAGACTCACCCAACCCAAGCCCTCACCCCCCACACAGACAAGGCGCACATGAGCACCGACACACCCGCCACGCCACGCGGCGCGGCCCTGCAAATCCCTTACAACGCCGAGCGCAACAGCTACGCGCCGCCGAAGGCGTGGACACCAGGCGAGCCCGCCGCGCCCCTGCACGCGCTCTATTTCGCCGCGCCCGTGCGCGTGCTGCTCAGCACCGACTACACCGCGCAGACCTCGCCCGCGCGTGAGGTGTGGTTATACCCGCTGCACGCCGACGGCGGGCCCGTCACGCGCCCCACCCGCGAGGCGCCCCCCGAGGTGATCGAGCGCGAGCTAGGCGCCAAAATCAGCGCCTCCGCGTGCTTTGTGGACATCGACGACGAGACAGCGCACAAGAGCGGCGCCACCAGGTCGAGCGACGAGGCGCGCGCCGCGCTGAGCGAGGCGCTTGAGCCCTTTAAGCGCTTGCCGGGCTTCTTCTCTTACCTCACGGCGCGCGGCGCCCGCGCGGGGCTCATCTACGCGGCGCCCGTCGCCCTCGACACACACACGGCAGCCCTCCGCGAGCTGATGGCGCAGCTACGCGAGCGCCTCACAAGCGCCCTCGCGGACATAGCCGCGCGCACGGGCGGCGCGCCCCTTGAAATTGATGTAGATCAGAAATGCACCGATCTAGGGCGGGGCTTTGCGGCGCCGCTGATCTACAAGCGCGGCGCGCCCATCACACCCGACCAGGCGCGCCTCTACATGAGCGACGCGGACACGCCCGCGCAGATGATAGAGCAGCTCGCCGCGCTATGGGCTAAGCGCCTCCGCGCCACCGCCGACGCCGCCGGCGCCTCGCGCTACTCAAACAGCCCCAACACGCCCAACCGCGCGAGCGAGCCCGCCCGACAGGGTGGCCCGCAGGGCGGGCGAGCGGAAGCGCGGCGCGGCCAACATAAGACTAAAACCTATATCCCCTCAGACCTCTCAGAGCTCGACAACCCCGCGCGCTATCAGCTCACGCGCAGCGCCTTTTACGCGATATGCCAAATCACCGACCACGAGGGGCTTAGGCGCGACATACTTGAGGCGCTCGACAAGCACCTAATGGACGGGCGCCGCCTACAAAAAGAGGGGCCAGGTTGGTACGACCGCACGCTACAAGAGTACGCCGCGGCCGTGCCCCCCCGCGACGGCGCCGCGCGCGCAGATGAGGCGCTGCCCGAGCCCGCCCAGATCGAGGGCTTTACAGAGCTCGCGCCCCTCCGCCGCACATTCACGCGAGGCGATGATTTAGAGCTCGCTGAGGCCTTAGTTGAGGCCTTTGGAGACGCGCCCCGCCCCATGTGGCACGGCAACGGGCTAAGGCGCTACGACGCCGCGCGGGGGGTGTGGGCGCACTACGAAAAGCGCGCCCTACAGCGCCTCGCGATGGGCGCGCGCGGCGCCGTGATCACCACCGCGAGCGGCGCGAAAGACTACCCCGTGAGCAGCGCCCGCGTTGACGCCGCCGTTAAAATGCTCGCGCCCTTGTGCGGCGCGGACACCACCGACAGCAAAAGCGCCTTTGACCTCGCCCCCCGCGGGCTCGCCCTCGCAAATGGCTTTATCCGCGCCACGCCCGAGGGGCTGAGCCTAGAGCCGCACGCGCCGGACAACCTAGCCATTCACGGCCTCGCGTACAGCGTGCCCGACGAGGTGGCGCGCTTTTGGGCGACGGACGGCGACGAGGGGCGCGCGCCCCAGGTGCCCCCCACATTCACGCGCACCTACTTAGGGCGCTCGCTCGCCCGCGAGCCCGAGGAGGCGCTAGGCGAGACGCGCGAGAGCGTCGCCGCGGAGGTCAACGCTAAGATTACCACTATAGGCGAATGGTTAGGCCTCGCGCTGTTAGGGCTTTGCACGCGCGAGGCCGTCGCGCTTGTGGTACACGGCGCGGGCAGCAACGGAAAGAGCGTACTTACAAACCTCATAGCCGATCTGTTTGGAGCAGAGCAGACTTGCCATCTAGCGCCCCAGGCGATGGGCGAGCGCTTTAGCCGCGCCGCGCTGTTTGGCGCCGCCGTAAATGTAGTTTCAGAAATGCCGGAGAGCGACCTGCTCGCCGCGGACACGCTTAAAGCTGTTATCAGCGGCGACACAATCGAGGTCGAGCGAAAGCACCAAGACCCTTTTAGCTTCACGCCCCGCGCCGCCCACATATTCGCCGCTAACAGGCTGCCCGCGAGCCGCGACCGCTCGCACGGGCTATGGCGGCGCCTTGTGCCGGTGGAGTTTTGCCACATATTCACGCGCGCAGACCGCGACCCAGGGCTACACGAGGCCCTCCGCGCAGAGTACCCCTCTATTGTGCTTTGGGCCCTTGAGCTCGCGCGGGGCTACCTCGCCCGCGGGGGCTTCACTCACGCCGACCTCATTGACGCTTGGCGCTTTGCGTGGCGCGCGGACACCGACGCCACGGCGGGCTTCCTCGCTGAGCGCCTTGAGCGCGTCGAGGATCATAACGACGGCGCGACCGCGACGGAGCTATGGAACGCCTTTAAGATGTGGGCTGAGGATCAAGGGCTAGAGGGCGCCCGTAAGACCGCGCTTAAGACCTTTGGGGCGCACCTCCGAGGGCTGCCAGGTGTGAGCCGTAAAAGCATAAGAGCGCACGGCGGAATAGAAGCGCGCTACAACCTCCGACTCAAAGACACCTCGACCACCACACGCGCACGCGCCGCCGACCCGTGGAGCGCGGGAGGCTACACCTAATGAACACGCACACACCCGAGCCCCTACCCGCGCGCCTCAAGCGCCACCTCATCGACCGCCTCGACCCCGACGACCACAACGCGCGCCGCGCCGCCGCGGAGCTGTTAGAGGCTATCGCCCAGGCGCTGAGCGAGGCGGCGCGCTACACCTCGACCACACCCGCCACACCCGCACAGACACCCACACAAGGAACCCCGAACAATGAGCCACGCACTTAAAGCCGCCCTCACCTCTAACCCCTCGCGCGTGGAGCTGCTCCAGGTGTGGGGCGCCGATATGAGCCCCGTGGACGCGGCGCGCGTGAGCGTGAGCGCTGAGGCGCCCAACCCCACCCCCGCGCCCTTGAGCCTCCGCGGCGAACAGGCGCGCCTCATCTACGAGCCCCGCGCCCAGGCGAACAACCCCGCCGATAGGCGCCTCTTAGACTATCTCATCGAGCACGGACACACTTCAACGCTTGAGCACGCGGGCGCTACTTTCAGCATAGAGGCGCCGCTGTTTGTGGCGCGCCAGATTATGCGCCACCGCACGCTCAGCTTTAACGAGATCAGCCGCCGCTACACCTCCGACGGGCTCAAGGTGTGGACGCCCACCGCGGACGACCTCCGCGAGCAGCACGCGCGGCGCCTTCAGTGCTCCACCGGCGAGCCCATCGAGGACACCGCGACCGCCCAGAACCTCGCCGCAAAGATCGAGGCGCACCACCTACGCGCCCTCACCCTCTATCAAGACCTCATAGACGCGGGCGTAGCGCGCGAGGTGGCCCGCGCCGTGCTGCCCATCGCCACGCTCACGCGCTTGTGGCTGAGCGGGAACCTCTTAAACCTGATCAAGATGATCAAGCTACGGACAGAGGAGCACGCGCAGCCCGAGACGGCCGCAGTAGCCCGCGCTATGCTCGACGCCCTCGCGCCCTACTTCCCCTCGACGCTCAACGCCGCAGGGCTGATCTAAGGAGGCGCGCATATGGCCTACCTCAGCCACACCTATATTAAAGAGAGGTGGCGCGCCGGCGCCTCGCTTTGCGCTATTGCCCAGGAGGCGAACACCAACAACGCGCAGATTAAATATATCCTCGCTTACTTAGGCGAGCTCAGCGAGGGCGCCCCCCTCATCATCGAGGACAACCGCCACCCCATACACGACGCGCACAACGCCCCCCCGCTTGTGAAGCGCGCGCGCGAGCTCAAGCGCGCGGGCTACACCTGCACCCAGATAGCCGCGGAGGTGGGGCGCGGGCGCCCGTGGGTGACACAGCACACAAAAGACATACAGGGCGCCGACGCCCGCCGACACGGGCGCACCGCCCCCGCCACTTATGAACAGCTCAAAGAACAGACCAACGAGCGCACCCGCGCGCGCCGCGCCAGGCTCAAGGCACAAGCAGCGCAGACACACAGAGGAGGACAAAACAGCATGAGCCCCGCCCCCAAGACACCCAAGACACCCGCGCCCAAGTTCTCGCCCGAGGTGCGCGCCGCGCGCCGCGCCTACCAGAACGCCCACGCCGCGCGCGCCAAAGCGGGCAAGGCGCTCAGGGCGCTGAGCCCCGCGCTTATGCGCCGCGCCGTTGACCTCGCGCGCAAACACGCGACCGCCGCGCAGCGCATTTACACGACCGCGGGCGGCGCCCACCCCGACGCGCCCACCCTCAAGAGCCTAGCGCACCGCACCGCCGCCGCATACGCCGCCGCTTTGAGCCTCGCCGCGCGCCTCGACGCGCCCACCCCCACCACCACCCCAACGCCCGAGAGCAAGACCCCGTGAACCCCCAAGAGCTCAAAGACACACCCACCGACGCCCTCATAGACCGCCGCGCCTCCGCGCTTGAGCTCATAGGCCGCCGCGCGCTCGCCTTCCACGCCGCCCACCCTCGCGCCTGCCAGGTGTGCGACGGCGTGGGGCTCGACCTCAAAGCGCCCGCGCCACCCGCGGGGCGCCCCGATAGCTGCCCCGCTTGCACCGGCGCCAAGCCCGCGCGCCACCCCCTCGACACCGCGCGCCGACTCTCGCGCAACGAGCGCGATAACCCAGGGCAGCACATCGACACCTCGCGCGCCGTATTCCTCGCCGCCCTTCAGCAGATCGCCGACGAGATCACCGCGGAGCTCATCGCGCGCGGGTGGAGCGCCGAGGACGACCGCGCGGGCGCTGATTACTGCCCAGATGATGATGATGAGGAGGGGGGCGCATGAGCGTAACAAGCGTAATACAGAGCGCGCGCAATTTACAGCGCGGCGAGCTGTTAGGAGATCGAGAAAAGGTGATCAGCAATAACACCATAACGGGCCTCTCAATTAACCTGCCCATCATGGACACTTGCCGCCCCTCGCGCTTGTGCGTGCAGACCTGCTACGCGGCGCGCCCCGTGCCAATCGCACTACCCGCAGCAATTAAAAAACAGCTACGCACCCTTAACAGCATGAGAGCCGACCCCCAGGGCACCGCTGGCCGCATAGTGGGCGAGATGATAGGACACATGAGGCGCGGCGCGCTGTTTCTAAGGTGGAACGGCGTAGGTGATTTATTCCCTGAGGCCGTCGAATGTATGCACGCCGTAGCGGAGGCCCTACCCACGCTTAAAATATGGTGCGTGACGCGGCGCCCTGATATGGCCGCGCTTGTGCGCCCCCTACCTAATCTGTTTCTTCACTTCTCGCTTGACCGCGAGAGCCTAGACCGACACGCGCGCCTAATGGCGCTAAAGCCCACGGCGCGCCTATTCTTCTCATATCAAGCGGCGCCCGACGAGACGCGCCCGCCCGACGATTTACGCGCCATACACCCCGCGGTCTATTTTACGGATCAGTATAAGACACTCGCGCCGCCCGCTTTCGCGCCGGTGAGCTGCCCCCTTAACGGCAAAGGAGGGGGCGCGGCGAGCGCACTAGCGGGCGCGTGCTTAGCTTGTGCCAGGTGTTGGAGCGGCGAGGCGCTCACGCCCGCCCCCCTCGCGCACTACACACCCGACGAGGAGGGCGCAGATGATGAACAGCTCAGCCTCTTTTAAATCACACCTCTACACGCTGCACGCCGGCGACTGCACAGAAGTTCTAAAGACACTCGCGCCTAACAGCATTGAGGCCGCCGTGACTGATCCCCCTTACGGGCTAGGCGATATGAGCCCCGCGAGGGTGGCCGACTGCCTCAGCGCGTGGGCGAGGGGCGAGGCGTGGACGCCAACAGGAAAGGGCTTTATGGGCAAAGAATGGGACGCATGGACACCAGGCCCCGAGATGTGGCGCGAGCTATACCGCGTGCTCAAGCCAGGCGCCCACGCCCTTATATTTGCGGGCTCGCGCACTCAAGACATCATGAGCATAGCGCTCAGGCTCGCGGGCTTTGAAGTGCGCGACTCTTTACAATGGCTCTATAGTTCCGGCGCCATGAGCAAATCGCACGATATAAGCAAGGCGATAGATAAGCAACGACACGAAGCCGCCCGCGCGTGGGAGGGGTGGGGCACAGCGCTAAGGCCCGCCTATGAGCCCGTCATCTTAGCGCGGAAGCCCCTAGACGGCACCGCAGCGCAGAACACACTAACGCACGGGTGCGGGGGGTTGAATATTGACGGGTGCAGGGTGGGAGAGGAGATAATGACCGCGCACGCTATGAGCTCTTTAGGCTTTATGGGTAAATGGACAAGTAAACCGATACCGCCCACAGAGAAAGCAGGCCGCTTCCCTCGCAATATCTTACTCGACGAAGCCGCCGCCGAGCTGCTCGACGCCCAGACGGGCGCGCCTACTAGCCGCTTCTTCTACTGCGCGAAGGCCTCAAGCGCTGAGCGCGAGGCGGGGCTAGAGGGCGACGGACACAAGCGAGCCAACACCCACCCCACGATTAAGCCCCTAGCGCTTATGCGCTATCTAGTGCGCCTCATAACCCCGCCAGGCGCCACCTGCATAGACCCCTTTATGGGCTCAGGCTCAACGGGCTGCGCTGTTATGCAAGAGGGCGAGGGGCGCCGCTTTGTGGGCATTGAAAGAGAGCCCGAGTATTTAGACATCGCGCGCGCCCGCCTCGCGCACTACACACCCGCGGACACTTCACCCGCAGATGAACAGCTTAGCCTATTTGACACCGACACAGACACACAGGAGCCCTAATGAGCCACAACCCCACCCCCCCGCGCACCTTCGCGGAGCGCCTCAAAGACACGCCAAGCGATGAGATCGCCGAACAGCTCGACAGCGCGCGCGAGCTAGTGAGGACGCACCGCGACGCCTTCGCGCCTAAGTACCCTCGCGCTTGCAAGACTTGCGGAGGCGTGGGGCTCGACCTCAACGCGCCCACACCCACCGCAGGGCGCCCCGACACTTGCCCCAACTGCACCGGCGCCACACCCGCGCGCCACCCCCTAGACACCGCCCGCCAGCTCAGCGCCTCAGAGCGCGCGACCGCTAGCAGGCACACCGACACCGGCGCCGCCGTGATGATATTCACCCTCGCGCAGATGTGCCGAGAGATGGAGGCGGAGCTAAAGGCGCGCGGGTGGACTATCGAGGGGAGCGACGGCGAGGGGCTCGGGGCGGATTATTGCAAGGGCGACGAGACGCCGCACTAAGACACGCACCGCGCCCGCTTATGTGTTAGACTCGCCCCCGGCACTTTTCACCCTCCGGGAGCTCTAATCATGCACACTTGCGCCGTTCTTATCGCGCTACTCCGCGCCGCTCGCTTGATCCACCACACCGCGCACCACCTCACCCACGGCCCCAGCTTTTACGCTGATCATGCGCTGTTTGGCGACCTCTACACCGCGCTTGATGAGGAGATTGACACACTCACAGAGAAGGCCGTTTATATGGGCGCGGACATTGACGCCGCCGACCTCGCCGCCCGCGCCGCAGAGCTCACCGCCAAGCTCAGCCCACAAGGCGCGCCTACCCACGCTACAGCCCTCGCGACCCGCTCAATGAACGCAGAGCTCGCCATTCAAGACGGGATCAGCGCCGCGCGTCAGACCTTGCAAGAGCAGGGGCGCCTCAGCCTCGGACTAGATAACTTTTTAGCTCAGCTCGCCGATGATCACGAGACGGCGCTTTATAAGCTGCGCCAGCGCCTCGCTTAAACAGCCCCACGCGCTCACCACCCCACACCCACCCCCACCCCACACCCACCCCACACCCACAGAGCCCACTACATGAGCCCCCGCCCTTACGCCGCGCTATGGTTTAGCGCCGACACGCAGCTAGACGACTGCGGCCCCCTTATCCGCGCCGAGCGCACCCTACAGCGCACCCGCACCCCTTACACGATTGACACCTCACGCCCCCCGCTAGTGTACCTCTACTTTGAGGCGCCTAGCCTAGAGGCCTTCGACACCGCCCGCGCTCAAACAATCCACATCACAGACACCGCCCGCGCCCTCTTTTGCGACTGTATGGACTGCGACGAGTACGCCGATGAGCTCATCGAGGAGCTCACAAGCGGAGGCGCGGAACACTTTAGACAGCGCCTGGAGCAGATGCGCGAGACACACCCCGCCGCTCACGCCAGCGCTATCGCGGAGGCGCCAGCGTGGGCCGCCGCTTACGCTCACCCCGCCGACCGATGGACACGCGCTCTAGACCTACACGCGCCGGAGATCATCAGCGCCCTAGAGCGCGAGGAGCCCACCGCGCTTAATAGCGCTATCGCTAGCTTTTTAGACACCCTCGACGGGGCGCGCATTAATGAGCCACATGAGCCTTAAAATGAACCCTGCACATAAAGTTATAGACTACTACGGTGGCAAGTACCGACTAGCGCGCTACTACCCCGCACCCCTTCACGATGTTATTATTGAGCCTTTTTGTGGGGGCGCCGGATATTCATTACACCACTACAACAAGCAGGTGCATTTATACGACTTGAACCCTAAAGTAGTAGGCGTGTGGGACTATGTTATCAAAGCAGACCCCGACGAAATACGCGCCCTCCCTCTCTTAGAGCCCGAGCAAAGAGTAAGCGATCTACAAGTACATCAAGAGGCCCAATGGCTGATCGGGTGGTGGGTGCAGTACGCTTGCTCAAACCCCCGCGTAAGCATGACTGCTAGCATGAAATCACGCATGGTTTCAGGCAACGCTAGCGCGTGGACACGCCGCCGCCGCGAGTACATAGCGCAGACGAGCGCGCTAATAAAGCATTGGAAGGTGACTTGCGCGAGTTATCAAGATATACCGAACACGCGCGCGACATGGTTTATTGACCCCCCTTATCAATGTAAAGCGGGGCGCGCGTATCCTTTTAATAAAATAGATTTTGAACACTTGGCAGAGTGGAGCAGGTCGCGCAATGGTCAAGTGATGGTGTGTGAAAATAGCGACTCTCAAGCATGGCTCCCTTTCCAACATTTCCGCGAATGTGTAGGCAAAACACTACAAGAAGGTGCAAGTAAAAGAACTCAAGAGGTGGTGTGGTACAACACCGAACCCTCACACGCACAGATGGACCTATTCACAGACACGCCCACCAACACATGAGCCACATGAGCCCCACAGACACGCCACCCGCGCCCACCACCCCCCCCGCGCCCCAACCACCACCCCTCAGCGTGCGCCATATCGCCGCGCGCCTTAAAGCCGCTGAGGCCCTCGCAGAGCTCAGCACCTGCACCCGCCGGCGCTTTGCCGCCGTGATCATAGACCCCGACACCCGCGCAGTTATCGCCGACGGCTACAACGGCCCCCCACGCAACGGCCCCAAGCTATGCGGGGGGGAGGTGTGCGAGCGCGACGCCCAGGCGATCCCCTCCGGCTCAGACCTCGCGACGGGGTGTTATCACGCTGAGCTCAACGCGATACTAAACGCGGCCCGACAAGGCGCACACACACAAGGCGCCCTCATGCTATGCACCGGCGCCCCTTGCCTCGCTTGCGCACGCGCTATCTATCACGCAGGGATTAGCGCAGTTATCACACGCGCGGGCTCATATCCGATCGGCGAGGACGCGGGGCGCGTGTTTTTGAGCGCGTACGGGGTGCGTATCTACTATGTAGCCTCGCTCTAGACACTTAAACCACACCCACCCCACCCCCCGCGCGGACTGAGCCCAAAGGCACGCGCGAGGGGTGGAGCAGACAAGGCCCACACGCTCTATATAACACATTTAGAGCCGTTATGTGTGCGCTCTTAAAAAATAAACACCACCCCCCCAGCGCATACACACCACCCCCCCAGCGCATACACACCACCTCACCGACAGATACACATCACCCACCCTACCCCCCCGCGCGGAGGGCTGAGCCCTAAGACACGCGCGGGGGGTGGAGCAGACTAGGCCCACATTCACCCCCTCTCCCGCGCGGAGGGCTGACCTCTAAGATATGCGCGAGGGGTGGAGCAGACTAGGCCCACACGCTCTATATAACACATCTAGCGCCGTTATGTGTGCGCTCTTAAAAAATAAACACCCCCCCCCCCCACTCCCCTCCACCACCCCCCACCCCCCCCCCCCACACCCCCACCCCCCCCCCACCCCCCCC
>Ga0222714_10000265_pt1 | contig 62461 bp, 54 predicted proteins | sample C33_3DmetaG_FD_165048 | JGI IMG/M metagenome (GOLD analysis project Ga0222714, IMG submission 165048) | Estuarine water microbial communities from San Francisco Bay, California, United States - C33_3D | ecosystem: Environmental > Aquatic > Marine > Unclassified | place: USA: California... | reverse complement strand
AGATATATACTTTTTTCAATAAAGGTATTTCTTTAATAAATTTAAATGATATATATAATACAACACGTAACGGAAATATTATTGTTTACATAACTATCAATAAATAAAAAAATAATTTTTTTATTTATTTATTTTTTTATTTTTTTATTTTTTTATTTTTTATTTTTCATTTTATTTATTCCTTCTTAGCAGTTCGCACGACCTTCTTCACAACCTTGGGTGCTGTCGGCGCTTGTGCTACTTCAACTACTGCTGGCACTTCAACTGCTGGTGCTGGTGCTGGTGCTGGTGCTGGCGCCGGCGTTTCATCTTCCACATCACTATCATCTGCGATAACCAATGCTGAATCACCAATGTGTTCATCAACCGCGTCTTCTTGTGCTGCCTTTACCAGTGTAGTCTTGGCTGCCGATGTAAGCGAAATCAAACACTTACCCTTCAAACTAGGACGAGGCTGAACGACGCCTTGAAACAACTTCCAAGTTACACCAAACTTACCACCAGCAAACCACAAACCACCGCATTGAATCACGCATGCGATATTAGTAAGCTTCGGGATAAGTGTCAGAGGAGTCACATCAGGGTTAAGCTTGTCCGGAAACAGCATTTCGCCGTTCACATCATACAGTTCGCAATTAAATCCATCATAATTTTCTAACTTAATATCTAGCGTCGGCGTCTTCGTCATATCGCGATCTCCAGTAAGCGGGTCCTTGGGCCACTTCAGCATTGGGTTAAACAATGCGTCTACTACTTGTGCCGGCATCTTATCCTTTGGCTTGTTAAACCACTCCACTGAATTCTTTGTCGCGTCTTCCTTAATCTTTGTCTCCAACTCAATCATCTTCTTTAGAAATAAATCTGTTTCGGCATTAGCATAATCTTGTCGTGGAAATGCTAGAGACATCTTATAAGTTGAACGACCGCTTGTTTCATCTGTAAATTTTGTCGCGCCCCAAGTTAACATGAGAGGACATTCCAACATCAATTTAATTCCAACTGACTTTCCGCCGGACTTATTTGTCTTCGCCTTCATATACGTAACCGCTTCAGGGTTGAACGAATCATACTTGATAACTGGGCTTTGCATTTCGGTGCTAGTAGACATTCTGTATATATACATTACTATATAGGCTTCTTTTTAAATCAATTTTTTGAATAATTCAAATATAAATTAAAATTCGCACTGTTTGAATGTGACCATGTATCGTCACAATCCAGAATGAACGAATTATTATTAAATTATTATTAAATTATTTTTAAAAAGATATGTCTCTCAATTAATAGAAAAAAGAGAGAAAAATCCTAATTTATTATTGCTTAATGAAGAACTAGTTAATCAGGATTATTATTTTGATGAATTTACTCCAATAAAAATTAATAATGTTTTAAATGAAGGTGTTTTAGACATATTAAAAAGTTATTATAAAGAAACAATTTCTTCCTCGGTCTTTGAATTAGGCGATGGTCAGTCTAATCGGTATAAGGCAGGTAATGAGGCAATTTCTAGATTTTTACATTATGAATTATTGCCGTTATTTGAGGTAATTCTTAAAAAAAAATTAAAACCAACTTACACCTACCTCTCCGCATATATAAAAGATGTAGATTTACCACCACACACCGATCGCCCCGAGTGTGAATATACTGTTTCATTTATAGTAGACAAACCGGATAATGCGACTTGGCCGATTTATGTTCATAAAACAAAACAAGAAAAGAAATATGTAGGCAAATATCATTTTACTCCACCAAAAGAAGAATGTATTGAATTTGACTGTGACGCAGGAGGGTTAATGATGTTTTGCGGAACAGACCATATTCATTATAGAGAGAAATTGCCATTTGATTATTACAATGTTCTTTTGTTACATTATTGTTAATTGCAGGATATTAATGTAAATTTATTATATATATAATATAATATAATGAGTATTGAAAAATACAAAAAAGCATATGTATTGTCTCATAATGGATTGGGTGATAATATTTCTATGTTTGGAGCATTAAATTATTTAACAAACTATTATGAAAATGTTTTTTTTATATGTAAACAAAATAATTATAATAATATAAATTATGTATTTAAAAATAATAAATCTATAACTATTGTTCCTATTGATGGAAATAATGAATATAATGATTGTAAAAAAATATGGGATGATAATTTAGAAAATTCTGATATGTTTATATCAGGTCATTTTCATAATGGATTACAAAGAAAAATAACTCATCCATTATTAATCAATTATACTTATAATAATAAAAATTATTCAATACCCAAATTTTATGATTTTATTAAAATGTTTTATTCAAATATAAACATGGATTTATCTATATATTGTGAATATTTTAATATTGAAATTGATTCTAATATGATTAAGTATTATGATTTAATTTCAAAATATAAAATTGTGTTTTTACATATAGATTCAAGCACAAATACTATTGATATACCATCAATTATAACTGATTATTTAAATAATAATGAATTTATTGTTATATGTATTAATAAAAATTTATATGATATATCAAATGAATTATATGAAATCGCAGAAAAATATATACATTTACCATTTTTTTATTATTATCAAATAATATTAAAATCATTTTCTATACATGTTACTGATTCAAGTTTTTCATGCTTGATTTTGCCATTATCATTAAATAATAAATTATCAACAAAGGATATAAATATATATTGTAGAAATAATACTTATAAAATTTTATAATACGTTAATTTTAATAATATATTATAAAATATTAAAATATATGACGTTATATACAGTAGATGTTAGTATTTCTATTGGAGAATTATTTGATAAATATAGCATTTTACAAATTAAATTAGAAAAAATAAATAATACAAATAAATTAATATATGTAAAAAAAGAAATAGAATATTTACAACCACATATTAATAAATTTAATTTAGATAAATCATTGTTAGAATGTATAAAAAATATAAATGAAAAATTATGGGTTATAGAAGATAAATTAAGAGAAAAGGAAATTAAAAAAGAATTTGATGATGAATTTATTTCTTTAGCAAGACAAGTATATATAACTAATGACGAAAGATGTAATATAAAAAATAAAATTAATTTATATTGTAATTCTGAAATAAAAGAAATAAAAAGTTATGATAATATAATTATATAAATTTATATTAATATTAATATGTTAAATATGTTGAATATTGATGAAATTATAACATCTGATAGAATTAAAAATTCTATATCTGATTTACCTAAAAAAAAATGTATATATTATAAATCCGATTTTTTATTTAATGGTAGTAATTGGAGAGGTAATCATATAGATTCTTATGATTTCAATTCAAACGTATTAGTTATAGGACATTCTGATATAGAAACAAACTCTTTAGTAACAGATAAGTTGTTAAATATTCAACCAAATTTAAAAATTTTTTCTCAAAATGGAACTTCTCCTAATTGCAGTCCAATTCCTTTAGGAATTACAAATGACTGCAATGATTCTGGAATTCATAAAGTATATGGAAATTTAGAAATAATGATTGAAGTATCCAAAGAAATTATAGAAAAAACAAAATTATGTTATTTAAATATTTGTACAGGAACACATTCTTCAAGAAATTATGTAGTTAATAAATTTAGTAAATATGATTGGGTGACACATGAAAATCCTATTTGTAGTTTTGAAGCAAGAGCCAATTTTCTTAGAAAAATTAGAGCACATCATTTTGTTCTATGTCCAAGGGGAAATGGTATTGATACGCATCGTTTATGGGAAACTTTATATGAAGGATCAATACCTATTGTAATATATGAAAATAATTATAGATTGGTAAAAGATTTACCTATATTATTTATAAATAATTGGGATGAGGTTACAAAAGAATTTTTAGAAGAAAAATTATTAGAATTTAATTCAAAAACATGGAATATGGATAAATTAAATTTATCGTATTGGATTAATCTAATAAAACATGAATTGAATGATTTATAAATAAATTATATATAAATAAATTATATATAAATTATATAAAAATTATATAATTATATGGATCACGATATAGCATATTATAGAGATGTTATATTATATAAAAATGTTTTTTATACTGACAAAGAAAATTTAAAAATTTCTCATTTACATAATAGAATTGATATTCCTTATATTCCAGCGGATATAAGTCAAATAGATGATAATTTAGATGACGTAATTGAATATGATAAAGGAATTTTATTATTAGATGGATTTCATAGCAATATGGGACATTTATTATGGGATTCTATGTATCCATCCTACTATGGATTGCTTTTTCATAAAGAAGAAGATTCTGATATTGATTTTCAGTGGATGACTTTAGACAATGCGTATAACCTCTATAGTAATGGTTGGCATCTTGATATAGTTGAAAAATTTTCAGGAAATAAGGTTACTACGCCTATAATGCTATCTAATAATTATAAAAAACCTTTAAAAATACCATATTTAATAGTTGGAATAAAAAATCTTGGAATTGGAAATGTAAAATTTGATTTTTGTGCTTCTAGACAACTAAAATCACATATAAATGACCCTATAGAAAGTTTTGTAAACCGAATGTATTCAAGATACAATATTAAAAGAAATTCATTTATAAATAAACAAGACACTGATTTACCTATAAATATTATTTATATACTTAATAAAAGACCTTATAAAAATATAGATTTATTGTTTAATAAATTAAGTAAACATTATTCAAATAAATGTATTTTTAGTATTATAGATTGGTCAAATTATAATTTTGAAGACCAATTGAATATATTAAATAAAACTCAAATAATAATTTGTGGAGTTGGCACGGCTAGGGCTAATTCGCCATTTTTACCAAACGGAGCAATAGAAATACAAACAAATACACATAGTTTAAAGTTACCAAATAATATTAATTTTTTTGACTATCATATAGGGACATTGTCAAAGTTTATTAAAGTAATTAATATAAATGAATATACACTAGAAGAATCTACTTATAATTTATACTCACATGAATTAGAAAAAAAAATTGATGATTCAATAAATATGTTTAGTAATGATCATGTAATGTATCCTATAAATATATATGATAATATTCCACAATATATTCTAAATTTAAAAGACAAAGTAGATGAAACCACATTTACAAATTGGCGCAATTCTTTATCTAATGATGTAGGTGACTTAATAAAATATTTCATATGAAACTTTAATAATATAATTTTTATTTGAAGACATATGTAAACTTATATTTACTATTATCATGAATTACTATTATAGTGGTTTCGTCTTCTAAATATACTTCTTTATACACATTTCCGTCCCATAAAACATTAATGCGTGTTCCAATAGTCATTACTTTTATACCATCTCCATTTCCAGTTTTTAAACAACTATTCGGCCCACAAGTAGACGAATTTGTTTTTATCGGTGTTAGTGTAAAATCAGTTTCATTATACCAATTTAAAACACAGTTCGCATTCCATGGAGGGTATGAAAAAATATCATTGTTTTTTAATAGAGAAGAATTATTGAAATATTTATTATTTATGTCTAAATCTTGATAATATTTATTTATATTTACAATATCTCCGACAAAACTACAATTTTTTGGGTTATGTGCCGGAAATGGTTTTGAATTTTCTAATTTTTTACCCGAACCATAATGTTGTATATAATTATCATTCTTATAAAGGAACCAAAAGAACCCTTCCGCAATTGTACAATCAACCGCGTAATCATTTACCGATTTGTTTTCAGAAAATTCTAACATAAAGTCTGTTAAATTATTTTTATTATTATTTTTTACACCAAACATACCTCCAGCAATGGTCCAACCATGTTGAATATTATCTGTGATAATATGAAGTTCTTTGTCAGAATAATTTGTCAGCCAGTCATCTACTGCAACTTTTTCGCGATAATTAACAATTGAATCTAAATCGCGCGATATCCATACATCTACTAACGGATCATCATTCGGTAGAAAACGAATCGCACGTAAACACATATTCGTATCCACTAAAATTATTTCAATATCTTTCATTTTTATTAATTTTTTTATATATTTAATTGGTTCATTATACGGCAAATATATGCGAATAATCCAGTCAGGATAAATTATTTTTGCTAATTCATAATTAACAAATATCCCTTTATAAAAACCCCTATCATCATCACGCGACTGACCAATACCATACATAGAAAAACTTATTATTTTTTTATCCTTATTTGGATTAATATTAAAAGATTTTACGATTTGTAAATAAGTAGTTTTATTAGATTTTATTATATTATCATTAAAAAAAGAAGACCATGATATAGGATGTCCATCAACATTATTATCATTCCATGAATATTTATTAATGCTACTATTAATTATTGTTTTTTGAAAATTTATATTTGCTTGTTTATTATTTAAACATCTATTATATTGTATATAATTTGATACTGTGCTTCCAATAGTACCAATAAATGTTATCGCATTTTCGCATATATATTTTTGTAATAAATAATTTTCAATCGGACTTTCATCTGGAAATTTACAATTAGGAATCGTTGCGATATATTCATCAGTAAAAATAATATTATATTTTTCTTTTAATGTTTCTAATATTTTATTATCCTTGCGGTCACACATAATAAAAATAGGTATGGTATTCGTATTTTTATCTTTCTCTTTAAATAATTCATCAAATTTTTTTAAAATCAAATTATTATTTTGATTTACAAATTCTTCCTTTTCATAATAATCACCAAATCTAAAATGAACAGCATTATACTGAAAATTTATATTATTTAAATTAATATTTATTAAAGATATTTTATCTTTAATTTGAGTATTATAATTCGTCAGGCTTAAACATATCTTATTCATTAATATTATATTTTTCTTATTTGTATAAAAATTATAAAAACATCTAGATGCGTTACTTATATCATTTGGAATATATAAATACTCATAATTGGTACAATCATTGTAATCTATCACTCGTTTCTCTCTCCGATTTGCAAATTGATGAATATCGTCTTTATTTTCTTGAGTATTTAATTCTTTATCAATAAAAATAGTGCTACTAAAAGATTTATCTGATAAATGAAAAGCATTTTTAGATAAATTATTAATATTATCCGGAATTTGTTCCTTATAATAAATTTCTATTCCATTAGGCAAATATTTCAAATAATCATCTGTGAACAGATCCATAATTTTTCCATATTTCCAGTCACTTCTTCCATAATGACATAATGGATTTTTTATTAATAAAATTAATTTTCTATCTGTAATATTTGATAAATATACCGCAGTTTCTAATGAAAATAACTGATTACATAAACCTACTCCGCTAAATAATTCAAAAATTAAATATTTCATTATATTATTATTAGAATATAATAAAATGACATTAATTGCATTAAATAATATTGATTGTATAGTTGAAGATAAATGTAAAGATATATTTGAAAATTTAGATAAATGCATTGAGAAATGTAAACTTTTAGAAGTAAACGCATTTGTCGTATTAAATAATGTAGTTTCTTATAAAAATAGTTCAACCAAAAATTCCATTTTAAATTTAAATAATTGTGATTTTAATGATTTAACTACATATATATTAATTCCAGAAAATATGGATTGTTATCACATTTCACCAGATGATCGAATAAAAATATATACACAGGGAATAAATAATAATAAGAATTTTTATAAAAATTTAACATATAATAAAGAAAAATTAAATGATTTTTTAAAAAATAATGATTCATCTACTTGGTTATTTCAACATTACTCAAATTTACTTAAATTTATAGGGGATAATAATTTTAATTTTGAATTTAATCCATTCGATAAATGTGAAAGTACAATTTTTCCAACATTTGTAAAATCAAGAAATATGATTTTAAAAAAAAAATCTATATTACTTCCACTTGAGGATTTATATATTCCTAGTTATTTTAGAAATATATTAAAAGATGATATAAAATTTAATGAAAAAATAAAAGAGTGTGTATGGAGAGGAACAAATTCTGGATATTTTTTTGAGAAAGACGGCATTAGACTGTCCAGAGGTTCTAGAAATGATTTAATATTAAAATATGGTAAAAATGATAATTATGATATTGGTCTCTCAGAGATAAAATATAAATATAAAGGAAAATTACTCAATTATAATATAGATGATTATGTAAAACCCAAATTATCTATAAAAGAACAATTAAAATATATGTTTATTATTAGTGTAGAAGGAAATGATTTTGCCACAAATCTCTCCTGGATAATGTTATCTAATTCAGTTCCATTAATGCCTGTTCCATATGTAGATACTTGGAAGATGGAACAAAAGTTAATTCCTTATATTCATTATGTTCCGCTAAATAATGATTTTAGTGATTTAGATAAAAAAATGGAGTGGTGTCTGAATAATCTTAATAAGTGCGAAGAAATCGCATATATGTCCAAACTTTACGTATTACAATTTTTTGATAACGAAAAAGAAAATAAAATTATAAATGAGGTTATAAATGTTTATAAAAAAAATGTAATTTATTCCCCCTAAAAGTATTTCAATAAGTGAAATTATAAAAATAAATAAATATTTTTATAATTTTTAATATATTTTTTTAAAAGTTTAAGCGGAGGCAACAGACGCAACCGGCGCAACACCGGCCTTGGCGAAGTGAGGGCTCATGTAGCGCTGAAGGTTAAAGTAGGTAAGCTCATCACCCTCCTTCAACTTAAGAAGCGCCATCAGACTTGCGTCGGCGTTAATCTTGCGACCGTTAGTCTTGTCCTGAAGACTGTGAGTTCGGATATACTCGTTAATCTCGCGAGTAACCTCAGTGCGCGCCATCTCAGAGCCGGATGCCTTGCCGAGAAAAGTTGCGAGCTCAACACTGATAAGAGTCGGCTTCACAAAACCGCTAGGGGAACGGTTGCCTGTCTTGCGCTTGCGCTTGGCGTTCGCCTTGTTGGCAGTTCGGAGTTCGCGAACAGCCTTCTTCTCCAACAAACGGAACTCAGACTTAAGGGCAGACAACAAAGAACTAACTTGCTGAAGCTTGGTCATAAACTCAGAATAATCCGATGTAACGACCTGCGCTTCGGCGGGCGTGGCGACAGAGGCCTCAGTAGAGACAACCACTTCAGTCGCAGGAGTAGCCTGCTTCTTGGTGGCTTTCTTAGCAGGAGCTTCAACCGGGGCATGGGTAGGGGTAGGAGCGACTTCCTTTGCTGCCTTGGGGGCCTTGGGAGTCTTGGATGCCTTAGGAGTGACGACGACGGTTTCGGTGGCTTGGGCGGTTTCGGTTTTCTTAGACGTTTGCTTGCTCATCTTATTATACTTTACTATAATAAGATTTATTTAAGTGATTTAACGCATTATATTATTTAATTTATAAAAGTAAGACCTATTGAGACTTGTAAATATTCCTAAATATACACAGAATGCCAACTTTGATATATATATAAAGTATTTTAACTTAAAAACAAAATATTATTATTAATTTTCATTATATTTTTAATTATTATTTCACAAAAATATTATATGAAATAATAAATAATAATTTAATTTTGATTTAATCATTATGCGAAACCGAATAATATAACCACGGTAAAGCTTGCGCCGCTTGTGGATTTACTAAAGTAATCGCACATAAAACATAATTACATCCTAAACATTTACTTTCACGATTAATTCCATTTTTTATAATATTTTCCATAAAATTAACTGAAATTAATTGTAATATCTCTATCGCTAATAATGGAAGCTCCATCATATTTAAACCAAAAAACGGATTGCCAGTCGGTGGACATATTTCCATTTTGATAACTGGCGATAAATGTGCCCTATATTCCCATATATCATATAATTCTCTTATAAATCGTATAATTCCTACACGGTCTAATGAAGAAAACCATTCTGAATTCGTATAATTTCCTAAACTATCTATTTCTTGGAAGAGAGATTTAATTCGTAATTCCATAATTTTTTTAGGGTCTAAATTTACATTTACATCTTCAATATCTATATCTAATTTCTCATTAATAAATGACCCAAATTTAATTAATTTGTTTATGTTGTTTTTAATATTCGTTTTAATTATATTCCGATTGTATGGGTTTGTTGTTGTTTTTCCATTTTTTACTATTAAATTATGTAATGATAATAAATCAAACCCATATATCATCTCATCAGTGTCTTTAAAGCTAAAAAATTGTGCATAGGAAATTTCAGATATGGGGTCCATGGTGAAAAAATCTGTTTCATTTACACACAGCTTCCTGTTTTTTCTGGCCGGTCCATGTAATTTATTGTACACCTTTACACAATATTTTTTCCAGTTTCTTTGTATTATTTCGGCATTATATGACCCGTATAAAAATTTATAAATAACTTCCACTAATTGTTCTTTTGTGCCTGATGATTTTTGTTTATAATGCTTACATATGAGCTTTAAATCTGCAAGTGAATATTTTTTTGATTTAAATGTAGCATATTCATTAATTTTTGGTTGAATTAGTATATCTTTTTCTTTAATCGGTTTTAAAGTTTTATCTTTTAATGGTTTGCCTTTTGTTAATTTATTTTTTTTACTTACAGTATTGTTTATATTTGAATCAGCTATGTTCTCCATAATATATAATATAGTTAAAATCTTTTAAGAGTTTTTATTAAACAATAATATTTATATCTAATCAACAAATATAAAGTTATAATCGTCTAGAAATTTTCGTAAGGGTTCTCTAAAAACAGACTTATTAATTATCCCTTGTTTATTAATTTCATATAAATTAAATTCAGATATATCCATTTCATTCAAATTGAACATTGAATGTATATCTTTTAAACCATCATAATCCTCTATATAATTTGTATTTTCTCTCAACCAATCATAGAAATCCATTTCTAATTCTTTACTTTCTTTACTTTCTATAAATTTTTCATAATAAGTAATTGTTTTATATAAATTTATATTTTTACTCTTTGTCTCCGTGTAATTATAATCTGTCCCCGAAATCACACATATCTTTCTAAAATTCTCCATATTTATTTGAAGACATTCTAATATTTTTTTGAAATCATACATAACAAACGACGATTTCAAAAGACTAATGTAACGCAACACACGCGGACACCCGTATACAAATAAATCCATGTCTTCACTTAAACATGCATATACGGTTTTTGTTAATACTAACTTTGCGCATAATTTATCGGCTTCGCCATTAGCGACACAATACGAAACACCGCATAATTCCATTAATTTTTTTACTTTCTCAATATCATCCGTACTTAATCTCACAAACTTTCTACGTAAAGAATCTAATTCGCCGTTTATTTCTCTCTTCTCTTCATAATCAGTTATATCTGTCAACTTTTCATTTAATTGTTTAAATTTTTCTTCTGCTATTATCTTTTCTTCCTTTCTTATCTTGAGTAATTCATATTTTTGTTGAGGTGGCTTCCCGTCAAACACAAAATAAGGAATAATTCCATTCATTCTAAATAAAGCAATCATTTGATACATATTATCTATTAGAGCTCCTTCTGCTGAAAATTTATACATGTAAATGCTCGTATCCACTGCTATTTTTTTTCCACGTAAATCATTGAAGGAAATATGGCGTATGGCCTCAGCATTACATTTTTCTTTCATATAGCGGTTTAGGTGTTGAATTCCCATTTATTTTTGTTTGTAATGATATTAATATAAAATTAATAAATATCAATTTTTTAAAAATAATTAAATAAATTCTATTATGCTCATTCTAGTTGTGTTTAATAATTTTATATATTTATCTTTTTTATTATTACTATATTTACTTGTGTGAAGATCATTTACATCATTTATTCTATTTAAAATACTTTCATTATTATACTGGTCTTGAATATAGTCACCTAAATCATTAAAAACATACTGAGCCCCATTTAATTGTAAAAGAGCAGTGTTGTGATTATTACACCAAGAGAGAAATCCACAATAATCATTTAAAAAAATTGAGGTTAAAATATAATAAGAAAATACATGAGTATCTTCTCTATATAAATTCTTTCTTAAATAAGCGTTTTTCTCTCCTGGTTCATGAATATTATTATAAGTTAATCCCATAAATCCTAAGACCTTATTACATTGATAAAGAGAGAAAAGCCTTTCTAATTGTAAATTAAAACTCATATAAGTAATAAAAGTGGATAAATCTTTTTTATTTTCCAAAGCATTAAAACTACATAAAGCCGTATTCATTATCCGCGCCCAGGTTTCCGCATAAGCTTCTGAAACATCATAATCACTATCTATCGGAAAGAGTTGGCTTAACATTTTAAGTAATTGATTTTTATTAGTTCCACCTGCGTCCAGCCCATACGCATGAAATGTTTCATGGATCAGCACCTTGAACCACTCTTCATTTCTAAAAATAACAATCTCGCTTTCAGGGGAACAACTTATGGTGAACGCTGTATTTACATGTTCTACGCCCAGTGTCGTCGTCACCTTATCAGGGAGTTCTTTTAGAAACGGGGTTTGATAAATATATATATCCAGTGTTTTAGCACAAGATTTTGACGAATACGATGCGCATATTTTTAACCACATATATATCATTTTTATGTTTATTAAATACTTATCGTCTAGTTTCAGCAATTCCTCTTCCGAAAATAAAGTGAAATGAATATTGATAGTTCTATCATTAATAATACATGTATAAGTTAATTGATATGTTTCATTCTCGCTAATATATTTTTTAATATAAGCTGGGAAAAATTTACTACTATAGATGTCGGGTTGTTTTGCTGGTTCTGTCTGGGATATTTTTTTTAAGACCCCTTTTAGGCAGGAGTGTTTAATGGATTCTCTATATGCTTTATATATATCATTATATATCACTTTGAATAGTTTTGTATTTTCCTCATTATTATTATTTTTAAAAATGGGTATAAAATATTTTATAAATTCGCCAGAAGTTTTTGTATAATTCATTCTAGTATATAATAACTAAATAATTTTATATTAGTTATTATTTATTCATTTAGAATTCATTTCATTTATATATCTTTTCATTTATCTATCAAGACTTGTTTTGCTACCTTTTTAATGACCTTATTTATATTTTCTTCATCGCCATCCATTACTTTACTGACTACTTTCATATACTCATCACTTTGATTTGATTTACTGTCCATACATTTCGGATGAGTATCTTTCCAATTAGCCAATATCTTGTAATTTTTCTTATCCACACCCCGCACAGCCTTTAACATTTGTTTCGTTTCCTGAGTATCCTTTTCCCATTTATTTTCCTCTTTTACATATAATGTTTCTCTCTTCGCGTCGCTACAATGAACTGGTCTTTTATACATATCTGTATCATTTAATTGCTTGATGATTATATTGGACATCCCTTCAACATAACCTATTTTTCCCATATTTTCTAGATCAGACACTTTTATTTCAATAGAGTTTATAAATTCCGACATATTTAGAGCATCTTTACATTCTTCGTTTAAAAATACCTGAAGATTAAAGGTTTTATTATGGCTGTTATTATGTGAATTTGTATGTATATTCGTATTGCCTGGTTGTATTTTTTGACATACATCAATCATCTGTTTTTGTAGTTCATTATTAGTTTTTACCAATTCCAAAATGATATTTTTAAAATCTTTATTTTCATTAATTAATAATTCAATAATATTATTTGATGAGTCGTTGACACTTGAACCGTTTATTTGCGGAAATGATTCATCAACTGATTTACACTTTTTTTTATGTAACCATAATCCATTACGAGATATATAATTTTTGAAACAAATCACACATTTATAGGATGATGTATTATTATGTATTTCGTCATCACCATCCGTCATATTATACATATTTTTATGTTTTGCGGTCAATAAATGTCTTGACCAATCACCTTTTTTAGAGCATTTAAAGTCGCATTTTAAACATTTAAACTTTTCATTAATAATTGATGTTTTTTCTGTCTCCATGTGTCTTTATATATAAGAGACAGAAAAACTCCTAAATACTTTAATTTAATTATTTTATTTTTCATAAAAAATCTTACAGTAACAAATAAATTCACTAAAAAATGAAAATAAGAGCATTATGGTCTAAATTCATTTTTTGGCTTTTTTTCATTCAAAAGAGTTTTGCAAAAGTCCATTTTGGACATTTATAAATGTCCATTTTCCATTTTTGCAAAACTCTTTTGGAACTTTTTTTTACGTTTTTCTTTAAGTATCTAAATAGGTAAATATATATTATTTCAAATACAAAATTGTAGTTTTTCCCGTCCAATTAAAAATATAAAACATCCAGTTTTAATACATTTTTCAAGTGCGTTAGGTGATGTTTTTTTAGGAGGGTTTGTCTTTAATTTTGAATTGAGTTCATATAGCTTTTCTGATAATAAATAATTATTGGTATTATTTAATTGATATTTTTCATAAACATAATCTAATATTTCTATAAATTTATCACGATTCATATTTGGTATATTTGGATTTTTAGAAGACGTGAAGTGCGGATTACAATCAGCCATCCATTCATTTACAATACTTTCAATTAATGTGCGTTTTTGTTGATTGTTATTCTCAAAATATAATTCAGGCACAGGATTACTCTTATTTAAGGATTGGAATAAATCAATTGTTTCTCCATTACTCATATTTAATCTTAAACTTATGAATATATATTTTTCATATAACCAATCAGCGCTATTATTTGTGCCAACCACAGTATTGGCAAACACAGTAGGAGTTAAATAATCAGGCGCTTTACTATTCTCTCTTTTTATAATTTGGAGAGAATTAAACCGATGAATTCCATCAATAATATGAAAAATATTATTTTCGGCAACAATATAGAATATCCAATCTACTTCTTGTTTTTTATTATAAATATATTCGGCGAGTTCTTTACACCGTACTGGGTCAGGCGGTCGGTTATGTTTCCAATTTATAATTTTATTTTCACTTGCGCCTTGTAATAAATCTGAAATTTTACATTTACCCATAATATGATTTTCACTGTATTTATGGATAATTTCAAATGAGGGTAGAAATGAATACATTATATAAATATACAAAAATACTTTTATATAATTATTAATATATAATAGATGAAAAGTATAAAGTTTCCAAGTATAAAGTTTCCACTTAGATATATACCAAAATCATTAACAAGAAAGGATAAACAAAAACAAATTGATATGTTAAAAAAATCAAAAAAATTATATAAGAAAAATAAATATTATACACGCAAAACATTACCCTCATATAAACATAAAAAATCAAAACATATATTAAATGCTCGTAAAATATATAACATAAAAAATATATTACCGAATAAAGAATTAGCATTAAAAACTGGCTGTAGCCTATCCGCCTTAAAACAAATTGTGAAAAAAGGGGAAGGAGCCTATTATTCATCGGGGTCAAGGCCAAACCAAACTGCGAAATCCTGGGGTTTAGCACGATTAGCCAGTTCATTAACGGCTGGAAAAGCCGCAGCGGTTGATTATAATATCCTTGAAAAGGGTTGTAACCATAATAAAAAAGCGTTTAAATTAGCAAATCAATCCAGAAAAAAATATAAACACGGGCATTCAAAAACAATAAAAGTTAGTGTTTAATATATTATATTATAGAGTAATTATATAATGAATATCAAAAATTTACTGGTTTCAGGCATTATCATGTTAGCATTAGATTCAGTCTATCTAACGACCTTTAGTGGATACTTTAACAAGGTAGTCAAACAGATACAAGGAGAGAAAATACAATTTAATATATTCGGCGCAATATTATGTTATCTTCTTTTAATTTATGGAATTAATTATTTTATTATTGACCAAAAGAAACCCTTAAGGGATGCGTTTATTTTAGGTATACTTATTTATGGTGTATTTGAAACAACAACCTACGCCATTTTTAAAAAATGGACCTTAGGAGCAGTAGCATTAGACACTTTATGGGGCGGTATATTATTTACACTAACAACCTATTTAGTGAGATTATTTTTATAAAATATTATATATAGATTATATAATATGTTAGGCAAAAACATACTAGGCAACACAAAAAGACGGACACTTCGTAATAAAAATAAAAAATTAAATAAAAAAAAACGGATGACCATGCATAAAAAACGCGGAGGGGCATATTGGGATGAAATGGTTCCAGAAGATGAACAAATTTTTGCGTATAAAAATAGGTCATTAAAACCTAAAAAAGATGATATTGATGAATGTTCTGCCTATAATGATCAAATAATTAATCTTAAATATAAAGTATCAGAAATACCATATGATTCGCCCTTATCACCTATCCATGTGTATAAAGTCGGGAGCAATTATGCCGAGTTAGAAGAAGGCATTCATAATTTTATCTTATTCTGGGATGACCGTTCAAATGAATATATATTAGCGACTTCTTTATTTAACCCATACGAATACGCGTCAAAGCACTACATGATGGGAAAACGTTTAGGTGACCTGGTTCCTAATACATTTATATTTTCGGGCGAGTTTAAAAAGGAAGAAGGGAATCCATTAGTAAAATTTCATGATATTAGTTCATTGTATTTCATTGATAATCTCACTAATTTTAAAACCGTAGGTATGGCTATTTATTTTTTAAAGAAAATCATTTCGGATTATGTAGATAAAAATGGCTTGGAATTAGAGAGAATGTATGCTGATCGGTTAGACCCAGAATACAGAACACATTTTAATAATATAAAACAATTATTCATCGCGTATTATAAAGTAACCCTTAAATCGCATATAACAAAACCGAAAGAAAAATATGTGAATGAATCTATCAATAATGTAAAAGAGTTTGTTGCTTATTTAAAAGAAAAACAATTTTCAAAATTAGATTCATTAGCGCCTGAATATATAAATTATCTGAAGAGAATTTTAAAGGATGCGTTTAATGTTATCTTTGGCGTTGAAGTCAATCCTGAATATGTAGAGTTTAGTGACCCTAAAGAGATTAAATTTACAGAGGAAGAATATGGTTCACAGAAAGACCGAAACGCATTTGTTAAGAAAATGTGTGAATTTAATCCAGCCATGAATTTTGATTTATATAATGATGAAGCGAGTTGTAAGGAAAAAATAAATAAAATCGGGGACTCTTGTACCTAATAAATATAAATATATTTATATTAATATTTATTAATTTAATTTAATCTTTGACGCACGCGCATTAAATCATTAAATACAATAGGAGGATTTCCTCTTGAAAAATGTGTTAATTTTGCCCGCTTGGTCGCCAATAATACTTTCTTCAAATCTTCGTTTTGCGAGAATTTTGCAAACATTGCGTCTTCCATTTCCTTTTTATCCCGCCCGCTAAAGAAATCATCATCTACTTTAATTTCTTTTGGGCGAATTAACTTTCCTTGAAATTTACCTGATTTACCACCAGCACCTTTAGCCATGGCTTGATTTTTTGAGAGTTCTGAATTAGAGTCAAGAGAGAATTGTAAATAATAATCTTTATTTTGTCGTTTAAATTTTGAACCCTGATAATAATGTTCAACACTTAACCATTTATGTCCATCTAATATAAATAATGCTGGCCAGAAATTAGATAACATTTTTCGCCATGAAGTAATCTTTTTCAAATCATCGTATTCTTTCACACCTTCAGGGCCCATTGATTCACCTGCTCCCGCTCCCGGCAGAGGTTTATCCATAGAACCCGAATAAAATTGAAACACTGTTGAATTATCATATAAATCGCTCAGCAATTCTTCTACAATTTCTTTTTTTTTGGTCTCATGATTCATGTCCATGATAGCAGGACTGTCTTTTAGTGCCTGTTCGTTCTTATCAATAAAGGAATTCAATTTTTGATAAAAATCACGAAAATCAGGAATAATATAATAGGGACCTGCTAAACGCTCCATACATTTATCAACAATAAGAATTTTTATATCATACGGCAGTTCTTTAAATGTAAATGCGCCATATTCCTTATAGGTTATAAGTTGGTAATGATTGCCTTGGTGATTTGCCATTATATAATGAGACGGGGTAAAATTTGCATCTTTTTCTAATACATCGTCATTTAATTGCCCGCATTGTAATACGTGTTCTATATCACCTGAATTATAATATTCTTCCGATAATAAAACCAATTTTACATTCAAAGAGCGCTCCAATGTAGAAATTGCCCACGTATTCCCCCAAAAAGCACAGGTTTGTATTTTATCCTTTAGTTGTATCAGGGTTTTAACATCTTTCATAAACGCAAATTCTTCTAATATATCTTCCGTATAAGATTTACTATTTTTTATTTCCTTATTTTTTTTCTGAACATCTTCGGATTGTTTTATAATCGTGGCGAGAACATTTCGGTCGGTTGTTGTTTTTATTTTTTCTTTCAATGCCTTATTTCTAGTATTTAATTCTTTTAATTCAGTTTTTAGTTCGGCATATTCTACTTTCGCGTTTACATATAAGGTCGTGTAAATTTCTAACATTTCTTGTGTAGCATTATCGGCTAATATTTTTCGCATCTCATTGACACTAACGTTTTTTCCAACTGTTTTTAATCCGTCCCGAATAACCGCAAATAAACATTCACCGGCGCCTTCATTATCCACGATGCCATAATTCTTATTTTTCATAAATTGCTGTATCCAAGTAACACTTTTATCTTTTTTATCAAATGTTGTGCGCTCTTGTTGGGCGTCTAGAGCGGTTTGTTCAATGAGGGGTAATTTTGTTATAGGTTCATCGTCGTCATCAATTGTGATTACTTCTACACCCATGATTAGATTTTTATCAACAAAGGAATAAAGTAGGGGGTCATTTAGAAGCGCTAAATTAATATCACCGTCTTCATCGATGAGTGACGGCAAATCAGAACTATTTATTTCATAAAGGCCAATCTGGGTATCAACCTTTTGATTTTTAACTAAATAGATGGGATAATAAATAATATTTCTCTCAACAAAGGAGTATTTGGCTTGACCTAAGGCAATCATAACATCCATATCAAATAAAGGAATCTCATAAATCGAAGCTTCAAAATCTTTGTCGGCCTTGTCTAATATTTTTGCTTCAGGATAATCTATTGTATCATCTAATAATGATTTCACCATAGTATATAAATTAAATATATATATTTAATATATAATATCATTATTATATAATATATTATATATTTTTTGCAAAGCTGGAATAATTTTGCGCAATGAAGCTATATTTTTACATATATTAAATTTTAATTTAAGATTATTAATATTTTTCTCTATATTAATAATATTGTTTTCACTAAATCATTCATCAAATAAAAAGGTTCATATGATAAGTTTAATAAAATAATATATTTATATTGAGTATTTTGTTTAATAACGAATTTATAGTAGTAATTAAATTTTCACCCTTAATTTTATACATATAATTCAAAATTTATAAAATTTATAAAATTAATATTATTTAAAATAATAATATATATATAAATGGATGATGATTGTACAATAATTAATTATAAAAATAGATTTGATAAAAGTGATATTGATAAGATAGGGTTTGGAGAATACATTAATGATGCTATAGATTTAATGAAAACTTTAATTGAATTACTTAATAAATATAATATAGATTATTATATAATATCGGGTACTTTGCTAGGGCATGTTCGCCACAATGGATTTATCCCATGGGATGATGATATTGATATTATAGTAAGCGAAGATATATTAGATAAATTACCACTTATTTTATTAAATACTGAACTTACATTTCTTAAATTTGATAATTGGATTTTAAAAGCTTGTTCAAAAACTGGAATTAGTGAAATAACTAACATGCATACTGACAAATTAATAAATAAAAATGATAAGTATTATTGGCCATTTATAGATTTATTTATTTATACAAAGAATGATACACATTTAAATTTTTTTAAAAAATTATGGTTAACTTCTGAATTTGAACCATATAATTTAAAAAAATTCTATGATATTTCTGTAAGGGTACCAAATAATCCAGATTATTTTTTAAAAATAACATATGGGATAGATTACTTAAATTCGTATGAAATATATACCTGGCATCATCGCAAAGAACGTATTATAAAATTTGTATAGTTTATTACCAAAATATATAATATTGTAAATAATAAAATATACAATATTGTAAATAATAAAATATACAATATTGTATGGAAAGAATAATTATAAGTTTAACAACAATCGATTCAAGAATACATTTAGTAAAAAAAGCAATAATTAGTATATTAGAACAATATATTCCTCCAGATATAATTCATATATGGTATTCATCTGACCCTTTATTTTATGATAAAGGAATAAATTCAGATTTAATAAATGAATTATATAATGAATTACAAATAATAAACGTAAGAAATATAAAAATAATTTTTAAAAAAACGGAAAATATTGGTTCATATAGAAAATTAATACCATCATTAAAAATATACAATAATTCAATTATTATTACAATAGATGATGATCATGAACATGAACAATATTTTATTGAAAAATTTTTAAAAGAATATTATACTCATAGAGCAATTATTTGTTCAAGAGCAAGAGTGATTGATATGAATAATTATACAAAATATAATTCAAATATAAATAAAACTAAATTTATGGATCCAAATAAAAATCCGATGTATAATGTCCTTCCAGAAGGTGTTGGTGGAATTTTATATCATACAAGTATGTTTGATGAATCGTTTATTAATTTTGATTATTCTTCATTACCAGAATGCGTTCTAAAAAATGATGATATATTTTTTAGGCTATATACTTTTAGAAAAGAGATACCTGTAATGTGTATAAATACAAATAAAAGTAGTTGTTTAAATAATGAAATAGTTAAACATGAACAATTAGTATCTCTTTTTGGAAATTATAATATGAATATGAATATTTCAAATATATTTATAGAGGTTGACAAAATAAATTGTATTCCATTAGCAAGTAAAATATTAATAGATGATATAAAAGACAATGTATCATATGAAAAAACAAATATTATTAACATAATAGATATGTTTAAAAATGGTACTGAATTAAAAAGTCTACAATATGAAATGTATGCGACAGACCGGTGTAATAATACTATTAATTTGGAAAAAATTTTAAATACCAAATTACCGGTTATTGTGTTAAATATTGAAAAGGATGTAAAAAGATATGATTCATGTGTTAATGAATTACTAAAAATAAATACAACTACATTTATACATCTTAAAGCAACATATTGGAAAGAAAAATACAATTTAAATTACAATCTAAATAATATATTAAACTTTTTACAAACTTTTAATAAAAAAATTATTAATACAGATATAACATTTAATTTATTTTCTCAAGCGAATGATCCAAATATACTTATTCAAGATGGACCATTAGCATGCTATTGCACACACGTGAGAGCATTAATATATGGATATCAAAATTTTGATACTCATTTTATAATTGTAGAAGATGATATTCTTATAGCAAACACAAACATAATAGAAAAATATATTACTCAAGTTCCTGAAGACTGGGATATAATTTTTTTAAATTCAAATGCTTTAACAAATGATTATGGAGAATATATGTATAAATTTACAGATAAATTTTACTCAGCCCATTTTTACATAATAAATAAAAAATGTTTACCGATTATATTTGAAAATATATATCCTATTACAGATCAAATTGATATACTTATAGCACAATTACACGACAGATTAAATATTTATAATATTGTTAATACTGTATATCAAAAGAATTTTTCAACAAATACACAAAATAATCTATACGTTATATATAATTCTCCAAATTATCATAATGTAAGAGTATACATTAGCAAAATGGAAAATGAATTATTAGAATATATAAATAAAAAGATAAAAAATAATGATAATACTCATATAAGAGATTCAATTATATATGATGTAATTTATAATTACATTAATAATTGCGCTACATATACATTTTCTGGTTCAGATGATGTATCCTTAAATTATAGTGATAATAATAACAAAGAAAACGTAGAATTATATAACACTTTATATTTTATAATTAATTGTTGCGTAAAAGGTATATGTCTAGATACTGTTATAATGAACCTAATAAAAGATATAGACTATATTATATTATGTTTTGGTAATCATACAGATAATTTTAAAGCTCTCTCATATGGTTCTACCTCGAATGTTTATATTTATGATAATTTGGTTTATAAAATATATAATAGTAAACTTCGGTGGAAAACAATAAATCATGATAATTTAGATAACATATTTGATAATGAAACATCTATTTTAAAAATTTTATTCCCAGAAACAATAATAAATAAAGATAAAAAAGAAATTATTATGAAATATCTTGGTAAATCATTATACAATGAGTTTTTATTGCCTGATAATTGGAAACAACAAATAAGTAATATATTTGAATTATTAGATTCAAGAGGTATATTTTATCCAGAGTTTAATATAAAAAATATAGTTGTTAAAGATAATATAATTTCATTTGTAGATTATGGTATAGCAAGTATTAGTGATATACATAATAAAGAAAATTGTGAGGTTTTTATAAAGTTGTTAAGTTTAATTCAACAGAAATTTAAAGAAACTGATATAAGTCAATATAAGGTTGTATACGCAACTCTATTAAATAATTTAAAGTTAGAAGAAAATTATAGTAAAAATATTTTTTAACCTTTCAGTATATTTACTATTTGATATATATATCATCTATAGTTGTTATTTTTTTAAGAATATTATATGTTCCAAATAAAAAATGTGGGGGATAAACTATCGAATCTAGAATTTCATCAGTTTCTTGTATTTTTAATATGTCGTATGATATACATATAGGTGTGCAGAGTTCTATATATTCATCTCTATTCACCGGTAATTTTGATTGTGTATTATAAAGTCCATTTGTTAGTGATAATGCATATTGATTATATTTTTCTTTTTGTTTTAATAATTCTTCAAAATATGTTTTTGTAACAAAAGGTCTTGCAGAATCATGAATAATAACTTTGTCTACGTTATTTAAATTTTTTTGTATATATTTTATACAAATATTTAAACTTGTTTTCCTTTCATTAATATTATTTTCAATAATTATAATATTTTTATATTTTACGATTATATCTTTTAAAACTATATCTTTATTTATTACTATTATTAATTTATCTACTAATTTAATCATACTATTTATAGAATATTCCAATATAGGTGTATCATTAATGCAATATAATTGTTTTGGAATATTACAGTTAAACCTAGAACTAGTTCCTGCCGCAAGAATTATTCCGATAATACTCATTATAACTTATAAAATAAAATAAAATTTTGTGGGCCTTGTCTAATATTTTTGTTTCTGGATAATTATATAATTATATAATTATATAATTATATAATAAATATTAAGTCTCTTTGTTTACAACGATAATTTATTGAATCACTATCAGGAATAATAATAAATATAATAATAAATATAATAATATAAAGCAATTATTTTTGTATTTTATCATAAATTAATATAAATTTATTATTAATTTAAATTATAAAATTTTTTCCATGTTTCAATAATTATATTTTTTGATTTTTTGTGATATTCGTAATGATTTGTATGTATTGTACTATCATTATTATTTTCATATATGAAATATGCATATTTATAAGTATAAGTAATAAAAGTATCAAATAGAAATTCATCTGCTGTGTGAATTTTATCAGAACCTAATGTAAATTTATTATCAATATAAATCTCTTTAATAAATTTAATAGCTGCTTTTTTATTTAATATATAGGCAGCTGTACTAAATATATATACATTATTATTATTATAAGTATAATCAGATTTTAATGGGGTATCAGTAATATATGTTAGCATTAATATTTCCCAATCTTTAGGGGCTTTACTAATTATATCTTTAATTGACGCATTCCAATATTTAACAAACTCTAAATTAACATCATCTTCTAAAATTAAACATGTATCATATTCAGATTCACTAAATTGTTTAATTGTAATTAAATGTGATAATAAGCATGCGTATTCTGAATTAGTTTTATCAAAAACATTAGCACTAAATCTATTATATATATTTATGTTTTTACCATCAATTGCGTTTATTCTAATATTTTGAACTGGAAATAGTTCTAATATTTTCATCATATTATTATACCTATCAACTGAATATTCTAAATTTATCCAATAAATTATATCTATACCATTCATATATTTATCAATTTTATCTTTAATAAAATCATTTATGCTTTCTTTATATGGAATTGGTGATAACGTAGGATATATATCATTACTATAGTTTACCAAATAAGAATCAATTAAATTTAAATAATCGTTTTTTATATTATTATTGTTTAATGAATCTTGTATATCTTTTGATATTGATATAAATTTAGTATAATTGTTTATTTTTAAATTTTTAAAATTATTTAAATCGGTGCCGGTGAACATTATATATTTACATGATATATGATATTTGATTATATCAATATCTATATCTGAATAGGTTCCAAAAAATATACAAGGTTTGCTTATATCATTATATGATTTTAAATTAAAATTTTTATATAGATAGTCTTGGAAATTAATTAAATAGGATGAAACGTATATTTGTTCAATATTATTAGTTAATAAGTAATTTTTAAAAATATGGTTATCATTGAATTTTAATGTTGTTAAGTTAATGATAGGTTGATAATCAATGGGTTTAATACTATCATATTCATTATTAGTCTCTATATTTAGGGCTGGATTTATTTTATAAATACTATCATATTCAATAAGTTTAAATCGCGATGGACACCCAATTTTTATTGAAAAACTTTTCCATACCTCTTTTTTTTTATGACCGTTTTCTATTAAATGAAATTCTCTTTTATTATTTTTATTAATTTTAATAAGATCATGTGGATTTATACATGTTATACAATGAATAATAGCATAAGATTTTTGTTTATAAATACCATTACACCATATATATAAAAAATCCACACCCCATTCCATTAACGTATAGTCTATTGTATTCATAAGTTTATGTAATGATAAAACATTAAATAAAGGTGTGTTCACTTCTACAAAATTTGTATATGTTAGTATTATATCTTTTTTATGCTCTGTTACACTATGACTTATTTTTCCTTCTGATAAAAATGATGGAGCACAAATATCCAAATTATATTTCTTTGATAGTTTAAACATATTATTAATATCTTCAACATTAAATATTATATCATCGTCTAAAATAAAAAATCTATCATATTTATTTATAATATCAATATAAGTATCATAAAAATATTTAAAATTTTGAAATTTACTACCCTTTCTTTTTTCAATTAGTTTAACTTTAGATCTATATTTATTAAAAATATCTTCATCGTCGCCGTAATATATAACATATATATCATACTCAATTTTATCATTAATCCATAAAGAATCAAAATTTGTATTATTTCCAACAGAAGAAAATAAAAAGTTAGTAGTCATATATATATATATATATTATAAGAGTAAAATAAGAGTAAAATAACAGATTAATAATTTTTTCTAAATTAGTATTAGACTCATTGTCTTGATTATTATTGTTCGTATTCAATATATATTTATGGTAATAAAGATTTTGTATAATTATTATAATTATCAATAGATACATGAGTTTGTTCAAAATTTTTACTTACTAAAAAATTACCTCCATTATTTAACAAATTGTAGATAAAAATTCTGATACTGCTTGTAATAATACTAAAAGGTATGAAACGTATTATAAAAACAGAAGAATATTTGAAAAACTATAGTTTTATAATATTATAATATTATAATGAACAATAATAAATTTATTATTTATAAAGCAACTGGTGGTTTGTTTCATAATTTACGCTCTTTATTTAGTTGTTTTGAGTTTGCAAAATTAAATAGATATACATTAATTATTGATATGAAACAACATAGCGCATTTAAACATTCATTTTCAACATTTTTTGATTTAAATGTTGATGGGTTGGAGTGGTATGATAATTATGATAAAGTACCAAATAATTTAACTTATGATAATAGAAGTATTACAGAATTAGAAAAAACTTCCATATCTTTTTCTAATAATAGTTATTATTTATATGATAAAAAAATATCTGATATAAATTTAAAAAATTATCTTGATAATGTAATTGTATATGGTTATGGTCCTTTATGTGATACAATATATTATGGAAATCTTACTGTAAATAATGAAATATATAATAAACTAATAAATGAAAAACACATTGAAAATAAATATATTTCGGTACATTTCAGAAATACAGATATAAAAAATAATATTGATGATTATATTAAAAAAATAAAATATTGTATAGAATCAACAAATATTAAAACTGTATATTTAGCAAGTGATTACTATGAAATATTTGATATAATTAAAAATGAGATTAATATTGAAGTAATTAGATATACAATACCGCCGACAAATATTAATAATTTACATTATTATTGGGAGAACGGGCTCTCACAAAAATATAATAGAATATATGAAAGTATTAGAGATATATATTTTATATTAAAATCGCAGGCATTTATTCCATCTTATAATTCGGGGTTCAGTAAAGAAATAATTAAAATGATAAATTATAAAAAATATATTATTCCAAATATTGAATCTAATACAATAATATATTAAAATAATTATATATTAATTTGTATGTTTATAATTTCTTAAATAATATTCAACATCTTCTCTGTATTTTTTCCATTTTAAATCTTTTTCCATATTATAATAACTGTTATCATATTGTAATGAATTATCCTTATTGTATACATAAGTAGGAGTTCCTATATTCATATGCCTACCATTTGATTTTTCTAAAACCCACCACATCTCAGCAACATCAGAACAACATTGTAACCAGTGACCGTTAAATTTTAAGTAAGATTCAGGAATAGTCTTTAATAAAGAAGCTTCGCATGTTCTTAAATGTTGTGTTATCCATTGATTTCTATAATTAAATTTAATATTTTTTATATCTTCCTCGTTATACTTTTTAAATCCCGATAGTTTCTTTAATGTATCATTTTCATAATAATAAAACTGACCATAACTTATTAATAAATTGTGTTCAATATATTTTTCATTTAACGTAGTTAAAACATTATCATTGTATAACCAATCATCACCGTCTAATAAACAACAAACTTCATCATCTTGGCACATATTATAAGCAATATATCTAGAATATGTCTGTTTCATATTTGTTTCATTTCTTAATACTATTACCTTATCTTCAAACCCTCGCTCTTTTATATATTCTTTAACTAAATTATATGTATTATCTGATGAACAATCGTCGATATATATTGCACGCCAGAAAGTATGTTTTTGATTAAATACAGATTCTAAATTTTTTATGTAATATTTTTCATTATTGAAGGAAGGAATTATAAAAACAAAACTTTTATTTTTGTTTTCTACCAATCTAGAAATATCACAATTTGTAATATATTTATCAATTTGTGTATCTTTTTGTCTTAATGATATTTTATTTAAAATAATATAATCATATATAGTTTTAAAATCAGAAGTAATATCTAAAAAATCATAATCTATTATTGTCCATTTTTTACTATCAGCTAGCAATTCAATATCACGCGAACCCATATTATCGCTTTCTTTTAATTGAGGAATAATCACATTTGGATATAAAATTTTACTTCTAATATTATTATTATCTTTAATAATATGCCATAATAACATATCTATTGTTAGTAAATCATACGATAACAAATCATTTAATTTTATTTTAATTAAGTTAATTATTTTAGGTGTTAAAAATATAGAATATGCTCCGTAAGTCCAGTAATATTTTTGTTTACACACATTATAATAATTATGTTTTTTAATATTATTTTCAATATCTTTGCTCCATCTCGATTGATTTGCTCCTAAGTATACAATATCATTTGTTAAAAAAAATTTACTATCATATTTAAATAAATTTTCATAAAAATTTTTATGAAAAACAATATCATCTTCAAAAATAATAATATTTTTGTTATTCTCTATATTATACAATAGTTTTTTATAAGTTAATAATATTCCATATGCTCCTTCACTATTAACCTGTGGTTTTCCGCAAAATAAATTATTATTTAACATAACATTATCTTTGTATTTTTGATATAAAATTTTATTCTCATCTTTATATCCATCTACCGCTTCTATAATCTCATAATTATATATACCTATTTGTTCTAATTTAAATTTCATCATTATTAATCTATCAACTCTTCTTTTCAGGTTAATAATATAAACTTTACTAATTTTATTTATATTGCAAAAATGATTCCATAAATATTTATTTAATCTCCCTTGTATATTTTTTGATATTGATATAATTGTAGTATCGGGTTTTAAAATTATTTTTTTAAATTTATTTACATCTGTGCTTCCAAACATTATATATGTAAATGATTTATGATAGTTGATTGTTTCAAAATCAATAAATGAATATGCTCCAAAAAATAGACAAGGGTTGTTTATATCATTATAAGTTTTTAAATTATATTCTTTACACATATAGTCTTTTAAATGTATTAAATAATTAGAAATGTATATTTGTTCAATATTATTTTTTAATAAATAATGTTTAAAAATCTGTTTATCATCTAAATTTATTGTTGTTGATTCTTCAATAATTTTAGGTTCTTCGATATTCACGGTCAGATTAATAATTCTCTTTAGTTGGGGGACTGGAATCGGGACATATATAGGCTTGGTGGCGCTAACTATTAAATAGTCATCTATTGATTTTATATAGTTGTTATGTAAATTATTGATTATTTCTATTGAAAATACTTTTTTAAAGTCGTTATTATTAAGATCACTATAAAATTGAAATTTATTGTCTATTGAATAATGAATAAATATTAGTAATTTATTTTGAATAGACTTAGGATAATGTTCAATATTTTTTAAGGACGATTCAAATGTACAAACAGAATTTTGAATTAATCGAAATATATTAATATTTTTTATTTTATAACTAGGTATAGAGATATCTTCAAATTGATATAAAAAATATTTATTTGGAGGTAATCTTTTTAGATATGGCGGATATACATTTGTATCAGTTTGTAATAATGTCTGAGGTGAAAATATAAGAAGATAATTACCATTTTTTATACAAAAATCAATATCTGTGTTAGTAATTGGTCGTATATTTATAGTTACATTTATATGACACAAAGTAAAAATTTTAGAAAACAATTCTGCTATAGGTTGTAATTTTTCAGTAGTAAATATATTTAGATATATAGATTTATTGTGTTTTGTATTCATTATTAATTCAACTTTTTTTTCTGTATTCATTGATAATATTAATTATTTTATTATATATATATATAATAATTAAGCATTAAAACAATATAAATTTTTTAAAATATTCATTATTTTTTAATTCAAGAATATTCTTCCATAAACGTTTTCTTTGATAAACAATGTTCTTATTATTTGGTTCATTTTCAAATAATATAATTAATTGAACCATTTCATCTTTTACCAATTTATTTTTATTAATATTATAATAACCTAAAATATTGACTAAATCTTTTACATTGTAGTTATTCATATACTCTAAATAATCATGATATATGTCATCGTCTGGTGAATTATTTAATTCTATTAATATATTATCTAAATCAAAATTATCTTTATGATTGTCAAGTTTATCAAATTTATGGGTATCAAATTTATGGGTATCAAATTTATGGGTATCAAAATTATGGCTATCAAATTTATGCGGGTGTAATTCTTGTACATTAAAAAAAATATGTTCATTCATCATTATCTATAATATTATAATCATGAATTTTTTATATATTTTTAATGTATAAATGGATGTTAAATATATAGTAAAATATGTAATACTATTAACACCAGTAAATAAATATTTATTTTCGCTTGTCGGTTCTGCTGTTGGTTCTATTGTGAAAAAAACTTTAATTTATACTGCTAGAACTGCCTATACTACTATTGTAAATAAATAATGAAATATGTTATTATAATTTACTTTTTTTGAACAGTATCTAAAATATCCATATGTTTGAAAATAGTTTTGTTTGTAATGCTGGGATAATCTGTATTTTTCATTACTGAAATTTGTTTTACTAAATCCATGATATTCTCCCATTCCTCATTTTTACAAAGGGTAGAATTTCCATTGGTAATTAAAATGAAGATGACTTCGACTAATTCATCTACGATATCTTTGCTGTCGGACTTTTTAATTGTATCCATCATATATTTCTGTAAATCCTTGATAATAGCAATGATTTGTTCTTCTTCTAAGGCTCCCAGTTTCATCAGATTTACATAAAATAAACTTAGCGCCCGGCGTTTTTCATTGGTTTTCGTATTATTACAGAATCCATCATAATCTTTATCAGGACTACAGTAATCTATCTTATCAAATAAGCTCCTAAATTTTTGGAAATTATTCTTGAAAATGACCTCCATGAAAGTATGACCATTTGTATCAAACACCTCCATTAAATCTTTATACAGATCCGCGTATAATTTGGAGTAAAAACTATTTCCGCTGGCTATTGTGAAGAGCGACTCACCAATTTTGTTCAACTCTTCTAGTAATTCAGGACTGTCTACATTATTATCCGCAGTAATAGATTTAATTTCATTTATGATTTGCTCTTTTAGGGTGTCGTAGGTTTTTGTAGTCATTTTATTTAAATGTTTTCTAATTTGGTCAATAGACGCGTCAATACCCTGCTTCTTTGCGATGATGGTTGCTTGAAATTGCCGGATACTTTCCCAGTCGGCGTCTGTAATCTCTTGAACGCGTTCTTTATAAGGTTTTCTCGCTCCACCCATATGTGCGCCTCCCAGATGTGGATTATACCCTCCCGAATTATTATATTCGCGTTTTTCAAATTTAGGCGTTCTGATATATTCTGGCGCGCCTACTTGATCCGCAATAGATTGAATAATTTTCATTGTTTCCCCATCAAGATTGTAGCTAAATCCAGCATTTAGGATTTTAGTAAAATCATCTTTTGTATATTGAGTTAATTTATTAATCGGCGTGCTAGGAACACTTGAAATGGACAGACTCATTTTATGGTATGTTATATTATATTATTATATATATTTATATCAATTTTTAATAAAATATAACTTAAATATTAATTGGTATTAATAGTATGTCCGAACCTATCAACGACGCTATAGAAAAGACTTTAATTCAAGAAAATAATATAAATGCTTTACATGATTTACATGAAATAAACAGCTGGGAAGAATTAGACGCCAAAACTCCTCTTTTAAGAGGTATCTATAATTATGGGTTTGAAAAACCTAGTCCAATTCAAAAGAAAGCGATTATGCCTATTTTTGCTGGAAAGGATGTGATTGCTCAGGCACAATCTGGCACGGGGAAAACGGCTTGTTTTGCCATAAGCACCCTACAAATTGTAGATGTCTTAAAGAAAACCCCGCAAGCGATGATTATTTCGCCGACCCGTGAATTATCAATACAATCAAAACATGTAGTAGATGAATTAGGCTGTTTTTTTCCGGATTTAAAAACACAACTCCTTGTCGGCGGAACTTCTACCGAAGAAGACACACGTATGCTTTACGATACGCCACCCCAAATCGTCATTGGGTGTCCGGGCCGTATTCATGATATGATTAAACGCAAAAAACTGGCGACCAAAGATTTGAAGTTGCTCGTGATTGATGAAGCCGATGAACTGTTGTCAGCGGGATTCAAAGAGCAAATCTATAATATTTTTCAGTTTATGCCGTCAAATATCCAAGTGGCCTTGTTTAGTGCGACCCTGCCGCCCGAATTGAGCAACTTAACCCAACGCTTTATGCGCGACCCGGTGAAAATTCTCGTGAAGGCGGAACAATTGACTCTGGAAGGCATTAATCAGTTTTATGTGGCATTAGATAATGATGACCAGAAATACGAGACGCTTAAGGACATTTATGGTATGATTTCCATGAGTCAGTGTATTATTTACTGTAATAGCGTGAAGCGGGTGAATGATTTATATGAGGCGATGATGATTGATAATTTTCCCGTGTGTCAAATTCATAGTAGTATGGATAAAGACGAGCGGAATAAGAGTTATCAAGAGTTTAAGAGTGGAAAACAACGGGTGCTTATTTCGTCTAATGTCACCGCGCGTGGAATTGATATTCAGCAAGTCAGTACCGTTATTAATTTTGATGTCCCGAGTTGTGTTCATACTTATCTCCATCGGATTGGGCGCAGTGGGCGTTGGGGGCGTAAGGGGGTAGGTATTAACTTTATGACGCAGCGGGACACGCGTAAAGTGAAGGAGATTGAGGAGTATTATCATACGAAAATAAATGAACTTACGGAAAATTGGGCCGGAGCATAATTATAATAATTAATTTAGTTTTATTGGAATAGGGTTACAGCAAGGTTTACCATTCGTAGCATTTACATTTGACCTACGCTTTAATGCAGCGCGACTAGAAGCACTCACCGCACCCACGCCACTACCCGAAATATAATTTGTATTGTTTAATTGTGTATTATTCGTAAATATCAGACGATGCGTCATTTATATATATATATAATAATAAATAAATTAATAATATTAAATAGTATTATTAATTTATTAATTAATAATACGATGACCTTTGGTAAACGTACCCACGGAAACCCAATAATACACTGGGGGTCTAATGAGTCAAAATTAATTATAGGAAATTATTGCTCAATTGGTGAAAATGTGAATATCTATTTAGGCGGAACCGCAAAATTAATAGATTGGAAAAATATAAATGGAGATGTAATAATAGGAAATGATATTTGGATAGGCAAGAACGTCACAATTATGCCAGGCGTTACGATTGGCGACGGTTCAACGATAGCTCCCGACAGTTATATTTTTAAAAATGTTGAACCCTATAGTTTTATGAAAGGAAACCCGGCAAGAATAATTGATTATAAATTTTCAAAGGAACAAATACAAAAATTATTAGAAATTAAATGGTGGAATTGGAGTGATGCTAAAATATATAAATATACTCCGATATTATCTAGTAAAAATGTAGATTATTTTATTAAAAAAGCATTAACTTCTAAATAATAAATAATAAATAATAAAATACAATAATAAATATCTATTCTCTTAAACTCGGGTTAATGCAAATGTCTTGTGTGGGAAAAATATCACCCGACATACACATATCGGCTTCACCGACTTGAATACAACTGCGGAAGCCCCGGTCTTCGCCAATGTAACAATAACCGGCTTTCCCTCGGGCTTTACTCGCCTGGGTTTTACTGCCGGCATCATCTGGCATCGGCTCAGATTGCTGATTTCTTATGGAATTATCTAATGCCTTCATATCACTTTTTCCTCTCTTTTTCTTATGAGAAAGACCTTTTTCCAAGATATCAATGCCACCGGTAACCGTTCCTGCCGTGATATCTACTAAACCTTTCGTCCCGGTTGCGCTCACCTTAACAACCTGTTTTGTTGTTTCAGCAATACCATATCCGAAAAATACCAAAATTGGTTTAATCAAATCAAGAATCCATTCGGTAATTTTACCTAAATATGTAAATATATTAAACCCTAAAAAGATTAAAATTAAAATAATGATAAAATATCTTATTATAGTAGACCACGGTATTCCTCCTGTATTTGCGGTTGAACTATCATATGATAAATCAGGCGTTTCAGTTATTATATTATCAGCATCCATTTTATATATATAAGATACTTATAAAAATTATAAATATATAATCTATAATTTTTATATCAAGAAAACAGCTTACCCATATTCCATACTTTGCGTTTATAACGTCCATCAACTATCAGTTTATTGCCCTCTCTAATGTCACGTGTATAATATACTTGTTCATCGTGTTTCATTGTACAATCAAAATTGGTTATATTAATAAATTCATTTTGTATAGTATATTTAATATTTGTAAGGTCATTCATATTATCTGGCGTTTCATGTTTATATACATTAGCATCACGTTTAGAGACTGTTCGGTTAAATCCATCAAACGGCCGATTAATTCTTGTATCTTTAATATCATAAAAACAAGACCGATCTATAGTTAATCCGGAACTAACACATCGTTCATTGATTACATTATCTTCTAGTCCCCAACCCCAAAAATTCGGAAACCCTTTTGCTTTTTCAAAATCAGCCCCTTTTATTGAAAAAATTCCCCCTAAGGCAAATTTAAAACCATAATAATGTTTAACAATGCCTAGTGTTGTAACATAATCAATCATATTTTTTTCGCATGGAAAAGTATCTACATCGTTAAAAATAAAAGTAATATCTTTATAATTATTGGGGTATTTATTTTTAATTGCTATAAATCCTAAATTTTTCATCGCGCCTCTATTAAAATGACGAGTATCACATTGGTGGGCAAAATATATTTCATATGGGTCTGTTAACTCTTCTAACAATATTTTCATATTTTTTAAAAATTCTGCTTTTTGATTAGGACGAGATCTATAAGGCACAATAAATACTCTAGTTGGAATACTCATTATAATATATTATTAATATTTTATAATGATTTATTTAGCCTTATTGCCTTATTGCCTTATTGCCTTATTACTTTATTGTGTATTAGTCGGCACTAATAATTCATTCATTTTATCCAGCCGTTCAATTGTTTTATCAAAAGAAGATTTTTCATTTAATCCGTTAAAAAGATAATCTGTTTCAGGGGTTATTTCATTTTTTTTTATTTCTTTATACACGATTCCTATTTTTTTCACAATAGTATCTATTTCTTCTTTATTATGAATCATATCTATATGTAAATCTACCGGCTCAGTTAATAAAGCAATCGCAAAATAGATGATAAATTTTCTTCTCTTTTTAACGCCACTCGTATATTTAATGCTAAACATTTCCAATAAAGCATTAATTATTTTATTGATAATAGGAATATTTTTATTTTTTCCTTCATTTATAATGACTTCCCAAACAATCCAGATAGTATCATTTTGAAATTTTGTTTGTACAGGCGCAAAGTGTCTATTTTCGCACACACAATGATCTTTTTTTTGTTTACAAATAGATTCAAATTCTAACAACCATTCCAGCCAATAACAAGCGGAGACCACGTTTTTAGATTCAGGCGAAACATGATAAGAAAATTCATTTATGGCAATATAAAGTTCTTTAGGGTCGTCTTTTCTAAACACACTATTGCCATAAGTGATTGATGGCGCTTTTAAACGTGACGCCATATGCGACATATTAAATTCATCCTCTTTTTTTATTTTTATGGGCTCAAAACTGTGTTTTTTCCTAGAATGACATAAAACGCAAATAATCTCTGAAAATAATTGTCTTATTTTGGGGTTATTTCTTAATCTTAATTCGTTGTCAGTGTAACCATTAGATAAAATATCCTTAAAATTTTTGAATCTAAGAGAGATATATATAGGCAATTTAGGATTACCTAAATGAATATAACGACTAATAAAAAGTATAATAATATCCCATAAATCGCCAAACTGTCCTGCACAAATTAATTCAGCAGACCAATAGCAGGCTGGTTCAACTTTTGAAGAAACAAGCGAATTTATTAGTTCGGTTTTTACTCTAGATTTTTGAAATTTAGAAAAAGTTTCTCCTTTAAAATCCATGGATTGTCTTTTATCATTAATTTCAATATCGTTCATATAAAACAATTATATACAAAAAAAATAACTATAATACATATACACAGATGAATACATTTATGAAAACATATACGAATATTATATCTTCAATAAAAAAATCATTTAAATCTTTTTATAAAACCACTTTATTGCAGAAAATATTTTATACATTAACCGCATTTATAATTTTAAATATAATAGCAACCTTTGGCATTAAGAACAAGGAAGGCTTTGAAGAGCGAACAAATGAATTTATCGTGAAAAAAGGCACGGATGTCTATGATGATTTCTATGTTAATATTTACGATGATTTAGTATTTAGTAAATTAAAAGATAATTTTGAAATAGGACAGATTATTAATAGCACAAAACCCACAGAAGAAAGTTATATATTAGACATTGGTTCAGGCACTGGACACCATGTTAAAAATCTTAGTGACAATGGCTATAAAGCCATCGGGATAGACACCTCCCAGGCGATGATTAAAAAGGCAAAAGAAAATTATCCTGATATGGAATATCAAAATGTAGATGTATTATCCTCCATGGCGTTCCAGCAGAATACGTTTACACACATTATGTGTCTTTACTTTACCTTGTATTATATGAAGGATAAACGTATGTTTTTTAATAATTGTATGAACTGGTTGAAACCGGGCGGGTTTTTAGCGTTACATTTAGTTGACCGGAACAAGTTTGACCCGATTATTCCGGCGGGCAGTCCTTTTGGTATAGTTTCGCCCCAAGATTACGCGAAAAAACGTATAACCTCGTCAGTGGTTAATTTTGACCAATTTGAATACAAAGCAAATTTTAATTTAAAGGAAAAAGAAAATATTGCTGTGTTTAATGAAACCTTTAAAAAGAATAATGGCGGTGTAAGGCAAAATGAACATAATTTCTATATGGAAACGCAGAAAGAGATCTTAAGTATAGCCAAAGATGCCGGATTTATTTTAGATGTGAAAATAGATATGATGAAATGTCAATATGAAAATCAATTTATTTATATTTTACAGAAACCGAATTAAATATTTTAATTAATTTAATTAGTTAAAAATAGACATATTTCAACTCTATCAAGTATATTAACAATGTGGTTTATATATTTGATAGTATTTGTATTAATTATTTATATAAGTTTAATGGCCTATATAAAAATTAAAATGAAATTTTGGTACACTCAGCCAGTATTTCATATATATAATATTTCGTATTGGTTTAATCCACCTGGTCTTATACTTGACCGAGAGCCGGAAATAAACAAGTATACAAATATATTAGACATTAAAACCTATGGAATATCGGATATAAATGAGACGTTACTTGACCGTGCTTGTAATTTTATTAAAGCATATTATGTTCAATCACCTAACGCAAAATATATTCCTACTAAAAAGAACATAATTGAATATCTTAAATCTTCTAATAATGAATCTTATCTCTCTATTTATCAAACACCCAAATTATTATTTGAAAAGGATGAACCCTCTAGCGTATTAGATGATATTATATCGGTCATATCTGCCCGACCGCTGAATATAACTTTAAAGGGAAAATCTCCATTTACCTTGTATTATGTAGACAATTTATGTGTTCATCCCGATTATAGAAAGGATGGAATCGCGCCAAAAACAATTCAAACACATTATTATAATCTTAGAAAAAACAACCCGAAAATAAAAATCTGTTTATTTAAACGGGAGGGAGAATTAAATGCGATTGTCCCAATAACCACCTATAAAACGGTATGTTTTAATATAAGTATTTTAGAAAAAATGAATCCAGGTGTTCTTAATGTTATAGAAATTGGCCCAAACCAATTAACTTTATTTGTAAATTTTATCTATTCGCAGTCTAAAAATTTTGATTGTATTATTATGCCGGATTTATCTAATATGTTAAATATGATTAAAACAGAAAACATTTATATTTATGGAGTTCTACAAAATGGAAATATTACAGCGGCGTATGCGTTTAGACGACCTAGTCTGTTTTATGATAAGGAGGAAGCGATTGAATGTTTTTTTTCATTGTATGATAAAAGTCTTGATAAGCTTAATGCTTATATTACCGGCTTTAATATTTCTCTCAATAAGTGTAAAGAAAAATTAAAAACAAATATACTTTTAATAGAAGACATTGGACAATCAGGAAAACTTATAGAATATTTACGAAATAATTTATTAAATGTATTATTTAAAAGTCCGACGGCATTTTTTTTATATAATTATGCTTGTTATACCGTGCCGTGTAAGAATGTATTGATTTTTTATTAATATTTATATTTATCTAGTGTATTTCGCAGCGCGCGCAAAAGAATCCACAATAAAAATCATAAACACTCCTAAAAAGGAATATAATATGATTTCTTCCATCACATGTCCAGTTTTTACGTCTTGCTGTTCTTCTAGCAAATGAATCATGTAATTTAATTTTTCCAGCAATTGGTCTTTATTTCCACTATTTTGACTCATTTGGTTATAATAAGGGACATACTGTTTATAATAATCATTAGCATATGTACTGGGTAATGTATTAAATGCTTCTTTATTTACACTAGTATCATTTTCAGAATTTTCAGATATTCCTAAATTTTTATTATCAAGTAATTCGCTTGAATAATTATTTTGGGGTATTTTTGTTTGTTCGGCATGGGGGGGAGGGGTAAAATCCGCTATATCATTTTCTTCATCGCCAAAAGATTCATATATAGTTTTAATCATTTTCTGAACATGTGGGGGTGACCTATTTTTAATAGTCTTCCTGAAATTACGTTTTTTATCAATGTTATTATTATTCATACTATTATTCATAGCATTGTTCATACTATTGTTCATACTATTGTTTATAGGTTCATCATTATTTATTGGTGATGCATATAATGCTAAACTCATTCCTATATGAAAATCAGATATTATTATTTTTAGATACTACTCAAAATTATTTTATACTCAATATTATTTTATATAAATTATATAAAATAATATTCTACACCTTTAATAAGATGGTTGAATCATTAAACGGATATTTAAGCGGGGTTAATAATAGTAAATTAGTTATGGCGACATTGATGTTAACTTTAAATATTGGTTCAAAATACGTTGATTTTGGGTTTAGTAAAACACAAGAACAACTATTAAGAAATTCAGTAACACGCGAATTGATAATATTTGCGATTTCTTTTACGGCTACACGCGATATTTTATTATCAATTATTATTACGTCTTCTTTTTTTATAATATCTAATATTTTATTTCACGAAGAAAGTAAACATTGTATTATACCTGACCACATGAAACGAATTAAAGCATTAATAGATACTAATAATGATGGATACATTTCAACGCAAGAAGAAGAAAAAGCACTAGAAATATTAAAACGAGCAGATAAACAGAGAAAAAAAAATGTTCAAGGGGCATTTTTAAGTCATTTGGCTACTACTTCCACATTAATTTAATTTAATATATATAATAATTTATTTTATTACACTAATATAATATTATGATTGGTGTAATAACTTTTAAAATTAAAACAAAGGGAAAATATACAAAAGATGATAAGGAAGAAATAACATATACAAGCGAAGAGTCTGCTTCGCAAGGTAATATATTTATTACTCCTAGTATAAAATTCGCAAAACAACTTTCTTATGATAATGATGATTATAAATCTGCTCTTACTTCTTATGATAAGTTTAAACAATTTGTAAAAGAGTCTATAGAAAAAAACGGCGAGACGCAAATTGAAGATAAAGAAACTATAATAAGTAATTTAAATTTTAATATTAATTTCATTAAAAATATATTTTTCCCTAAAAAATCTACATTTAAAATAAAAGACTATAGATATCGTGTTAATAGCAGTAGTTATATTGACGGTCAATATGAAATTAATGATATAAAAAAATCAGTTCAGGGCATTGAAATAGATAAAAGTTATATTGCACATATAGAATTAACTTTAACCCCTATTCCAGTCATTTCAGGGTTACAATTTATAATTAAAACCACAAAATTTAAAGAATTAGAAAAAAAAGAAAAATATGATAGCATGCCCGATCCGGCGTTTATGTTTATTACGCCCAGTGTAAAGTTAACAATGAATGATTTACATTACTCTTACATTAACGGCGATTATAAAAAATTATTGACATCATATTCAGATTTTAATACGTTAGTTGATTATATCGCAACTAAACAGGAAATATTAGATAAAAGAGATCCAGACTATGAAAAGAAAAAAAAGGAAGTATTAAATAATAATATAAAACTTATAAAGAGTATTTTTTTTCCTGATAAATCCAAATATTCATATAGAAATCAGAATTTCTTTATTGCTAAAAGCAATTATATAGACAACGATTATGATGAGAAAACAAATGCTGAATATAAAACTACATTGAATTATAAGGCCTTATCTAGTAGTAATCAAACATTAGCTAGTAAAGTAAAGGTAATATATATTGGTAATTTAGAATTAACTTTCCTTGATATTCCTGCTGGTTCAGATCAACCAAGTCAGGCAGATTTTACCCGTTTATCTTGTAGTGAAAAAGCAAAGGAATTAGAAAATCAATTCATGTATTATTTTGATGTATCATTAAATTTATTTGAAAAACCAAAACAAAATATTGTTACAAAAAGTGAATATGATAAAGCAAGAGAAAAATTAGAAATAGAAAAGAAAAAAAAGAAAGAAGAGGAAGAAAAGAAAAAAGAGGATATAATCAGAAAAAATTTAGAAGAAAAAGAAAGGTTTTTATATTTAAAGAAGAGAGATGATGAACGTAAAAAAAAGGAGGAAGAAGAATTAAATAAAAAACAACAATCAGAATTAAAAGTAGGCGGGAAAAAAAAGACTAAAAAAATAGGATTTTATAAAAAAAATGTTAGCATAAAAAATATAAGCAGAAAGCGATAATATATAAAATAAAATAAAATTAAAATATTTATATACTAATAATTGTATCTTCAGAAGTAACCTGATGATTTTCATGCGCAACTTCAGAATTATTTTGAGGAATATTTGATATAATAGAATTTAATTCATCTTGTAAATTTGTGTCAAAATTTTCATAATTAATAAAACTCTTAATATTCCTTTCATCATGTTCGTCAATTGATGATGGAGTTTTTAGACCACTATTTTCATTACTATCATTTTCATTTAGACTATTTTTAATAATAGTTTTAGATAATTGGTTGGTATTACCTTTTTTAAGATGAATGTCTTCATTAACAATTCCTATCATCATTTTACCTTTTATTAATAATCTGCTAAAATATTTATTATGATGTTTATGGAAAACATTTAGATATTTACAAAATATATTTATTTTTTCATTTAATAACGTATTTGAATAACTTTGAAAATTAACTAAATTTTCAATATTAATACCTATTTCTGATGTCGTGTATACATTTATTAATTCAGATTTTTTATTTTTTAAATAATTAAATAAAAATTCAATCGTTTCTATAATATTTCTCTGTATATCAATAATTAAATCAAAATTATACGTTTTTAGGGGGTCTAAATCCTTATAAACAGGATAATTTTTTTTTTGATTTAATTTTTCTATCAAAACCTTATCTTTTAATTCTGTTGAGATATATGTATATATCATTTTATATAATTTATAATATTCACAATAAATTCTATTAGTTATTCCATTAAATATAGATTTCATATTATCATATTCTATTTCTATTAATTTATTTTGAAAATAAAAAGAGTCAATTCCAAACGTATAATCCACATTTTTATGAGAATTAATAAGTTCTATGTATATTTTATCAAGAGCGTTTAATTTATCTTTAACTTCTAAAAAAATATCATTTATATTTGAACGCAATTCTTTTATATAATTGAAATTTTTTTTAATATCTCCAACAATATTATTATTTTCCATATATATATATAATATGAATAAAAATACTACAAATGAAAATAATGAAACAGATAACATAAGTTCAACTGAAACTAATAAAAAAAAACAACCTTACGTAGAGTGGTCAGAAGACCACGAAAATATATTAGTAGAATGGGCCGATAAAGCATTGTGTTATAAATGGCTACACAATAAAGCACATGTTGCGTATTCTACAAAAAATACATGGTTTACCATACCTGTTATTATAATGAGCACACTTACCGGAACTGCTAACTTTGCGCAGGATAGAATACCTCCGGAATATCTAAATGCCGCTACAATGGGCATTGGAACAGTAAATTTAATAGCAGGAATATTAACCACAATACAACAATTTTTAAAAATAACAGAATTAAATGAATCGCATCGCGTTAGTTCAATCGCCTGGGGTAAATTTTATAGGAATGTTAAAATAGAAATTTCTAAATCACCCAGTGAACGTACTCCAGTGGTTCAATTATTAAAACACGCTAAAGAAGAATATGACCGTCTTGTTGAGACAAGTCCATCACTATCAGATAAAGTTGTAAAAGAATTTATAAAGACATTTTCAGGAGGAGAATTAACTATTAACGGTGAAGAATCGCAACTTAGTAAAAAACAATTGAACTTTAGAGAACTAAAAAAACCAGATATATGTGGTTCAATAGAACCAACAGTATATTCTCTTTATAAGCGAAAGGAAGAAGTTAAAGTATATCAAAATAATGGTCCGACAAAATTAGAGATAGAAAATAATAATAATAAAAATATAATTGAGGAGTTTATTGATAAATTTAATAATGAAAAAAAGAGATATCCAACAAAAGATGAAGTAATTGATAATTTAGATGGGTCTATTCATCATGATTTTATACATAATGTATACAATATTGCGATAAATAAAAATAATATTGTTATAGAGATTGATTCTGACAGCATGGTATAATGTACAATAAATCTTATTATATAAAAAATAAGATTTATAAAAATTTAAATATCTAAACTTACGGTATTTTTATCGCTTTTTTGTTTTCGCTTGGTTTTAAGGGGTTGTTTTATTTCAGGAATATCATTTAGTTCATGAACGCTTAGTGTATTATTTGTTTGTTGTGAGTTTTGATTTTGTGTCTGTTGCTGTATATTAATCGTCTTTGTCTTTAATCCTGATAACAGGTCACTAATGTCGCTGGGGCCTTTCATTTCCGGGCGTTTACTGCTCCTTTCGGCAGGTTCGGGTCCAACATTTCCAAACCGTTCTTGCATATTCACACCATCATCGCCTCGTCGGGATTGCGCAATATCGGGACGATTGCTGGGCGCGGTTGAGGCGCGTTGACTGCGCACATTTTGCGTCTGCATAGGGGCGGGCGGCGGTCCGCGAGAATTATTTACTTGCGCATTTCCATTAGAACCGGGTATAAAATTATTCATAAAACCACTAAAACCCGGATTTGTATTACTCATACTATTAACTGCTGCTTGGGTAAATTGGTTCATAAGATCCGGGTTTTGTCGCATAATGTCGTCCATACCTGGCATAGATGATTTAAACATCGTATTCGTCATATGCACCATAATAGCTGACCCTCCAAGTTGAAACAATAATTTCAATTCAGGCGCCATCTTGGCTTTTGATTTGTATTTTTCGTGGAGTTCGCTAAAAATCTCATCATATTCATTAATATTCTCATTAATCTGTTCCGACCAGCCATCTAATTTTACATCAAAAGGGTCAAAACGATTATTTAAAAACTCTAAACCAGTAACTGCTGCCATTAACATTCGCCCTTGAAATTTACAACTGTTTGATTTCTCCTTTTCAGCGATAATCATTTCATATTCGCCTTGCATTTCCTCTAAAGAAGATTCCATTGAATATTTCTTGGTTAGTTTCGCGCCCTTATGCTCAATGGCTTCTAATTTCCGCAAAACCTTAAACTTCTCCCGCAAGAGTTCTTCAGGTGACAATTTTGGTTTATCCGATAATTCTCTATCGGGGTTAATTGGAATATTGTTAAATTTGCCGAAACCATCCCATGTTTTATCCTCATTAAAAGATGATTTTGAGGTGGCAATTCCGATTTTTGACCCGCCGGTAATTGAACTTGCTCCTCCTAGATTAATTTTTTCATTTCCATAATCTTCCTCTTCATCCTCTTCATCCTCTTCTGTTTTATCAATCTTAAGTTTAAATCCACTGTTAAATATATCAGATTTTGCTTTTACCCTCGTATTCACTGGTTCATTTGACAGTTCATTTAAATCGTTTTCCAGTTCTGTTATATCATCTAAATCTATTTCAGAATTTCCCTTTCCTCCTTCATTTCTTTTTTTATCATTCATCAGCAATTCTATACCACCTCCAAAATTTACAGATGGTCTAGATGAATGTGAGTTATTATCCCTATTTAAATTTATCACAGGGAGTTCATCTAAAGTATCTATGTCAATAACTTCTGCCATTATTATGATAGAACAACAACATATAATTTTAAGTAATCCGCAATTATATATATTTAAATTTTAATTTATATAATTAAATTTTTAAATATAAAAACCAATTAAAATATTATTCACAATTTGTAAATGTTATTGTATCCCCGTCAGTTAAGCTCGTTGGAAACGTGCCAGTTATTTCAGTAACTGTTACAAAAAAATTAACATCAACAGAATTATTTACCGCACTAACTATTGCTGTAAAAGTAGGATCACTACTGAGAGTTACTTTCATACCCACAACAATATCGTTTACGTTAACGCCTGCTTTAGGAAAGAAAAATGTATTAGTCGCATCGTCACCCGCAATAAACAGACTGGTATCGTCGTGCGTCAGGGTAACCGTTTTACACGCGGGGGCAGCGGGGGCAGCGGGGGCAGCGGGGGCAGCGGGGGCATCGGGTAAACCGCCATATGCGTTTATCAGAGTAAACCGCATTAAATTTGCCGGTCTGCCTACACTTGGAGGCAGACCTTGCTTACTATTTCCTCCTCCTTGAGGACGATTAGTACTTCTAGTTGAACCGATTCCTTGAATTCTAGGCATTATATATTATATAAATATAATATCATTCAATAATTAATTAATTAATTAATATTCAATTCATATTTATTTTGTAAAAACCAAATTCCTTGTAGAAAAGAATCTGCTAAATCATCCTTCTTTTTATGCGCAATAAAAAAAGTAATCCAATCTTTCATATCTCCAATTATATTTTTTGTTATCTCTATACCTAATTTCTTTCTATCTTTATATTCATTTTTATTTTGGTCTCCTTTGGTGTGGTCGGTTTTATTTTGTGATTCAGTAAATGCTTTTAATTTATTCATAGAAGAAACACAAGTTACTGCCGGAATCCCACACATAATAAAATATTGCGCAATCATGCCTTGTATCATTTTCATTCTATTTGCTATAGGACCAATTTGATTCTCAATAATAACTTGGTCAATATTTACGAGTGGAATTATTTTATCAAACTCCTTTTTGAGAGATATTCCTATAGTAACTAAATCCAAACTATTTGCGGATGTTTTATTTGTTTTTTCCATCATATTTATATTAAAAAAATCAATTACTGTTTTTAAAATTATATTTTTTTTATCATTTTCATTTATTGTAATTTTATATTCAGTTGCGAGAGAAATAAGGGATTCTATTTTCATTTTTTTAATAGCAGAGGAAGAATTATCTTTCGTCGGTATAATAAATCTGGCTTTTTTTGCGTGCGTTAAACAATAATTTAATTCATTTTTTGTATAGGATGCTTTTTTTTTACATTCTAAGCAATTCGGTTCATCGCCACATAAATTAATAGAGTCCCATTTGATAATTTTATAATCGCCTGGATTAGCATTAGCATTAGCATCTGTATTTTTCTCAAGAATACAATATGCTAAATTTTTAATACCCACATCTATGCTTATCAGTTGCATTATATTAAATATTATAATTATGTTTAATATTTAATATTTAATATAATATTTTTTACTTTTTTCCTTGCATTATAAGTTGCTCTTGTGTAATTACGGGCGTAACCATACGCTCTTGTAATTGTTGTCTAGTTAAATAAGTATTTTTTAAATCACTATTTTCATAACCAAACGGCTGCGAATTCTCTAAATAAGAATTATATAAAAATGGACTACCGTTTAGTTTTTCTTCACCGCCATAATTAACTACACCACCACTAGATTGTTCGCATGCGCCTAATTGATTATATTTTATAATCTGGTCAGCATTTTCCATTAAATATTTACGGTATTGCCAATTTGATTTAATGCCGGATTCTTGTCTAATTTTTTCATTAACAACCGCCCCTGGTTGCCAAGAGGCAAAATTTCTACCATCCGCCATTATCGGAGGAAAATTAAAATGTATATTATTAGAACCAGTATAACAAGTGCCCCAACTCATTTATTATACATTAAGAAGAAAATATTATTTATTTATTATTTATTATTTATTTTCGTTTATTTATGTTCAGTCAATAATGTTATTAAATCCGATTTTTTTAGTTTTTTAACAGATTCTATTGTTCCTAATCCGCTTAAAATAACTTTCTCTCTTAAGTCGTCTATTTTCATTTTATTAATATTTGACGTCTTCTCTTTATCTTCAGTTTTAACTATTTTCTTAATAAAATCATTAGATTCAGCATCTACATCTACATGTGTGTCTAAAGAAACTTCTACTACAATTTTTTCTACGGCAGTTTCTTCTACCACAATTTCTTCTACATTTACTACAGGTTCTTGTTTATGTTCTACAATAACCTCCGAAAGATTTATTTTTTTTAATTCTTGCTTACTACTAATAGCATTTACGCTTTCATCGTCGCTAATGCTTTCATCGTCGCTAATGCTTTCATCGTCTGAATCATCATCGTCATCATCTGTTTCATCACGAAGATTCGCAAAATCAGTTATTTCTTCTAAATCCGTTAACTCTATAATTTTATTATTGCTCGTAAAATCATTTAATGGCCCAGCAAGTATATCAACAATTTTTATATCCTTAATAGTTGAATTCAATACTTTAATTTTATCTGTTTCACTGTCATCTTCTGAATCTGAATCAGAATCAGAATCACTTGCGCTGTCGTCGTCTGTTTCATCATCATCTGATACTTCTATCTTGCTATTTTCAAGATTTTTAACAGCATCGCGTGCTTCTGGTGAAGATACATCTACTCTATTATCACTTAATCCTCCTTTACGTATTTCATTTTGAACATTTGTAATAAATGAAGTAAGTACTTGATTTTGTTTCATTAATGCGACTTCCACATTTTTTACACGCATATGGCAGTAATAAGTAACGGCCCCACACATAATAATTGTAATTCCTACAGATATAAGTAATCCTTTTCCTTCAAGTCCAAGTAACTTCATTATTAAAAAAATAGAATATATTTTAAATTGTTATTAAACGTATATATTAATTATATTATCAGTTCCTTTATATTATTAGTTCCTTTATTATAGTTGTTGTTCTCTCTATAATCTCTTTTGGATAGTCTAAATCTTTCAATACCTTAACACCGCCCTTTATGTGCGAGATTCCATGTTGTAATTTATATGTATACTTAAAATCATTATTCGCATCAGTGTCGTTTGTTATAATTTTCATATTATAATTTTCTACATTTTCTATGGTTTCTTCTGACACCTCAAGTCTTTTACATAAATCCAAATAATGTGTCGTTAAAATAAATTTCACATTTTTATGTTTATTTAAATAGGTTAAGAAGGCGTAGGCGCTGCCAATTGCTTCATACGGGTTAGTGCCGGAATAAAGTTCATCAAAAACACAAAAATGTCTTATTTTATTGTTATTTTCGGCTATTTGCGTTAATATATTTTTACAACGTCTTGCCTCTGCTTGAAAAAGACTATCTCTGGCCGAGGTGTCTGGTATATTAATATAACAATGAATTATATCATATGGATTTAATTTAGCGGATTTATAAAACCCACAGCCCACTTGTTGCGATAAGATGAGATTGAAAATTGTGGTTTTCAAGAGGGTTGTTTTGCCTGCCGCATTTGGGCCAGTAATTAATAAATGTTTATCTAAAGTATAATCATTCTTAACGGGATTGTTATTCACTAACGTAGGAAAAAATGCCCCGGTGAATTTTGTGCTCTTTTTACTTAACTTACAGGCTGATATATTCTTGAATTTGATATTTTTACACAACCCGTTTAGATTACTAATGTATCCACTAAACCCAAAGGCATATTCAAGTGATTCATGATAACTCTTATTTTTATAGAGTTGATAAAAACATTTCATAATGTGTCCTATTTGAGTAAATTTTTTGAAGGAAACCTTGTTTGGGGTAATAATGCTAAATTCGTCATACATATGTTGAAGGACAATTGAATATTTATCCATTTCCGCAATAAATGGATTATACGTTGGTAATTTTTTACAATGTTCTTTGAATTCACACATCTCCTCTAGTGTTGTTTTTAGATAATCCCTTGTAATAAATAATTGCTCGTGTATTTTTTTCATATTCTTATAAAAATTAATACATGATATTATATTTTGATAAATTTGTAATATATAAAAAGCAAATGAGACGACAACATATATAATTTTATCCACACTCGCATTTGCTATATTAAATAGTTGCCCAATATGATGATTTTTGAAGATTTGTTTTAGTAGTTCAATATATTTTCCTGTTGTTAGCGGGATACCTTGAAGTTTTAATATAAAAAAGGGTAGAATTATAAACATTATCGGCATCATTAAAGAAAGCGCAGGCGAAGACATATTGTAGATACTTAGAATCTGAAGAAATTGTGCGTTATTATTAAACTTTTCAAAAAACGACCAATCTAGGTAATGATATTTTTCAACAAAGCCAGTTTCAGATTTTATCTCATTCCAAACAGTTTCTACATTACTATGTTGATGTGATTGGTTGCTTTCTAAATTGTCTGCGTTGCTTGTCTCTCCATCTTTTTTTAATATTTTTTTGATTAATTTTTGAGAATCTTTAAGAAAAATCTTATCTGTTGTGTAATATTTATTCCAGAGAGGAATTGTTTTTTCGGCAAATACTGTTTCGGGCATAAATACATAATCATAGAGTGATGTGGTCGTTTCAGTTTTTTTTAATTCTAAATCTGTTATAACGTGTGCTTCTAATTCGCGTTTATTTTCCAGGAAACTTATTGGAAGATTAAAAATAGATTTTTTTATAGGGTCGTCTTCTATCATTGTAAAAAATATATAATATATTTGATGGTTCTAAACATATATATTATATATTATATATTATAAATTATATTTTATGTTATTGAAATAACATGTTCATACTACCCTTTTTCCCTCTCGGAAACCCATTGTCTCCAGGTTTCCAGGTAGATTGAGGCCATTTTGTGCCACCGGCTAGGTATGTGCGTTGAGGACTCTGATAATTCACCAAAGGAACCGCCGGATCATAACATAAGACAGAATTTCCTGGAACGTTGCTAGAGGATGATGGTTCACATTTTATATAGGTTTTATTACCTAAAATACGTGTAGTTATTATTGACCCTGGAATAAACCCCGCAGGAAAAGGAGAACCTGTTATAGCGGTGAGCGCGCCCGTCGTTGTGTTAATTGTATAAGCTGATACATTATCACCACTACCATAATTCGCGACATAAACAAATTTTCCGGTCGGGTCAACTGTTACTGAAATAGGGTTTGATCCTGCTGTAAAAGGTGAACCTATTATAGCGTTAAGCGCGCCCGTCGTTGAGTTAATCGTATAAGCTGATACATTATTACTGCCATAATTCGCGACATAAACAAATTTTCCGGTCGGGTCAACTATTACTGAACTAGGGTTTGATCCTGTTGTAATATGTGAACTTATAGCGTTAAGCGCGCCCGTCGTTGAGTTAATCGTATAAGCTGATACATTAGTACTGCCATAATTCGCGACATAAACAAATTTTCCGGTCGGGTCAACTATTACTGAACTAGGGTTTGATCCTGCTGTAAAAGGTGAGCCTTCTATTTGGGTGAGCGCACCCGTCGTTGAGTTAATCGTATAAGCTGATACATTAACACTACCAAGATTCGCGACATAAACAAATTTTCCGGTCGGGTCAACTGTTACTGAAATAGGGTTTGTTCCTGCTGTAAAAGGTGAGCCTTCTATTTGGGTGAGCGCACCCGTCGTTGAGTTAATCGTATAAGCCGACACAGTACCACCATATCCATTCGCCACATAAGCAAATTTTCCGGTCGGGTCAACTATTATTGAACTAGGGGCTGTTCCTGTTGTAATATGTGAACTTATAGCGGTAAGCGCACCCGTCGCCGAGTCAATCGTATAAGCCGACACAATACCACCATCACGATTCGTGACATAAACAAATTTTCCGGTCGGGTCAACTGTTACTGAATCAGGGGTTGTTCCTGTTGTAATATATGAACCTATTATAGCGGTAAGCGCGCCCGTCGTTGGGTTAATTGTATAAGCTGATACAGTATCACTACCAAGATTCGTAACATAAGCAAAATATTTATACTCTGTATCATTATTCGGGCACAAAATCAACGTATTACCTACCTGCGGGAGATTAAAGACATTCGGATTAGACCCTAAATTGTTCTGAGTTGCCCACACTTTTTTGCCCAATGGACCATTGCCATTCACATTTCTAGAAAATTGTTGTTTTTTTGTTAAGGGGTTTTTATTGCCTTTATATTTAAGAATCTCGGCTTTCCGTCGCATCGCAAGTTGTTCATAGTCATAATCTACGCAAGCTAATGTTGCGCGTGACCATAAATTCGGTGGATTGGGTGGAGTATGAGAGCAAGATGTAAATGGTGCTTGAAAACTAATTATTTTTACATTTAAAATTGGATAATTACTTGTAAAATAATTATTTAAATAATTATAATCTTGAACACTCCCATTATAATATACTGTATTTAAAATTGGATCTCCAGAAAATATATTCGTCGCAAATCCTCCTGAAGTAATTACATTTGTTAAATCTAAAAATGTTATATGTGTTAAACTTGTACAATCCGCAAATGCTTCTTCATCTATAATTAATATACTTGCTGGAATAATAATACTTTCAAGATTTGGACAATAAAAAAAAGCATATTTATTAATGTATTGTATATTAGACGGCGAATCAAAATAAACATTTTCTAAATTTATCAAATTGGTAAAAGCATAATCTTCTATTGTAGTAACACTTGTTGGAATTGTGACGGTCACAATAATGCTCGGACTAATTAAATCAAAAAAGTTTCCTTCTATTGTTATAACATTATAAGGAGTTAAACCATCATATGCAATATTTGGAATTATTATATTTGTATAAGATAACCCATTATTTACTGATTTAATTGTACATTCTGTGGGATTTATAATAATATATTCTACACCATTCGCATCTATAAAAGACATGGTTAATATATTATTATATATTATTATATCTCGGCATTATTCCCTAAAAACCAACGCATAGATAAATAACGTGGTTTTCCTTTACTCATATCACTGCTCAATAATTTCATATTCGGACCTTTATCCACAATGCTCTGAATTTGATTAGTGCCAATTGCGTTTGAAAAATATTGCAATAATGACGTTTTCCCAGAAAACCCTCCATTCATAGAGACAAACACTTCCCCATAATTCTGTTTAGGTACACTTTCTAAAATGTGTCTTTTCGTCAGAGTGCCGTTAATATACACATCTAATTGGCGTTGGTTGCTGACGCGAATAATGACATTAACCCATTTATTCAACGGCAAATCTTGAATCATGACCTCTTCATTAATCTTATTGAAGGTGTTCATGACTACCATTAAATTATTTGTCTTGGGTGTAATATAAAGCCCTGGCCCGTTATTCGGGTAAGCCCGTCCATCCGTATTAACTGAATCATCGCCCTTATGAAACACATGCTTATACTCATCTTGTTTATATGAAAAATCATCCACAAAAATCCAAACTGACCAAGTAAATTCTAGACCACCATTATCATTGACTGACCGCATAATGGGCATAGAACCTTTCATTGTCGGGTCCTGGGGAAAAACCAGCATCTGTTTTGCTTCCACCATACCATTAATCAATATAGGATTCGGAGCAGGCGAAAATAACCACGACATAAAAGAAACACCTAATCGCATTAGAAACATAAACACAATCAGAATAAGAATTAAAAAAGCGAACTTGGCGACAATGCTATTTGAATATAAAAAATCACGACCACCTTCTAGATATTTTGTTGAAGAGAACGGTTGAATAAATCCACCAGGTCCTTCTGATACTTTTCCAAACATATCACTCATAATATATATATATAATACAAGAAAATTATCATAATATGACTATAACATATTATGATAATTATCATAATAACATATTATGATAGTTATTATTAACTAAATTATTTTATAATTCAAAACTACCTTTTTCCTTGTTATCTGCCAAGAAGGCAACCTTAATTCTAAATTTATTAAACAAATTACCTAAAATACTTCCACCAAACCCGTCTTTATAAATATTGTAGGCATCCTGTGGATTTGTTGAGTCATTCCAATATTGAAAGTTCGTGGTAAATCCACTAAATCCTCCATTTGGCGTTACAACGATATTCGCTTTTTGATTTATCTTTGCTACACCCGGCAGAACGCAAGTTCTTACTAATTTACCGTCAATGTAAACATCTAGTGTTCGGCCATATAAACTTATGATCAAATTAACCCAGCGTTGTAAAGGAAAATTTTGAACATTGCAGGTATGAATAATAGAGTTATTAGATTTATCATTTGAATAACATGCGACCGAAATCGTAATATCGTTTTCCATTGCGCCAAAAACAATAGATGGGCTGGGATTTTTATCTTCATCCATTCTTCCTAAAAGAACCTTCGGCTCGCCAAATCGGTAATTCCAATCATTCACAAAAAACCAAGTTGAATAGGTATAGTTGCTAGAGTTGGAGCTGGTGGGTAAAGTTGACGCCAATATTTTTTGTCTTTCGGTTCCATTAAACATCTTTGTTAATGTAGTGGATTTTGTAAAAAAATAATTCAATATAATATATAATATCAATAAAATTACTAAACAAACTAAAACAACATTCATTAATTCCATTCTATATATATTATAGTATTAGAAATTATACTATTAGAAATTATACTATTAGAAATTATACTATAATATATTGATAAATATATAACTACATATATTTATCAACTCTAAACATTGAATATTAATTTATACATTAGGTATATTCTTATCTCTCAACATTTTATAGGTTAATTTTATATCTTTCTTTGAGAGAATATGATTGTAATATTTAACATTACACAATCCGCCTTGTATTCCATTCATTTCGCCAACTGATACATTTTCATAACTCATATATGGCGCAATGCCTGGCTTTGACCCGACTAATTCTCCATTTAAAAATACATCCATATCTCCACCGTCATAATTAATAACAATATTATTCCATTTTTGATATAAAATATTTTTGGTTTCAAAAATTTCTACTTCATTTAATTTCTCTCCATTCTTATCATCTAAAGTAGTTATTACTCTTAAACTATTTTTTTCGCCGTGATATTGGACATTCGGTTTATTGCCGTAATTTAATATAGAAGTATATTTTGTATAAGCACTGCTAGTATTTGGGGGTTGCGAATTTATATTAAACCATGCCGACAATGAATAATGGTATAAAAATTTACTATCTTTTTTCTCCTCTAGATTTTTTTTATGGAGATTTTCAAAACTACCAATATCATGCCTTTTATTTAAATAAACCGGGCCATCTAACAATTTACTGCCGTCTTTATCAAAATAATATTTAAATAGGACTGGTAAAATAACCCACAAAAGAATTAAGATAATTTCTATTATCAGTAATATCCAAACGGGTTTTCCTGTTATTTTGTATTCGTATTTAATGTATTCCGCAAGGCGTATTAATAAACATGGTATAAATAGAATAAAATTTTTAACGAATGATACAAATCCACTTTGAGGAAATAATTTATCTATTGATTTTTTTAATACAATATATATTACAGCAATTACAGATATTACTAATAATAATATTAGTCCATTACTAATTATACTACCTATAATAGATAAATTGCTAAATATCCAAACGATTGATATAGTTAAAAGAACAAAAATTATAAAAAACAATAAAGTTGCCATTGTTCTCTTAAGAAAACTATTTTCTGTAGGAGTTTCTATATCTAGTGATAAAATATTAACTTTATTTATTAATTTTTCTTTTAAAAACATAAACAATATAACATATAGAAACCCTACAATTAATACAATAAATTGCGTTAATGATTGATAATCATTTGGTTTAGTTGGGTCATAATACGGATTATATTTATAGACAATAACCAAAAAAATAATAAATTGTATTAGCATTATTAGTCCAATAAATAACGGATTTGAATATATATCCATTTCAATTTTTTTTAATTTTTCGTTTAAAGAACTCATACTACTTATGTTATTATACTATATTAATATAAGTATTTTTCAAATACCTATGATATTATAAATTTTCAAATGCTGTTTTTTTACCATGACAATCTCTACATAAAGCGACTAAATTATCTACATGGTTGCTTCCTCCCTGGTCCAGTCTAGTTTTATGATCTACTTCAAACCACGCTGGTAGTTGTTTTTTACAAGCTCCGCAATTCCATCCTTGTTGGGCGGCAACAAACTTTTTCTTTGTTTCACTTACACTTCGCTTTGTATTCACTTGTCCTGTGCCCGTGCCTGCGTTTGTACCAGAATTCATCATTCTCTTTTGTTGATGTGTCATGATGTCACCACTACCACCGCCATTATAAGAATCATTTGAAAACATACTAGATTTCGTCATATCCAGTAAAGGCGATAATAAATCAGTAGCGTCTTTATCAATTGGCATATATTTTATAATCCCATTCGCATGAGTAAATAAACTTCTAGAATGGCCTGGATATTTTTTCATGAAAAGATAAGCAGATAGTCCTACAAATCCTATTCCAGCCATTTGATAATATTTTTTCCACGATTTTATTATATGAACATATTTTCCGTCATGATATACATTTGCTATAAAGAATGCTGTTATTCCAAATATTAATAATTCAAATTTCATATTATAATATTATATTATTATATTAATATAATATTATATTAATTCATATTATTATAATAATTTTTATGGTTTAATTTCTCGTAATTCAGCAATAACTTTATCTACAGGAATAGGCAAAATCGCATATTTCGGATTATAACAATAATTAACAATAATATTAGAAACAGTTTTAATAAATTCTTTCTTATATTTTTTTGCCCCATTTGTTTCTTTTTCGTATATAATAATTTGTATATAACTCATAATAAATCCCCATATATCTACGTTTCGTAAATATACTTCGGTACAATATTTTTTTAATTGAAATATTCCATTTGAATCGGTATAATTCATTAATGCCGTGGCAATGTATGTACAAATTAGTTCTGTCGCAAAGTTTGTAGAATCGGTCTGATTTAAATTATCATCTAGATTATAAAGAACAATAATGTAATATAGTATAACCATATAATGTCCTTCGCCTCTATCTTTCATAGCCTTATCCATAATATTTTTAACTATTGTTTTCATTGTTAAGAGAGAAATTGATTTAATATTAATTTTTGTTATATTTTTTATATTTATTTTTGTAAGTTCTTCTTGTAACCAATTATTAATATTTAAATTAAATAATATATTTGTAAATGGTATATTAAATTGAAATTCTTGAATAAATTTTGACGGAGCTATGTTATTTTCATTTAACTTCTGTGATACACCCCAATCAATCAGTCGCGCATACTTTATATCATCAGAAACAAGAATATTTCCGCCTTTAACATCCAAATGATAAAAACCCGTTTGATTTAACGGAATAATACCATTTTCTAAAAGTCTTATAAGTATACTATTTACCGCATTAAATATTTTTTTCTTTTTCCTTGCGGGAATATCCATGAGACTTTTCCAAAATTCATTTAAATCTATACCTCCATAAGGCATATTAATTATTTTAAAGTATTTTAGATTATTATTAATAATATTTTTATCGTAACCAGTATATTTTACTATATCATTACACACTGTATCAAATTCATTTAAATCTTCATTTGATAATTTTTCAGGTCTACACATTTTTATATCATTTACTAAAAAATAATCATTATTATTTGGTATGTCTTTAATGTGTGACTGTACTTCCAATATAGTATCAAATTCTATTTTTGAAGAAGTATCATCCATTAATTTTGATATACCATTTTCAAGTTCAGCAGATTTATTTTTATCACATTTTAGTGGCGGTTTAAAAACGCATCCATATGAACCTGATTTAATTGGTCTTCCACCCTTTATTCTTTTATGTGTTCTCCTTCTGAGACTTCTTATTTTTTTATATTTTTTTGTTTTGGTTACCATTATAAATAAATGATATTAAATTTATTTATTATAAAGATATGTAACAGCAATAATAATAAATATAATAATTCCTAAAAAGACGAATTTCTCTCTTCGTTTTCTTTGCTCTTCGTCTTTTACAGCCTTTGGTTTATAATGTTCATAATAAGCAATCATTGCTTCATCCATAGTCATTTCTGGTAATTCTATAGATACATTTATTTTATTGTGGATAAAATGCATCCACTTTATAAATGATGGGCGGGAATCTAGATAAGGTGTTACTGGATAATCATCTAAAATTTTACTAAATGTATTTCCTATTTCTGGGATAGGCAGGAATAACGGTATATTTTGTATGAAATCATAATATTTTTTCTTAGTAACTTCATTTGGATTTAATGGATAAGTTAAGGCGATTGTATGTAAAACAAACCAATAGAACGGCCCCCATACTTTTGGTTCTAAAGCCATTTTAAATAAATGATATAAAAAGATTTGTTAAAGAACAACTAATAAGGCGAATGTCTGAGTATAATCAAAATTGTAGCAATTGTGGAAAAAATGGGCATTTATTTCAACAATGTAAATATCCAATCACAAGTATAGGTATTATTGGTTTTCGTAAAGTAAATGAAGAATTTGAATATTTAATGATTCGGCGAAAAGATACTATAGGATATATAGAATTTATAAGAGGAAAATATCCTCTAAATAATAAATTATATATAAAAAATATAGTATCTGAAATGACAAACGATGAGAAATATAGAGTGTTAAATAAAGATTTTGATATTTTATGGAATGAAATGTGGGGAGATAATCCTGGAATACAATTCAGAGGAGAAGAAAAATCGGCCAAGGAAAAATTTGAACTATTAAAAATAGGATTTAATAATTTTAAAGGCGATTATAATTTACAATCTATCATTAATGAAATAGATAGTAATTGGATAGAACCCGAATGGGGATTTCCTAAAGGTAGACATAATTATCAAGAGAAAGATTTACTTTGTGCATTTAGAGAATTTGAAGAAGAAACTGGATACAGTAGAACAGCATTAAAAATAATTCAAAATATATATCCATTTGAAGAAATATTTACTGGATCTAATTATAAATCATACAAGCATAAATATTTTTTAGCAAATATAGATAAATCTACTGAACTTTCTGGAGTGTACAGTAAAACAGAAGTAAGCAAGATTGAATGGAAAAAATTTGATGATGCAATAAAGTGTATTCGTCCATATAATTTAGAAAAACTAGATTTAATAACAGTTGTTCATAAACTATTAACAACTAATAAATTATACACTTAATTATATAATTATATAATAAATTATATACTTAATAAATTATACACTTAATAAATTATATCATAATATAGTAATATAGTAATGAGTTCTGATAAAAAATGTAAGGAAGGAAAAGAGATAAATCCATTTACAGGAAATTGTTATCCAAAATGCGTTGATGGCACTATAAGATTTATAGATATTGAAAATAAGAAATTTTCATGTAAAACACCAGTAAATCTTGAAAAGGAAGTGTTTGACCTTGAAATGGCTGAATTAGAGTTAATTAAAAGAGGACTAATGAAAGAAAAAACTGCGAGTGCTAGTGCTCCTAAGCCAGGGCCTGCTCCGCCTGTGCCTGGACAAACCGTTGATAAAAATATAAGAGATTGTCCACCAAAATGTTCAAAGGGTTATTCATGTGATAAAAAAACTGGTAAATGTAAATCAACAGCACCTTCGCCTAAGCCTGCTCCTGCTCCTGCTGATGCTCTGCCTGCCCCCGTGCCGGCTCCTGCTCCTCTTCCTCCTGCTCCTGCTCCGGTAGAAGAGAAAGAGGAAGAAGAATCTAATGAAATAACCTTATTTGGTGATAAGTCATATAAAAAAACCAATGAAAAAAATAAAATTATGGAATTAAAAGAAAGATCTCAGCTGTCAGCAGAAGACAACCTATATGATAATTATTTATATCCAAATTTAAATGATCCCAATTTCAATCTTAAAATAGCAGAAAAAAAGGAATTTAATGATACACAATATGATGGGAAACTAACAGATGTAGAAAAACAGGCAGAAATTTTATGTAATGCAGACTATGAATTAGCTCCTCATCAATTATTTGTGCGTAATTTTCTCTCTTTTCAAACACCTTACAACAGTTTATTATTATATCATGGTCTAGGCACAGGTAAAACGTGTTCAGCAATAAGCGTTTCAGAAGAAATGCGCGATTATCTCACTCAGATGGGTATTACTAGTAAAATAATAGTTGTCGCATCGCCAAATGTCCAAGATAATTTTAAATTACAATTGTTTGATGAACAAAAACTTCAACTCGTAGATGGGTTGTGGAATATTCGGGCTTGTACAGGAAATAAATTTTTAAAAGAAATTAATCCTATGAATATGAAAGGACTTATAAAGGAAAATGTAATTATTCAAATTAAGAGCATAATTCATAAATATTATGAATTTTTTGGTTATACCGAATTCGCAAATTATATAATTAAAATATCAGAACTAGATAGTTCTATCGTAAAAACCAATAAAGAACGCGATGCTTATGTTAGAAGAAAATTACAAAAACATTTTAATAATAGATTAGTGATAATCGATGAAGTTCATAACATAAGAATATCTGACGATAATAAAAATAAAAGAACGGCCTTGGAATTATTTAAACTTGTTCAAAATGTTAATAATTTGCGACTCTTACTATTATCGGCCACACCAATGTATAATAGCTATAAGGAAATCATCTGGTTAATAAATCTCATGAATTTAAATGATGGGCGACCAACAATAGATGTAAAAGATGTGTTTAATAATGACGGAACTTTTAAAACAGATAAAGAAGGTAATCCTATTGGAAAAGATTTACTAGAGAGAAAAGCGACGGGTTATATATCCTTTGTTCGAGGTGAAAATCCCTATACTTTTCCTTATAGAATTTGGCCAATTGAATTTGCCAAAGATAACACATTTAAAACAAATGAAATGGGACCAAATACGAGCGAAGCGGGTATGGGCTCTTATATTGGTTACCCACGCACACAACTCAATAATAAACCCGTTATACAGCCAATTGAATTTCTCTCATTATATCTAACAACTGTCGGTGACTATCAAAGCAAGGGTTATAATTATATCATGAATAAATTAAAAAAGAACTTTGTTAGTTCTACAAAAATTCCAACATTTGAAAATATGGAAACGTTTGGCTTTACTTTATTACAAAAACCATTAGAAGCCTTAAATATTGTCTATCCTGATGAACGGTTGGACGCCTTAAATGTTGATTTATCGAATATGGATGAAATTAAAATAGATACAAATCAGATTGTCGGAGAAGCCGGTTTATTTAGGATTATGGATTATGAATGCTCGCCTTCGCCTTGTCGAACAGGGGAAGAAGGAAAAAATCAAAAACGCTTTAATTTTAAATATAAAAATGAAGAAAAATATGGGCGGATATTTTCACCAAATGAGATAAAAAAATATAGTAGTAAAATTTCAAGTGTATGTGAACAAATTATGAAATCTAAAGGTGTCGTTTTAGTCTATGCGCGTTATATTTCCGGTGGTATTTTACCTATTGCGCTTGCCTTGGAAGAATTAGGTTTTACACGGGCTAGAGACGGAAAGTCCTTATTTGAAAAAGCGCCAACTGAACCGATTGATGCAATTACCCTTGAACCGAAAAGTAAATATAGCTTAGCCAAACCGTTTCAAGGCGCGAAATATACAATGATAACAGGAGACAAGGGGTTTACGCCTGATAGTGTAGCCGACATAAAAATGTTAACCATGGATGATAATGCTGACGGCAGTAAAATAAAAGTGGTATTAATTTCACAAGCCGGGTCAGAGGGAGTAGATCTTAAATTTATTCGGCAAGTCCATATCATAGACCCCTGGTATAATATGAATAGAATTGAACAAATTATAGGCAGAGCCGTAAGAAATTGTAGTCATAAAAAACTACCATTTTCGCAAAGAAATGTGGAAATATATTTATATGGAACGCTTTTAAAAAATAATGAAGAAGAATCCGCCGATTTATATGTGTATCGATTAGCGGAATTAAAAGCGGTTCAGATTGGTAATATAAGCAGAGTATTAAAAAGTATAGCTGTCGATTGTATCCTAAATTATGAACAAACCGGATTCACTATTACAAATATGAAACAAACCGTAAGACAGGAGCTTTCAAGTGGTTTAATAATGGAAGAATACCAAATAGGCGATAAAGAATTTTCATCCACGTGTGATTATATGAAAAAGTGTGAGTATTACTGTAATCCAGCACCAGAAACAGAAATTACCTCAGAAACTGCTAAATTAGACACATATAATGAAACATTTATAGTTAAAAATACAGATAAGGTTATTAATAAAATTAAAATGTTAATGAAAGATAGATTTTTTTATAGAAAGGCTGATTTAATAACTAGAATAAATTTAATAAAGAGTCATCCTCTTTCAGAAATAGATGCTGCTCTTACACAGTTAGTTGATGATAAATATGAATTTCTAACGGATAAATATGGTCGCCTAGGGAATCTGGTAAATGTGGATGATTTATATTTGTTTCAACCCACCGAACTAAACAATACTCATATATCTGTTTATGAGAGGGAAAATCCAATAGATTATAAAAGAGATTCTATAAAGGTAATTCAGTCAAATGTAGTGGGGCCAAAAGAATCAGCAAAAGAAGCCTCAAGCGTAACAGCAAAAGACACTGATGAAATTGATAATAGTGAAACCGTAAAAATATTAGATGATATTAAACAAAAATATAATACCGCAAAAGAACTTCAAACAATAGATAGAGGAGATGATGATTGGTATAAATTTTGTAGTATAGTTATAAATGATATGAAAGAGGATGATACTGATATAGAAATTTTATTAGAATTTTTAATCTCTCATATAATGGAGGAACAACCTTACGGTAATATGGTAAAAATATTAAATTATTATTCTGTCTTAAATAAGGAAGACCCGATTGAAAGTCAAATTATACAATATATAGATAGAAACACACTAAAGGATAAAAACACTTCCGGTATAATATTACAAGACGACGGTAAGAGAAAGATTTTAATTAGAAATAAAGATAATGGTCTATGGATAGACGCAAAGGGTGAAGATATAGAAGATTTAAAGGGTAAACTCGCGTTAATGCTGTCTAACTTAAAACCAGCAAAGGAAAAATTAAATAATATAATTGGGTTTATTACGACGTTTAAGAAAGATTATATGACGTTCAAAGTAAAAGATTTCTCAATTAAAAGAACAAAGGGCGCCAGATGTGACCAATCTACAAAGAGAGATGCGGTTAAAACATTAAATGAAATATTAGGACAAGAAAAATATGATTCTAAATCAGAAATAAGCCAAAAACAAATTTGTTGTATACAGGAATTTATACTACGCATTTATGATAGAAACAACAAAAATAATAAAAGATGGTTTTTAACGCCGGCAGAATCAGTTTTAATTGATATTGAAGGTTTAAAATTTTAAATAGAAATTTATATAAAAACTATTTTTTTTACACCTTTGGATATTTAAAATGCGGATTTATTTAATAAAATAATTCAACAATCTCCACCATTTTTTCATTAGGATTGTCTATCCAATATTGTATTTGTTGATTTAATTTATTTATTCGTTCTTCCCATTCATCTGTTTTTCTTTTTTCAATACACATTATTCCTAATTTATTTAATTTCCAACAAGATTTTATTAATTCACCTGCTTGATTTGTATAAGCATCCGGATTGAAACGAATAAACACGATTGGGCGATGGTCTACATCTTGTGACAATTCCATTAAGCGCTTGTGTTCGCAACTGCAATCATACTCTGCGTGTTTATGCTCGTCAACTTCAACTATAATAATATGAAAACCCATATCTAATAATAAATCGGGACGGCGTCGTGAACAGCCATCTTTCACTTTTTTATCCGCGACCCAAGTAAATTGTGGAAACAATTCCATAATTTTATCTACTACATTTTTTTCCTTGGTTTTATAATTAACCGATACGGGTTTATTGGGAAACAAATTAATATAACAATACACACAGTAATAATCATACTTGGGGTTTCCAATTGTTTCGCACCAAGTGGATTTACATAAAGCCGAACCACCGCATTCTTTGCAATACGCTTTATATTTACCATGTTCACAATAAGCGGAACCGCCACATTCTTTACAATATTGTTTTAATTTACCATGTTCACAATAAGCGGAACCGCCACATTCTTTACAATATTGTTTTAATTTACCATGTTCACAATA